>OIWM01001008.1_pt1 | contig 30619 bp, 29 predicted proteins | sample 1587451 | NCBI WGS metagenome assembly OIWM01 (sample SAMEA3888907, study PRJEB22519) | human gut metagenome | biome: human gut; feature: human-associated habitat; material: faeces | place: Denmark | collected 2011
TTTGCGGCTGACGGCACGCACGATCTTGTGAAAGGCCTGCTTGTCCAAATTTTTCTCATCCGCACGGTTGAATACCACAAGCTCACAGCTTTTGAGTTTGTCATACACAAGACTGCGCATATTGGCATTGTAATTTAGAAATGTCCCGGCTTCGGCAAACAGAATCTCCTGATAGACAAGCCATCCGTCCGGCAGCGCACTGTAAAGACGGTCAAGCATCCACATCCCGTTGTATTCCACAACGACGCGGTCAATGTCATATTTGTCCTGTAACTTGGATAAATAATCGGTTGTCAATTCATCGGGCGAATCGATGTTCACCGCATGAAACGAACCCATATCACCCTTGAAGCGCGACGGATCGTATTCTTCAATGCCTTCCTCACAAACGAGTAAAAGCGTGTTTTCACCGTTGTTGAAACGCGGGTCTTCAAAGGTCTCTTGAATAAACTTGGTCTTTCCGGCTTCCAAAAATCCGGTAAACAGATAAACGGGGATTTCTCTTGCAGGTGTGTTCATATGCTTTCTTATCCTTTCCCGAATTTTTCGCGTTTATGCTTATATGCCGAAAACGGCCGGAATCTTGTCGGTGTCAAGCTTGGAACCGATCACACAGATCTTGCCGGTGATTTCCGATGTGCCGCGGCGAACATTGACCTCGCCCGGAACATAGTCAAAGTGCGCCCATGTGCCGTCGGTTAACGGAACAATACCCTTGGCACGCAAAATCATGCCGCAGGTGTTCGGGTCGTCGAGCGACGCAAGAGAAGCGCGCAAGCCGTCTTCGGTGAATTTGTGTGCCGTTTCCGTGCCCCAGCTGGTGAAGACTTCATCGGCATGATGATGGTGATGGTCATGATCGTGACAGCCGCAGGTGCAGCCGTCGCCATGGTCGTGGTCGTGTTCATCGTGGTTGTCATGATGATGTTCATGCTCATCATGGTCGTGATCGCAGCAATGGTCGTGTTCATCATGGTCATGATGGTGCTCATGCTCGTGGTCGTCATGATCGTGGTCATGGTCATGTTCATGCTCGTCGTGGTCGTGGTCGCAGCAATGATCGTGTTCATCATGATCGTGATGATGCTCATGCTCTTCTTCGTGAAGCAGCTCGGCAAGCTCATCTTCAAGCGACTTGGTGCTTTCCATGGCCGCTAAAATCTGCGCACCGTCCAGTTCTTCCCACGGCGTTGTGATGATGGCCGCTTTGGCGTTATGCTCACGAAGCATAGCGACGCATTTTTCGAGCTTGTCCTCGGCCATGCCGGACGTGCGGCTCAAAATAACAGTACCGGCGTGTTCGACTTGATCAAGGAAGAATTCGCCGAAATTTTTCATATACATCCGGCATTTGGCCGCGTCCACCACCGTTACGGCGGCATTCAACTTAGCCTTTCCGTTTTCCGCGTTCAGCACGGCGCGGGTAACATCGCTGAGCTTGCCGACGCCGGACGGCTCGATCAAAATGCGGTCGGGCGCATATTCGTCGAGAACCTTGGCAAGCGCCTTGGTGAAATCACCGACAAGACTGCAGCAAATGCAGCCGGAATTCATTTCGTTGACCTGAATGCCGGATTCTTTCATAAAGCCGCCGTCAATACCGGTCTCACCGAATTCGTTTTCGATTAAAACGAGTTTTTCGCCTTTATAGGCTTCCGCAATGAGCTTTTTGATAAGAGTAGTTTTGCCGGCACCGAGAAAGCCGGAGAAAATATCGATTTTTGTCATAAAAGTTCATCTCCATGTTCGTATATGACAAGTTGCACTATATGCTCAACCTATATTATATATCATTTTTTGCGAAAATGCAAGGGCTGTCAGCAGAAATTTACGCCGCATTCCGACGGTTTTCGACGAAATGCGGCGTTTTGTGCCGATTGTTGACGTTTGTTCATAGGTTTTTTACAAAAAGATTGTGTGGTAATCTAGCAGAGTGTGTTGTGAATCTCTTTCGTTATATTTTTCATTTTCAAACACAAAACAGCTGTCAGGTGGCAAAGCCGCAAACTCCTATAACTGGGAAAAACTGAAAAATGTGCCGCAGCTTATATCGACTGTACAGAAGTATAGACTTCATAACGGGAAAACATACTATACCTCGCTGTATTTTCGCTTTAATTCTTCGATAACCTGTTTGCTGCTTGCTTTTTTTTCCCGAATGCGCTTCAAATTGCCAAGCCCTTCCTTGCTGACAGCAAGTCCTTCGATTGCCAAAGTGGCTTTTACACACCGTAGGTCTTCTTCAAAATCGCGTTTTGCGGTAAGCTTGGTTTTCGGTTCGCGTCGACCGACATAGGCACTGCTTTTTTGTCTTGCATTGGTCGCTTTATCTGCATTCATGCTTGGCTGCCCTCCATTCGTTCCATCTACTTATTATATACCGTAAAAAGAACGATGTCAATCTTTTTGTTACTTGGCCAACGTTATTAATGTCTCACCCGTCACGCGGTACACGGTCCATTCATCCATCGGCACCGCCCCAAGCGACCGGTAAAAATCGATGCTCGGCTTGTTCCAGTCAAGACAGCTCCATTCGAGTCGGCCGCAGCCGCGCTCGACAGCAATCGCCGCCAGCTTTTTTAAGATCGTTTTGCCGTAGCCTTTGCCGCGGTATGCGGGCTTGACGAATAAATCCTCCAAATACAGCCCGGCTCTGCCCAAAAACGTGGAAAAATTGTGGAAAAACAACGCAAAACCGACTTCTTTTCCGTCGGCAACGGCAAAAATGACCTCGGCTTTCTGCTTGTCGAAAATCCATTCTTCGAGCAGTACCTCATCGGCAACCACTTCGTTTTCCATTTTTTCATAGGCGGCAAGGCCTTGGATGAATTCCAAAATCAAGGCGATGTCCTTTCGTTCAGCCTTGCGAAACGTGACGGTGCTCATAGAAAAACCTCCGAAATCGTATTTGTTTCAGTATAGTGGAAATCTGTGAAAAAATCTACCGCAAAACGCAAAAGAAGCCGCCGCAAAAGCGGCAGCTTCTTGAAAAATCGGGTTTTGGCTTAGATTTCCGGAATTTCGATCTTGATTTCCTTGCCGGCAGCATGGCTCTTTGCGATACCGTCGATGATAGCCTGATTGTAGAGGATCTGGCTGGACGGAACGGGAGCGCCCTTGGACGGGTCGATGATAGCGTCGAGGAACGAACGGATCTTCTTGTCGAACAGGCTCATGCCGCTGTTGTCATGGAGAACCGGGATAACCGTTTCAACCGAAGAACCGGCAACCTGCGAGTAGATGGTCATCGGGCCGCCGACAGAGCCGTTCCAGCAGTCGGTAGACGGAATGCGAAGACCTGCTTTGGTACCGAGGATGATGGTATCGCCGGGCGTGTTGATGTTCATTGCCCAAGCAATACGGAAGTCGAGGATAATATCACCTTCGAGACGAACGAAAGCTGCGGCGAAGTCGTCAACGCCGAAGATGTCAGCGTATTCGGCCGGTCTGCCGCTTTCGGTAAAGGTGCTGGGGTTCTTGCCGAAGAAATCGGACTTGTAGCCGGAAACGGTGAGCGGCTTCGGATAGCCGATGGCGTTGAGAACCATATCGAGCGAGTAGCATCCGATATCACCGAGAGCACCGATGCCGCCTTTATCCTTTTCGATGAAGGTGGTGCCGAACGGAGTCGGAATACCACGGCGACGGCCGCCGCCGGTCTGGATGTAGTAGATCTTGCCGAGTTCGCCGGATTCAACGATCTTCTTGATCATCTGCATATTCGGGTCGAAACGCGGCTGGAAGCCGATGGTAAGAACCTTGCCGCTCTTCTTTTCGGCTCTCATAACTTCAACAGCCTCTTCCGTGGTAACGGTGAACGGCTTTTCAAGCATAACGTTGATGCCTGCGTTAAGAGCATGGATAGCGCAGGGAGCGTGCTGGCAGTTGTAGGTGCAAATGCTGACGCCGTCGAGATCCTTCTCGTTTGCGATGAGTTCTTCGTCGCTGGAGTAGCATCTTACGCCTTCAACACCGTGCTTCTTGAAGAAAGCTTCTGCCTTGCCGGGGATGAGGTCAGCGCCTGCAACGATTTCAACGTCGGGCATATGCTTGTATGCCTCCATATGAGCGTCTGCAATCCAGCCGGTACCGATGATACCGATCTTTAACTTTCTGCCGGCACCCTTGATTTCCTGTTTTGCGACCTGGTTCGGGTCGAGATTGGTGTTCGATGTAGCCATTTTTGTTTCCTCCTGAAAACATATTGTAATTGGATATATGTTACAAAGTTGTAGTCTATTCCAACATCATTATAGTAAACTATGCTTGTGAACTGTTTGTTACTTCCATGTTAAACATATTGGGAAAGCAGACTTTTTTTCACAAAATTTCCCTCAGCACTCGGGAAGCTTGATCTCAATTTCATGTCCGGCGCGGTGCGATTTCATGATGCCGTCGATGATGGCCTGATTGTAGAAAATCTGGCTCGACGGAACGGGTGCTTTGCCGCCGTTCTGCACGGCTTCAACGAAGGAGCGAACCTTTTTGTCGAAGATGTTGTAGCTGTCGTGCGTTTCGATGATTGGAATCTTGGTTTCAACCTGTTCGCCGGCCACCGAATGGTAAATGGTCATCGGGCCGCCGACCGAGCCGTTCCAGCAGTTGGTGGACGGAATGCGAAGACCGCCCTTCGTGCCGAGCATGATGGTGTCACCGGGCGTGTCGATGTTCATGGCCCAAGCGATACGGAAATCGACGATACAGCCGTTTTCGAGACGGATAAAGCCGCCGCCGAAATCGTCCACGCCGAATTTGGAGGCGATGTAATCGGGATGGGCGCAGCCGGTGTAAGTTTCGGGATTGGTGCCGAAATAGTTGGTGATAAAGCCGGTGACCGTGACAGGCTTCGGATAGCCGATGGCGTTTAACACCATATCGAGCGCATAGCAGCCGATATCGCCTAAAGCACCGACGCCGGCAGTCTCGTCCTCGATAAAGGTGGTCTTGGAGTCGTTTGCCGGGATGCCGCGGCGACGGCCGCCGCCGGTTTGGATGTAGTAAATGTCGCCAAGCTCGCCGGATTCGACGATCTTTTTGATCATCTGCATATTGGCGTCAAAGCGCGGCTGGAAGCCGATCGAAAGGATCTTGCCGCTCTTTTTCTCGGCCTTTATGATGTCGGCCGCTTCTTCGATGGTGACGGTAAACGGCTTTTCGAGAAGCACGTTGACACCGTGTTCGAGCGCGGCAATCGCACAGCACGCGTGCTGGCGGTTGTAGGTGCAGATGCTGACGGCGTCGAGCGCTTCCTTGTCGAGCATTTCCTTGTAATCGGTGTAGGTGTGTACGCCGCTTACGCCGAATTCGTTAAAGAAAGCATCGGCCTTGCCGGGAACAAGATCACAGCCGGCAACGACTTCAACATCGGAAAATTTTAAGTAAGCCGCCATATGCGGATGGGCAATGCCGCCCGTACCGATAATGCCGACGCGCAGCTTTTTGCCGGCTTTCACGGCATCGGCTGCTTTTTGATTGGGATCCAAATTAGCCATCGGAGTTCCTCCTTTTTGCGACGCTTATGCCGGTTTGTTTCGGTAAGAGCCGCATTTATTTTTTAACGATTTTGTCTTTGCCGCCCATGTACGGCCGCAGTGCTTCCGGGATGAGAATGCTGCCGTCGGGACGGTAGTTGTTTTCTAAGAACGCAATCAGACCGCGCGGCGTGGCAAGCACCGTGTTGTTTAAGGTCGCTACAAGATAGGTTCCCTTGTCACCCTTGGCACGGATCGAAAGACGGCGCGCTTGGGCATCGCCGAGCGTCGAGCAGGAGCCGACTTCAAAATACTTCTGCTGACGCGGACTCCAGGCTTCCACATCACAGCTCTTGACCTTCAGATCAGCAAGGTCGCCGCTGCAGCATTCGAGCGTGCGTACCGGAATGTCGAGACTGCGGAAGAATTCGACGGTGTAGCTCCACATCTTGTTGTACCAGTCCATGGCTTCCTCCGGCTTGCAGAGAACCACCATTTCCTGCTTTTCGAACTGGTGAACACGGTATAAACCGCGTTCCTCCAACCCGTGCGAACCGACTTCTTTACGGAAGCACGGCGAATAGGACGTGAGTGTGAGCGGAAGCTCGGCTTCCTTGATGATCTGTCCCTTGAAGCGGCCGATCATGGAGTGTTCGCTCGTGCCGATTAAGAACAAATCCTCGCCCTCGATCTTGTACATCATCGCATCCATTTCGGCAAACGACATAACGCCCGTGACAACGTCGCTGCGGATCATGAACGGCGGCACACAGTACGTAAAGCCCTTGTCGATCATGAAATCGCGCGCATAGCTGAGCATTGCCGAATGGAGTCTTGCAATGTCGCCGCACAGATAGTAGAAGCCGTTGCCGCTGGTTCTTCCGGCGGATTCCTTGTCAAGGCCGGAGAACATTTCGCAGATGTCGGCATGATACGGAATTTCGTAATCCGGCACGACCGGTTCGCCGAACTTTTCGTTTTCGACGTTTTCGCTGTCGTCCTTGCCGACCGGCACCGACGCGTCGATGATGTTCGGAATGACCATCATTTTGGCGCGAAGCGTTTCGCCAAGCTCGGCTTCTTCTTTTTCAAGCACTTCAAGACGTGTGTTGATCTCCTTAACGCGCGCTTTTTTTTCGTTAGCTTCGTCGATCTTCTTTTCTTTCATCAGACCGCCGATGAGGGTGCTTGTTGCGTTGCGCTCGGCACGAAGCTCATCGCCTTCGCCCTTGAGCGCACGAACCTTGGCATCGATCTCGATGCATTCGTCTACAAGCGGCAGCTTTTCGTCCTGGAATTTCTTCTTAATGTTTTCCTTGACAATGTCGGGATTTTCTCTGACAAATCGAATGTCTAACATAATTCCTGTTCCTTTCGGATAATATCTGTATTATGCCTTATTTTACCACGCTTTTCCGGAAATTACAAGAGGGTTTGACAAAATTTCTCGATAAGGTTGACAAATGCCGCGAAAGAGCGTATAATATCCAAACACGCTTTTCGGCATATAGGCGAAAAACCTGCATATAAATGAAAAAACGGAGTTGGTCGAAATGGGAATTGCGGAACTGTTATTGCTTGCTGTCGGACTGTCGATGGACGCGTTCGCGGTTGCTGTCTGTAAGGGGCTTGCCACACGAAGCCTAAAGCCAAAGCATTATCTCTGCATCGGCGCATGGTTCGGCGGCTTTCAGGCACTGATGCCGCTCATCGGCTACTATTTGGGCAAGATGTTCGAACGCTTTATTACGCGGTATGACCATTGGATTGCCTTTGGCCTTTTGGTGTATATCGGCGGCAACATGATTCATGAAGCCCTTTCCAAAGAGGAGGAAGAGGCGGATGCGTCGTTTGCCTTCCGGAAAATGTTCGTTTTGGCGCTTGCGACCAGTATCGATGCATTGGCGGTCGGTATTACGCTTGCACTGTTGTCGGATGTCAATGTTGCGTTTTCGGTTACGGTGATCGGATGTACCACGTTTTTGCTTTCAGCCATCGGCTTGAAGGTTGGCAATGTTTTCGGAACGCGCTACAAATCCCGTGCCGAATTTGTCGGCGGCGTGATTCTCATCCTCATCGGCTGCAACATCCTTTTCGAGCATTTGGGTGTTTGGACATGGCTTGCGAATTTGCTGAAATAATATATAATGGAAGAAAACCGGAGTTTGCCTGAAATCAAAACGGCAAGCTCCGGCTTTTTTGCGCCTTTTTTGCATAATCCGGCGTAAGGCATACTATACTATGGTATGTTGTTACCGACCGAAAAAAGGAGGAAGGCGCGTGATCTATACCAAGGTAAATATTCCGGCCGATTCCGAAAAAAGTGGCCGAAAGACCGAGCCGCTTGCGTCCGTCAGCCGAACGCTCTGCACCAAAACCTTTGTGTTTCATGCCGATAAGCACGCTTGCCGCACCGCACCTCCGCCATCGGACAAGACGCCCGAAGCACGGGAAGCACCGTCGGAAGTACCGCCGGAAACACCGCCGGAAACGCCGCTCCATGCGCCGGAAATTGTCACCGCCGACCGGCAAGCAAGCGGCTTTTCCGAAGCACCGGCCGCGCAGCGTCCGTATCGGCACACACTTTTGTCCGAGCAGCTTCTGCCGTTTTCGGGAAAAGTCGCTTTGCTTGCGGCGTTGTGTCTTGTTTCGTTTTTGTTCGGCTGCACCGTGACCGACCAAAGACTCTGCCGGGTGATGATGGCTGTCAGCGCGGCGGCATCGGGACGGCTGCCGGAGATGTCACAAGCGGCGCTTTATGCCGCCGAAACGTACCCGAGCGGCGCGGGAACCGACGCTACAAATGTGTCCGCACCGCGCGAAAGCGATCAAACCTACTACCAAAAATACCGTGCCGCGGAGACTGTACCGGCCGAAACGGAAACGCCCTTATCCGGCTCGCTCGACTATCTGACGGCGCATGAAAGCACGGCCTGCGGCACCGATGAAGCGGAAAACGCGTCCTCCGCTTTGCCGGTCGGGCAGAACGAAAACGGCAAAATCGGCGCGGATGACCGGGTGCTGTATCCCGTGCTCAAAAGCGATCTGCGTGCGGCCGATTTTGCATCGCTCACCAATCAAACGCGCCTTGCGCCGGATGTGCAGACGCTGTCGCAAAGCACGCCGTCGGCTCTTCAAAACCTGACGCTTGACGGAAGCCCGCTTGTGCTCATCGTGCATACGCACGGCTCGGAGGGCTATAACGAATGCGAAACGGACGGCTATTACGACGCGTCGCTTGCAGTGCGCAGCGAGGACGTGACTAAAAACGTGGTGTCGGTCGGCACATCGCTTGCCGAGGTGCTAAACGATTTCGGCATTGCCACATTGCAGGATACCACCATGTGCGACAAGGATTCGTTTGTACGCGCCTATAAAACCTCGGCGGCGCTTGTCCGCTCGTATTTGGAGCAATATCCCTCCATCCGCTTTGTCATCGACCTGCACCGCGATGCGATCATCGCATCGGACGGCACCTCTACCGCGCCCACCTTTTCGTTTGCCGGGGAGGATACCGCCCAGCTCATGCTCGTTGTGGGAACCAACGCCGCCGGTGCCGACCATCCGCACTGGAGCGATAATCTGTCGCTTGCTTTGCATATTCAAAAACAGCTTTCGGAGGAGTATCCCGGCCTTTTCCGCAAAATCAATCTGCGCGCGGCAAGCTTTAACGAGCAATTGTCAAGCGGCTACCTGCTTCTTGAATGCGGCTCGGTCGCCAATGACCGCTCACAGGCCGAACGCGCCGCAAAGCTTTTTGGCACCGGTCTTGCCCGGATGATTTTACGTGCGGCGCAAAACGCATAAAAACCAAACGCCTCTTACATATTCCGCCGATTTTGTCGGACGGAAAATTCGATGTAAGAGGCGTTTATGCAGAAAAAGAACAACCGTATCCCGTTTTCGCCGGTTTTTCAAAAAGCCGTCGAGTCGATGAGCGTGTTTGCCATCGGCGCGTTTGCCTATTTGTTCATGGAGCTTTTTTGGCGCGGCCACAGCCATATCACCATGTTTTTCGCCGGAGGCATTTGCTTTTTGCTCATCTACCTTGGGGAAAAGCGGCTTGACGGCTATGGGACGTTTACGCGGTGTGCGCTGTATGCGTATCTCATCACGGCGGTGGAGCTTGTGTTCGGCGTGGTGTTCAATCTGCTTTTGGGATGGGACGTATGGGATTATTCCGACCGCACGCTCAACCTTTGGGGACAGATCTGCCCGTTGTTCTTTTTTCTGTGGATCGGCGTTTCGTATTTGGCCATCCGGCTGTGCCGACCGCTGCGGCGGCATTTTGATAAGGTGCGGCAAAAGATTTTTTGAAAAAATCGTCTGTTTTTTTTCGAAAACCTCTTTACAAATCGCAAAGGATATGCTATAATGCAAACAGTTAGTTGAGACTAACTGTTTCTTTTGCCCGATGGTTAGTTATAACTAACTGTATCCATCAGCAAACAACCAGCGAGGTGACGGCCATGTTTGAAAAAACGCTTGCCTATTTTTGCGCACCGGCTTTGGCGGGAATCAAGCCATCGAACTTGGTTTCTCTGCAAAAAGCGGAAATACCGGATGTTCATGCACAGGTCATGCGGTTCAATGAGACGTTTTCCGGCATCGGGATCTGTGCCGAAATTCTTTGTGAGTGCGACAAACGGGCGCTTGTCATCATCTATCGGCCGGCACTTCTCGAAAAAACGTTGGCACAGCCGGAGATCCGTCAGCTTTTGGCGCGGTACGGCTATGCGGAAAGCCTTTCGTTGGAGGAAAAACTGTCCGTGCTGAAGGAGCATCTGACGCACAGCGAATTTCCGCATGAGATCGGCGCGTTTCTCGGCTATCCGGCAGCGGATATCGACGGCTTTATCCGCTGTCACGGCAAAGGCGCGGTGCTTGTCGGCGAATGGAAGGTCTATGCGGACAAGCAAAAGGCAAAGGCGTTGTTTGCACGCTACAAAAGCTGCCGAAAGGCGCTTCTTTCCAAAGTAAACGAGGGAAAAAGCTTAGCGCAGATTTTCCGCGCGGCATAATTCCGTTTGTTTTGCATATTATTTTAAGGAGGTTTTACCATGAGTAAAACAGCAATTATTTATTGGAGCGGAACCGGCAATACACAGACCATGGCCATGAGCGTTCTGGACGGTGCGCGCAAGGCAGATCCCGATACGGCCTTTTTCTCGGTGTCCGAAATCACGGCGGACGCGGCGGCAGCGTATGACAATCTGCTTCTCGGCTGTCCGGCCATGGGTGCCGAGGTTTTGGAGGAGAGCGAGTTTGAGCCGTTCTTTACCGAACTCGAAGCGCATCTTTCCGGCAAAAACGTCGGCCTGTTCGGCTCTTACGGCTGGGGCGACGGCGAATGGATGCGTTCGTGGGAGGACAGAGTGCGCGATGCCGGTGCGACGCTGGTCGGCGGCGAAGGCGTGATCGCCAACGAAGCACCCGATGAGGACGCGCAGGCAGCGTGCGAAAAGCTCGGCGAAGCGGTCGCGGCACTGTAATAACGCAAAAATACAGCAGTCGTGTAAAGAAATAACGCTTTACACGGCTGCTTTTTTGTGAAAAACTCCTTTTTTTCAGATATTTCGCCGGAAATTTCCCGTATTTTATTGACAAGCGTCTTTTCCGGTTGTATAATAGAGTATCCGTCGAAGTATATTCCTGCGGCGGAAATATTTTTTTATCTACATAACATAAACACGGAGGTTACGCGCACATGAGCAGAATTTACAATTTTTCCGCAGGTCCGTCCATGCTCCCGCTCGAAGTTCTCGAACAGGCGGCATCCGAAATGACTGATTACAACGGTTCAGGCATGTCAGTTATGGAGATGAGCCATCGATCTCCCGTTTATGATGCCATCATCAAGCAGACCGAGGCCGATTTCCGCACACTTATGAACATTCCCGACAACTACAAGGTTCTCTTTTTACAGGGCGGCGCTTCCACCCAATTTGCCGCCGTTCCGCTCAACCTGATGAAAACCGGCAAGGCCGACTATGTCGTTTCCGGTCAGTTCTCCAAGAAAGCCTTCAAGGAAGCCCAAAAGTACGGCGACGCGAAATGCATCGCTTCTTCCGAGGACAAAACCTTCTCCTACATTCCGGAAGTTACGCCGGATATGGTTCGTCCGGACGCGGATTATGTCCATGTCTGCTACAACAATACCATTTTCGGTACCAAATTCCCGGAGGTTCCGAATGTCGGCGATAAGGTGCTTGTGGCCGATATGTCGTCCTGCATCACCAGTGAACCGGTGGATGTGACAAAGTTCGGCGTGATTTACGCCGGCGCACAGAAGAATATGGCTCCTGCCGGTCTTACGGTCGTCATCATCCGCGAGGATCTTCTCGGCTTTGCCCGTCCCGAAACGCCCACCATGCTCGATTATAAGATCATGGCGGACAACGATTCCATGTACAACACGCCGCCTTGCTACACCATTTACATTGCCGGTCTTGTCTACAAATGGGCACTTAAGAACGGCGGCCTTACCGCGATGAAGGAACGCAACGAAAAGAAAGCAAAGCTTCTTTACGATTATCTCGATTCTTCCAAGCTGTTTAAGCCGACGGCCGAAAAGAAATACCGTTCCATGATGAACGCTTGCTTTGTTACGGGCGACGCGGAGCTCGACAAGAAGTTCTGCAAGGAGGCTGCCGAAAACGGCCTTTCCAACCTTAAGGGTCACAGAAGCGTCGGCGGTATGCGCGCATCGATCTACAACGCCATGCCGTATGAGGGCGTGGAAAAGCTCGTGGAATTCATGAAGAAATTTGAAGCGGAAAACTTAAAATAAACCGTTTCTCACATAAGGATAGGTACATATCATGACAAATATCAAATTATTGAATAAAATTGCCGCGTGCGGCACGTCGCTCTTTGACGACAAACGCTACAATGTCGGCGAAAACGTGGAAAATCCCGATGCCATTATGGTTCGTTCGGCCGCCATGCACGATATGGAATTCGGCGAGGAGCTTCTTGCCATTGCCCGTGCCGGCGCAGGCGTCAACAACATTCCGATCGATAAATGCTCCGAAAAGGGCATTGTCGTGTTCAACACGCCGGGCGCAAACGCAAACGCCGTAAAGGAATTGGCTGTAGCGGCACTTCTTCTGGCTTCGCGTAAGATCGTGGACGGCATCAACTGGGCGCAGACGCTTGTCGGCAATGAAGATGTTGCCAAAGCCGTCGAAAAAGGCAAAAGCGCGTTTGTCGGCCCGGAAATTGCCGGAAAGACGCTCGGTATCATCGGCCTCGGCGCGATCGGCGCACAGCTTGCCAATGCGGCGACCCACCTCGGCATGAAGGTCTACGGCTATGACCCGTATATCACGGTCGATGCCGCTTGGTCGCTTTCCAAATCGGTCAACCGTGCCAAAACGCTGGCCGCTATCTACGAAAACTGCGATTATATCTCGATTCACGTGCCGTCTACGCCCGAAACAAAGGGTATGATCAACGAGACCTCCATTTCCTGCATGAAGGACGGCGTGCGACTCTTAAATCTTGCAAGAGCTGACCTTGTCAACGCCGACGCCGTCAAAAAGGCTCTCGAAACCGGCAAAGTCGCAAGCTATGTGACCGACTTCCCGACCGCCGAGGTTTTGGGCGTTCCGGGCATTGTCACCATTCCGCACCTTGGCGCGTCCACACCGGAATCGGAGGACAACTGCGCGGTCATGGCGGCAACCGAGCTTATCGATTACCTCGAAAGCGGCAACATCAAGAACAGCGTCAACTTCCCGGAAGCCGTCATTCCGCATACCGGCGACGCAAGACTCTGCGTGTTCCATAAGAACGTTCCGGCCATGGTTGCTCAGATTTCGACGGTTCTGTCAGACAACAAGATCAACATTGCCAACATGATCAACTGCTCGAAAAAGGACAACGCCTATACGCTCATCGAAGTCAACGGCGACCTGCCCGAAGAAGCCGTCGAAAAAATAAAGGCTCTTGAAAACATCACCCGTGTGCGTGTGATAAAATAAGGCACGGGCAGAATACGGTAAAAGGTGTAGGGCAGGGGTTTTATAGAGCTCCTGCCCTATCGTATGCCGCAAAGCTGCCAAAAAGCGAAACGGTGCGTAAGAGAAACACGCGCCTGACAGATTTTTCTTGACAGAAAAAAGAAACTATGTTATAATTGGCATATAAACCATTCCACAAGCGGCTTTTGCCTTTTGAGAGAATGAATCCAACAATGCCGGAGACAGTATGAAAAGACGTTACAACAGTGAAGAATCCAAAAGAAAAATTCTATCGGCCTGCGTGAAGCTGTTCATCGAACAAGGCTATCATAACACCACGCTTGCGGAGGTGCTCAAAGAGGCGGAGGTTTCCAGCTCAACCTTTCAGAACATTTTCCACAGCAAAGACGGCGTGCTTTTGGAGTTAACGGATTTTATGTTTGACAGCCAGTTTATGGCGGCGCGCGGCGCGGCAGAAAAATTGAAGCCGCTGTACGTCTATGCGCTTGAAACGGCAATTCAGCTGACGCTTGCGGAGTTAAACGAAAATCTGCGGGATATCTATGTGGAGGCCTACAGCGTGGAACGGGTGACCGAGCGCATTTACGAGCGCACCTCGACCGAGCTGTTCCGTATTTTCGGCAGCTATATGCCGGAATGCACCGAGAGCGATTTTTACGAATACGAGATCGGCACGGCCGGCGTTATGCGCAATTACATGGCAAAAAGATGCAACAAATATTTTTCGCTCGAAAAGAAGCTGGTGCGCTTTTTGGATATGAACCTCGGCATCTACCATGTGCCGGAGGCCGAACGCAAGGAAGCCATCGATTTTGTGCTGTCGATCGATGTGCGCGGCGTGGCGAACGACATTATGCAGCGGCTGTTTCAGTCGCTTGCCATGCGTTTTTCGTTTGAACTTGGAAAATGAAAATGGGCGACACCGAACCCATAAGAAAACCGCGGCGGTTAACGGAAAGTTAGCCGTCGCGGTTGTTTTGTGTGTGAAATTGGCGGTATACCCATGCTAAAATTTCGGCAAACCGGCGGCGCGGTTGACCGCGCGTTCTTGTGCCTTTTGGTACGTGTCTGCCGCAAAACGCAGATATTCCGCATACGATTTTAAGGCCTTTACGGTGGCAAAATGCGCGGAATCGGAGCCGGTGATGCCGTTAAATTTTTCTTGGAACTGCGAGGCATCGGCACCCTGCCAATCCGCGTAGAGCGTTTGCACGTCCTGCTTGGCGGTCTTTATTTTTTGCTCCAACAGATCTGCATACGTCTCAACAGCCGAGGCCGTGCTTTTTAGCTTGTTGTGATCTGCTTTGATGTAGGCCATGTCCAACCCTCGTTTCTTATTTGATGGTTTTGCCTAAGGTGGTATTGCTATCTTCCGTATCGATATATCCCGGAACTACAAGCTGCATAAGGAAGCATTTATAGTTGTTTAATGCCGTATATCGTGCCGGGCAAAGCTCGTTTTCCAATGCACGGAATTTGCTTAACGCACCGCTTGCCGCTTCTCCCTCCCAGCTGCTTCCCAAGCTACTTACGGTTTTGTGAAGCTCCGTCAAACCGTCCTTCATTTCGTTGTTGCAGCACTTGATTTTGTCGGCGACGGCTACCACGGCATCGGTCTTTATTTTTTCGCCATTCATACGATCACCCGTTTGCGGAATTTTCGTTAAATTCCTGATTTTTCAAAAGCTGTGTATAGGTTTGGCTTTCCGCATTGATACAGCCGACAAAGCGGACATCGGCAATATCTTCGTGATTGAATAAGAAAAAGGTTTCCGCATCAAGATACCCTTCCGGGAACAGCACGGCAATGTAATCGAAAACGCGGTCGGTTTCATCTTTTTGCAGAATCCCGACGATCATCAAGGATTTTTCCGCTTCTTTGAGCAGCACAACGCTGCCGATCGGCAAAAGGTCTTTCATGTAGGCATACTCCTTTAATCGAATAGTTCTTTGGCACCCTTGAAGGTGGAAACAAAAGTGTCCTTCAGGTCTTTTAACTCACTTGTGAAACCGGAAAGATTGCTTTTGAACGGACTGTCCTTGCAAAGCAGACAGCCCTTGCGCGAGAAAATCTGCGAACCGAGCCTTTCGGCTGTTCCCGTGAGACCTTCGTAATCCCAGGTGGCAAGCTTTGCGCCGCCGGAAACGGCCTTGCCGAGCCCGGTGATTTTGTCATAAGCCTCCAAAACGGGATTTTTCGTGTCAATATCAAAAGAATCGTTAACGATGTCCACAAGGCCCCTGGCCACGTCCACGGAATCGTCCACCGCGCCTGCGATCGCGCCGACATTGGAAATAAAATTCCCGGTTTGCTTGAAGGTGTAGGATAAAAGCTTTGCCTGATAGCGCAGCTCTTGAATGTCGGTGGTTAGGATACCGGAAATGTCTAAGCCGGCAAGCTGTTTCAATTCGCCGCTCATTTCGCCGAGCTTGGTCGGATCGGATTGAATGACCTTGTCCCAGGACAGCTCCAACGAAGCAAGCGAGGTGACGATATCGATGCCATAGTAGGTCGTGTTGCCGATGATCGTGCCGAGTTTTTCGTTGCCAATGGCTCTTCCTAACTGTTTTCCGCTGTCGACTAACGTGTCTTTCAAGGCATTTTGCCCGATCTTGTCGTATTGCTCGGTATAGATATACGCACCGTCCGTCATGGCGTTATAGATGTCGTTTGCACCGCTGATGACGCTGAGGACGGCGACAGGTGTGGACAAGCCGCCCGTTCCGACAATCGAAACAACACCGGCAACCACCTTCGAAACGCCTTTGGCACCGGAAAGAATGGCTTTTCCGTATTGTACAGCACGGTAGACCGTTCCTTGGGAATAATAACTGGCAGCCAGATCACCGACCGTCTTTTTTACAAGACTTGTTACCTTGTCAGCCGATTTTTTCACTGCCGCGCCGACATTGTAAACGGCTTTTGCAACACTTGCACGCACCGTTCCGACCGGTTTTTGGAAGGATAGCGGATCGTATTTGTTTAACTCCCGTTCGACCTTTTCAAAATCCGCAGCCGTTTGGGACAAATATTTCTGACAGCGGCGCAGCTTTTGGTTGTAACCGGTGAGGATGTCGGCTTTTATGAGACTTTTTAAGCCCTTTAAGCCGACTTTTGTGTATAAAGAATCCATTTGGAGGTCGATTCTGCTGATGCGGCTGTTGACACCGGCAAGACGTGCAGCATATTGTTCCAACTGATAGGTCTTGACATGGATTTCCGATGTTACCATGAAGACCCGCCTCCTCCGCCGTATCCGCCGCCGCTTCCTCTTTTGCTGCCAATGGCAGAACCGCCGCCTCCGCCGCTGCCGCCGCCGGCAAAGCCGCCGCCCGACGAATCGTTCAAACGGCCGCCACCGCCGCCACCGCCGCCGCTTCCACCGCCACCGGCAAAGCTGCCCGACGAACCGTCAAAGCCGCCGCCCGAAGAGCCGCCGGCAGTGGAACCGCCGCCTTCGGCGCTTTCAAAGCCTTCTTCGACGTCGTTCATATCCAATTCGTTTAGTTTTCGCTTGACATAATAATATTGTGTAATGACTTTATCGATATAATCCGCGCATTTTTCATTTCCGATGCCGACAAAATCACTTCGGACACCGGCGGAAATGCTTTTCAGCTCGCGGATGATGGAATTCAATTCCCGTTTGATGGAGGAAAGCTCGGCGCGTGCACTTGCTTTCATGTTTATCGAAAGCCTCCTTTTTCGGGGGTAAGACTTGTTTGCAGGGTTCTCTCGGCTTCTTCAAAATCCGAAGCAGTGTCGTTTAGGTAACCGACGGCACGGCTTAACTTTGAGCTGTAGCCGGTCAAGATATCCGCTTGCAGCAGCTTTTTCAAACCGCGTAAGCCGACAGAGCGGTACAGGCTGTCTAAACGACTGTCCAAACAAGAAAGACGGCTGTTGACGCTTTGAAGGCGCGACGCATGGGAGCGCAGCTTGCCGGTGTTTACGACAATTTGCGGATAAGCGGCGGCATAGGCATAGCCTTTGTTAAAGGTTTGGTTGAACCAATTTCGCAGCTCGTTAAGCTTTTCTGTTACGCACTGAAAAAACGTTTGAGCCGTATCCGCAAGCCACACGCCGATTTCGATTAGCGTGTCTGCAATCATGGTCGAAAGCTCATTAACGGCCTGATACAGCAGCTCGGCGGCTGCACCGATCACAATCGCCGCAAAGACCACTGTCACAAGTGCAACCACGCTGATGGCAATAGTCTCGGTTATGCCGGGGCAAATGGCCGCAAATATAACAAACGAAGCAATAAACGTTTTGCCTTTGCTTGTTAAGCTCTTGGTGTTCGGGTCATAGATTTGATTGGCAAATGCGATCGTTTTGAGTAAAAAGCTTGCAGTCAGGTCTCGGACAAAATTGCCGATGGGAGCCGGGCATCGATCGAGGTGTTTACTGAATAAGGAGACAAGCTCATTCCATACCGTCGACGAACCGCGTATGGCATTGCCGGCGTCGTCGAATTCGAGACTGGTCGTGCTGTGCCGCGTGATGATGTAGTAGAGAATAGAGGATAACAGGCCGCCCTCGTTTTCCTTTACCGCAAGCGAAATCGGCTGTACGCCGGGCATTTCAAATAACAGACCGCCTACAACGCTCCAACGGTAGTGTGTGATTTTATCGCTTACCTGCTCAATGCTGTCGCGGTGGGCTTTTATGTATTCATCGCTGTTGCCAGGCCCGTCGAAATTGACACATTGCTCAAATTTGTCCGACAGACCGATATCCGGATACGCGGACGAGACGGCTGCGTGCATGGCAAGATTTCCGCCAAGGGAGTGTCCGGTTAACGAAAGGGAGTTATAGTTTTGGATGTAGTCGCTCTCGGCAATATGCCGCATAAATTCTTCCGTTTGGGCTTGTTGCTCGGTCAAGATCCCGTTTAGCAGCATCAAATCGGCCTTAATCCAGTCTTTTTCCAGATTTTCAAGGTTTAACATACCTTCACTGCCGCGAAAAGCCACAATGGCGTTGCCGTCTCCCGGATCGATGACACAGCCGTAAAAGCCGGAGTCGGCATTATCGTCAATAATATCGACGATTTTCCAGCTTCGGATGTCTTCTTTGTTTAAGTTGTAGTCATTTTCGAAAACTTGTTTATAGACATCCTCCGCGGTTTGCGCAGAGCCGGGAACGCTGGAAGCCCGTTGTTCGCACAGCTGCATAATGGTGTAAGGCGGCCGAACGCCGCTGTTCATTAAACTTAAAAACTCGTTATTAAAATCTTCGTAAGCAACTTGTGTTGCGTTTTTTAATTGTAAATCGGAATACGACACGCCGGCCACCTACTTTTTATCATATGCGGTTTCAAACGCAGCAAAATCCGTGTTGAACGCGCCGTCAAGAAGGGCGACATTCACATCGGCTAACGGCTGATACTTTTGCAGCTGGGAAAGCGTCAGATGCGGAGCGCTTTTTAGAAGCGCGGCGCAAGCGGCATAGTTGCTTTCGTCGTATTTCCAAAGGGTCGAGCCGAGAGCCATTTGCGGATTGCGCGCATGGAAATCGTTCAGAATGGCCGTGATGGCGTCATAGGCTTGCAAAGCGTCCGCTCCTTCGCACATAAGGGTGGTGAAGGAGAGGGATTGAAAGGCACATTGCTTGAGAATGGCATCAAAATCATCGTTTACCGGATCGATCGATTTGGCATAGCCGTTGATAAATACATCCACGGTTGCTGTGATTCCTTGCTTTGCAAAGGCTTCTTCAATGTCTTTTTTGGCTTCGAATTCCAAGCGGCGGATCGGATAATTGTCGGAAAAGGCACTTTTATCCGTTTTCATTTTCACTTCGAATAATAGCTCCGGATCATTTTTCGGATAACAATAGGCAGTTGCCGTGTCCATGGAGCTGCTTGCTAAGACATTCCCGACAGAAACGACTTCAAATTCGCTGTCATAAGTGCTTTGCAACTGTGCTTTGATAACCTTTTCGTTATCCGAGAGCATGGATTTCACACATCCGGCAAAACCGGAGGATAAAGCAGCTGCCATAACAAGGATTACCACCTTTCGAATCAGGGTTTTCATTGGATTTCCCTCCGCTTGACAAAGAGTGTTTAACGGATATTCTATAAATAAAAAGCTTTGTGAAAAAAGAGTTCAACGGAAAAACGGTTCGGGACTGCCGTTGTGTCCGGGCAGTCCCGAGAAGAAATGCCGATACTTATTTCAAGGTTTCGCCAATGCCGGTGTTTATTTTTTCTTTTTCGGAATACCCCGGTGCAACCTCTCCTTTGAGAAAGGCAACATATTGCTTGATGACATCGGCGTAATTCTGAAAATACTTTTTGGCAAAATCGTTGTAGGAATCGATGGTGGTTTGCGCGGCTTCGCCTTGCCATATGGTACTTAATTGCTGAACGACGTTTTGGCTGTTGTTCAATTCATCGGTCAGTTTGTTGTTCAGGTTTTCTATCGTTTGTGCGATCTGAGTGACTTGGTCGGTGCTTATGCGGATGCTGTTTCCTGCCATGATACGGTTCTCCTTTCCTCTTAATTGGCAAGCTTTCCGACTGCGGAGATATTATCGTCCTGCCGGTTGACATAGTTTACACGCTGTTGTTCGATGATCTGGCTTGCATTCGAAAGCGCTGCGGCCATTGCCTGCAATTCTTCGGTAAAGCCGGTGATTTTTTCGACAAAAGCGAGATTGTCGGCACCTTCCCAAGCGGTGCCCATCGTGGAGGCTTCTTGCATTAACTGCTTGGAAATGGAGGTGTAGGAGTCGGAAATCTCCTGCAATTTTTTGGAAGCTTTCGCCATTTCATCGAAAGATTCTACGTTGATGTTCTTTCCCATGAGGGGTTCTCCTTTCATTTCATATTTTATCTATATTATAAATAAATCATAGCCATTTGTCAATGCTTTTTGATAAATAACCGAAATACAAGGACAATATGAATCATTTGCGTGAATTTTCCCGATTATCCGATGAATCGTCCGATTCCCCGCGTAACGGTCGACTTACAGTAGCATCAACCGTGACCCATTATGAATCCCCAGCACGGCAAGCTCCTTATTCACGTCATAAACCGCGCCGGTTTGTGCGTTGCACAAGATTGCGTCGCCACCGGCTTCGAATTTTCCGCCGGATAAATCGTTTAGCGCGGCGGCAACAAGCGGAATGACTTCGCTCATCTTGCTTTCGAGCGGAAGATAGACGTCATAGGTTTGTCCGGCCGCCGGAACGAATATTTCCACCAAAGCTTTATGATTCATCTTCGTCGTCCTCCTTTTGGTTTACGAATTTGAGCTTACAGCACCTTCCGCGGTTGAGGGCGTAGCCGAATTCCTCGGTCAGATCGTCGTACATATCACGCGTGACTTTTGCCGGTTTCATTTGATACTGTTCGGTGATGCCGCCGCCGATCCATAAGCCGCTTGAAGGAGATACTTGGCTCGTGTACCATTTTTCGAAGGATACCGAAGAAATGTTTTTGGCTTGATCGGCGATGAGGATGAACATATTGTAGGCAATAGTTCCTCGTTCCAAAATTAACGACAGCTTTTCCTTGCCGAGATCGGATAACCCTTCCCGCAGCTTTGCAAGAGAATGGATCACTACCAAGAAGGTTTCATACGTTTCGGGCGTTTCGCCTCTTTCAAGAGCCTCCTTGTAGGCATTGTTTTTGTCGCGGAAAGCTTCAAAAAGCAAGGAGACCTGTTCCTCCAACGCTTTTGAGCCGGTATATACATTTAATTTCCCGGCATCGGCATCGATGGTTCCGGCCGCATCAAGCACTATGCCGTCATATGCGGTGCAGGCTTCAAAAAGGGTTATGAAATCCGAAACAAAGCCTTGGTATTCGGTTCCGGCAGATAAAATCAGGTTTATGTAGGATTCGCCGAACGGGAAGCGATGCACGTTTAAGGAGCCGGTTTCAACGCCGACCGGAATCGATAACGGCTGCTTCGGCAGATAGTATTCGCGCAAGAAATCGACCGTGACTCTTTCCGGCAGGATCGGAACGCGCGGCGCGGTTTCGCCCGTCCATTCCGCCGCAAGCTTGCGGCAGGCGTTCTGGATAAAGATGGCCGGTGCAGCTTCTTTTGTGATGACCGCCGTTTGGAATTCATACAGCGTATCGAGTCGTATCAGGCCGCGTCCTTTGCATTTGGAGGGCAAAAGCCCGTCTGTTTTGCCGACAATGGTCGGATAATCGGAGGGATCGTTAAGCTGCAGTGCTAACTGACAAGGGAAGTTTTGCAGTAAGCGGAAACGCACAGCACCCGTTCCGAGAGCCGTTAACACAAAGCAAATGCCGTATTTGGCACCCTCGCGCGACAGATGGGCGATGACTTCTTCTTTGTCTTCATAGTTTTCCGTAAAGGCGGCAAAGTTGTGAATGGCCACCACAAGAAACGGCAGCGTTTTTCCGGAAAGCTTGATATACGACGCGTAATCGCCGCCATAGTCGGTGAACAGCTTTTTGCGCTTTTGCATTTCAGAAAGGAGCATTTTGAAAAGATTGTTGACTTTTTCGGCTTCATGCGCAAGAATCACATCGCCGATATGCGGTGCCGCCGCAAAGGCCTTTAAGGTTTCCGAGGCGAAATCAAGCAAATACAGCTGCACCTCTTCCGGCGTGTGTTCTTGTATCAGAGAATAAACCATCGTGCTTAAAAAGGTGGTTTTGCCGCTGCCGGAAGCACCGTATATCAGGGTATTGCCTTCTTCGGACAAAGCTAACCGCAGCACATTCTGCCGCTGGCGTGCCGGGTCGTCGTATTCGCCGATGATGGGACGAAGCACAAATTTTTCGGCGGTCGTTCCGTATTTTTGCCTTAGTGTATCCAAAAGGATCACAGCAGGCAGCGTCGGCAGCCACAAGGGCGACGTCTGAATGCCTTCCTCCCGTGCAATTTCGTTTAGGTATTCGGTAATGGCATCGAGTTGCTTAGGCGCATGGCGGTAGGCGTCGCCGCGTTTATCCGGCTTGACCTGCTTTAAGATGTGCCCGTTGGTGTCGATGACCGTGATGCTGTCGTCCTTAGGCACAACAAAATGATCGGTCGGACAATAAGACGCACCGGACCAAGCAGATTGGCCGAGTTCGAACAGCTCGTTATAGCCGACTTGCAGATAAAAGCGGCCGGTGTTGGTTAACTCTGCCGCATCGGGGCGTTTGAGCATATCCATGCTGTCGGCACGCTCTTGCACCTTTAAGCACACGCGGAACCGGCTGTTGCTCCAAATTTGGTCATCGACAACGCCGCTCGGCTTTTGGGTCGCCAGAACAAGATGGACGCCAAGGCTGCGGCCGATGCGCGCGGCACTGATGAGCTGTGCCATAAATTCCGGCTGCTGCGTTTTCAGCTCCGCAAATTCGTCGGAAATGATGAACAGGTGCTGTAACGGCTCGGAGACCGCACCTTCCCGGTATAGCTTTTGGCATTTGTAAATATCGATGTTGCTGACACCGATCTGCTTGCTGACTTCGGCAAAAATCTTCTGCCGCCGTCTTAATTCGCTTTCAATGGAAACAAGAGAACGCTTGATGGCAGAGCCGTCCAAATTCGTGATGATACCGACCGTGTGCGGCAGATTCTCGAAGGATTTTGCCATGCCGCCGCCCTTGTAGTCGATCAAAATAAAGGCGACCTCGTGCGGATGATAGTTGACGGCAAGGGAGAGAATGTAGGTGATGATGAATTCGGACTTTCCGGAGCCGGTCATGCCGGCAATCAATCCATGCGGCCCATGGAATTTTTCATGTAAATCTAACAGGAACGGATCGCCGTTTGTATTTACGCCGACAGCCGCTTGCAGCGATTTTGTCGGATCGTTTTCCTTCCAACGGGTCAAAACGTTTAAGTGCTCCGTGTTGCCGACGCCGAACAAATCCATAAAGGTCAGCATATTCGGCAGCTTATAGCGGCTGCCGGCAATGTCAAGCTTGATGTTGGCAAGCACGGTGCTGAGGTCATACGGATCGTGCGTCAGGAAAATATCCGGCGTAAACACCGTGTATTTTCCGGATGTATCGTTTTTGTCGAACAGCTTTCCGTTTTCGTCGGCTTCAAATAACTCGGTAACCAACGAGCATTCCTTTGGCAGATTCCGCAGTGAGTCCGAAAAGGTGACAACGCTGATATGCAGATTTTGACTTTGGCCGAGAAGGATCTTTAACATTTCCGCCTTTTTGGATAAAGCGTTGCTCATGGAAAAGAGAATGTAATACGGCCGCTCGTTTTTTAAGTCGGTATCGTTTAACCGTGCCCGGTAATCGATGACTTTTTCGAAATAGGCGGAAACCTCTTTTAACTCATCGGCGTTGGTGGCGATAAAACGGAATTTATTGTCGTCGTTCCACACGTGCGGCAGCCACTTGACAAAACCAAACCGATTTCGGTCGGCTTCGTCAAACAGAAAAACAAATTTTACCTCATCGTAGCTGTATAAAGCGGCAAGCTGCAGGATGATGCCCTTGGCGAATTCGAAAATCCGGTCTTTGGGGCCGATGACACCGGAAATATAGTTGTCGAAAAGGGAGAGGGTGATGGGGATATCCGATAAGATGTGCTCACTTTTGCAAAGCGCAAACATTTCTTGCTGAAGCGTGTCGTCGTCGAGCGTGAAGCGTTGTTCCGGGCAGGAGATCTCGGCATCGAGCAGTCCGTTGCCGTGACCGATGCGGATTTTCAGAAAATCGTTCTGTCCGAGCTCTCTGTCCCAAAGATTGCGCTTTGTGCGTAAAATGCGCACTTCGCAGTTCTCAATGGCTTCGAAATTCTCGTTTAGGATATCTTTTTGCAGCAGGCAGGCATCGTTTATCTGCCCGGCCATTTCCGCCAAATAGGCGCGGTATTTGGTTTGCCGGAGGTTTTCTTTCTTTTTGCGCGCATTTTTTCCGTACATTCTGGTCACGGTCGGCATGAGAACGGTTCCGGCAAGCATACTGCCGCCCATGATCATAGAGGTGATGTTGGCGGAAGCGATGGCCGTGGACAGCGTGACAACCGACATCATGCCCATGGCGATGGAGGAACCCATGGCAAGAAACCAAGGCATCTCATCGGTGACCGGGCTGGCAGGCGGCGCATCGATTTGGAATTTTGCAGTTTCGATCTCCCGCTTGAAACGCGGCGAACGGTAGAAGAACGGCTTTTCCGCAAGCTCAAAAGCGTAATCGCTTTGCGGATCGGCCGGCAGGACGGGCTGTTTTACATACGGCATGAGCTTGCCGGAAACCGAAACGTTGCCGTCCGGATTGTTGATTGCTAACATGGATTGCCCGACAATGATCTTCAAACCCATCACAAAAATCAGATCACCGACTGACAACGCTTGCTGTGAAACGCGTCTGCCGTTGACAAACGTGCCGTTGGTGCTGCCGTTGTCCTGAATGAACCAAGAGCCGTTTCTGTAAGTGAGAACCAAATGGTTGGCGGATATAAACGGACAGGCAAAGCAAATGTCATTTTGCTCGGCACGGCCGATAAAGACGGAGCATTCGCCGGGCACTAAATATTTGGAGAAAGCCGCCCGATTGCGCGTGACCGGCTCGGCAAATACAATGACCTTTTCCAAATTGGTTTTGCACAGCGTGTAAATGCCCATTTCCGACAGTACGGCTTGGTTAACGGCGGTATGACCGGCATCGAAAAGCTTTACCTGACGGTTGGCGTGCAGCACCCAGGCGTTGTCGGTGCCTTCGATGGTCGCAAGCTTATTTTCGCCGGTATCGGTGGTTTCGTATAACCAGAATTGTCCCTTGATTTTTTCCGGCAACGAGAGACTGCGAAGGTGATTTTGGTTTATGACAGAAATGATCATAACGCGGTCCTTTCAGGTTGATGGGGAGACTTTCGGTGCAGGGCTGTTAATCCTGCCCCTGCCGGACATCCAAAAGTGCTGCTAAATCATCCAAAGCTTTTTCAGTATTATTCAAAAGTTCTTCGGAAACATCGATATCAAGAATGTTTAGATTGCCGTTGATGAAATAGTATGCTTTCACTTTCTGGTCGGAATTGTTTTCGATCTCAAAGGTAAAGAAAACCGGCAAGTCATCCCATTCACCGAGCAGCTGTTCGTCGTTAACCGTGTAGCCCATTTTCTTGCGGGTTATTTGCCACAAGTTTTGATTTTTCGGCGATAATCCGATGTTGTCTTTGTAGCCTGCGCTGTAATAAATCACATAGGAGTATTTGTTGCTATTGTTGGAAAGGGCGGCACCTTTTAAAAGATCCGGTTGCTCCTCCGGTATGCCAACAAGCGTGTACCGGACATTGCCGGTCAGCTGTCCGTTTTCATATTCGGTCTCTTGACGGACAACGCCCCAAAGGAGTTCCTCTTCTTCTTGCCAACCGTCGGTGGTTTTTTCGGCGGCTAAGACGTATTGAACTTCATCGGATTCCGGATCCAGAGTTACTTTTGTGCGCTTATATGTTTGTTGTTGTATGCCGTCTACATATTGGTGAGCTATTTCCTTATAGGTATCACGGTCGAAATCGTCGATAACCCATTCTACGTCGCCCATGGTACTTGCCGGTTCGGTATAGCCATTCGGTTTGCCATCCACATAAAGAATGTACGTCAAATCAATCGTTTGGGTAATGAGATCCTTTTTTAGATACATTTGCATGTCGTGACCATCGAATTCTTTTTTTGTTTTATCAGTTTTTATATTTCCGGTAGGCTGTCCATCAGCATCAATTTCTCTGGAAGTAATAGCATAAAACGGGTACTTTTTTTCATATTCGCCGGTAACCTCCACCCAATGCGTTTCGCCATTGGCCGAAGCCGATTGCTCCGGCTGTGTATCCACCGGCTGTGTATCCGGCTTGACAGCGGGTTGGGAATTGTTTTTCAGATACAGCACCGCGGTTGTGACACCGGCGGCAAGCACCACGGCTGCCAAAACGGCGGCAAGGGCGATGCCTTTTTTCCGCGGCCGCGGTTGGTCGACGCTTCCGCCAAGTGCAAGAGCCTCTAAAGCCTCACGCATCTGCGTGGCCGAAGAAAACCGCGCATCGGGATTTCCTTGGCAGGCTTGCAGAATGACTTGGGCGAACGCAGGATTGGCATTGACCGGCGGAAGCGGCATTTCGCCGCATAAACGCCGCTTGATGGTGTTTTCGCTGTCGTTGTAGCCGATGGGTGCCGGAGCCGGCGGCAGGAACGGAATCCGGCCGTTGTTCATGAGCTTATAAAGCACAATGCCGAGCGAAAAAATATCGGCACGCGCATCATAAACACTGTCGCGATAGACCTCGGGCGCCATGTAATCATACGTCCCTTTTTTGGATAGCTCACGACAGCTGGCTTCTAAGTGGCGTGCAACGCCGAAATCGCCTAATTTATAGTCGCCGTGCTCCGAAACAAAGATGTTGGAGGGCTTGATATCGCGGTGAATGATATTTTCTTTGGCACAAACCTCTAATGCCCGGCACATATCGATGCCTAAGCGAATGACGTCCGCTTCGGTCGGCGGATAGGTGGTATAGTAGGTATTTAAGGGCGTCAAAAGCTCCATGCGGATGAGAATGTCGCACCCGATGCCGTTGGCATGGTCGCGGATCTCGTGATCCTCGTAGCTTACAATGTTGGTGCAACCCTTTAACCGTTCCATCAGAATGAATTCTTTGGAAACCTCTTTGGCAACATCCTTGTAATAGTGCGTCATTTCCTCGTGGCTCATGGAGTCAAATCCCATGGTGTTGCCGCTGTTTTTGTACGGCACCGTGATGATTTTCATGGCAGACGTATAAACGCCGCTGATGTCGCTTTTCTCGATCTCAAAGCATTTGCCGAAGGAGCCTTCACCGATAAAACGTTTGATGTGCCAAGAGCCGAAAAACGGTTCAAGTGTCTGATAGTAAGTATAGTAGGTATCCATTCTGTCATCCTCGTCTGTATGTTTTTGATTTACCGTACATCTACCACCAAAGCCGTTACATTGTCTTTGGAGCCGTTTGCAAGGGCATAATCCACCAAACGACGGCAGGCGGTTTTGGCGGAACGGGTATTGTCGGAAAGGATCTCGTTCAAAACGAGCGTATCCGCACTGTCGGAAAGACCGTCACTGCATAAGAGAAAACGGTCGCCCGGCTGAAGGGAAAACGGCGCGCTTTTGTATGGCTCAATGACGAATTCTTCTTCAAAAATGCCGATATGCTGGGTCAGCGTGTGCCGGGAGCGGTCGGTTTTTGCCTGCTCGGGCGTGAGACAGCCCATGTTGACCATGCGTTGGGCGCTGGTGTGATCGACGGATAACTGACAAAGCTCCTTGTTCCGGCACAGATAGACGCGGCTGTCGCCAATGTTGTAAACAACGGCTGTGCGGCCGCTTATGCATATGAGCGCGGCGGTCGAACCGCTTTTTAAGTTGTCGTGCTCGCGGATGTAATCGCATACCAAGTTGTTGGCTTGTTCAAAATAGGGCAGAAAGTCTGTAATGTCATGACCTTGGAAATCCTCCAAAAGCCGTGCGCAAAGGTAAGAGGCAACATAGCCGTTGTGTTCGCCGCCCATCCCGTCGCAAACGGCATAAATGCCGTAATCCGCGGTGCGGTTCTCATGGCTTTCCTCGTCGGAACACGCCTGTTCCTTGTAGCTTCCGTTGAGATAATAGCTGTCCTCGTTTACCAAACGCGTATTGCCGGTGGCGGTTAAGGCCGCACTGTTTAATTCCATAGGGTCTCCTTGTTCCGCAGCCGAAAGAACCGATAACGGTCGTCGGCTGTTTGACTGTGCAAAAAATATGTCGTTAAATTGAGAATTTTACGAAAAAAGTTCAAATTTATTATAACATCGTCCGAAAGGTTTGTCAACCGTCAATCGACAAAAATTTCTTTCGGCGATCCGTTAACCGTTTTGTGGCGGAAACGTGCCGATTGGCAGCTTTTCCTGCAATTTTCCGAGATCGCTTGCGGCAAAAGCGGCAAAATCGTCCGTCATGGCGGCGGCACGGCCGGCGGCCTCGCCGCTGACGGCACAAACCGGGATCACGCGCGTGATATCCCACATCGCGTCGGTGACCGAAATGTTGCGCCCGGCGCAAATGAGATTTTTCACCTTTTTGCCGTACAGCGTCCCAAACGGCAGCTTGTAGACCGGGCCGCGCTTACGCCAATCGGAGAACATACCGACCGCGTCGGGAAATTCCTTGAACATTTCGGTATCATCCATGGTGTAAATGCCGTCGATGCGGCGCGTCATGCGGATCTGCGGAACGGTCGGCAGGGTGATCGGCACATAGGACGGATCTTTCTGCTTACTTTCCAGAATGCTTGCAAGCATTTGTTCATGCGCCGCCTGCGTCATTTCGGAAAGCTCGGCTCCGTCAAGACCGGTAAAGCGGCGTGCGATGAGCGGCTTTTGCTCGTTGCCGGTCTTTTGCTTGTCCGGAATGTCGGAAAAGCCGAGCATCCGAAGCTCCGGCGCGCCGTTTTTGATGAAATAATGCCAAGCGGCAAGTACATTGCCTTGCGAAAACGTTACGGTTCCGGCGTCGGCAAGCTTGCAGATATCCGCATCGCCCGTGCAGTCGACGACGCTTTTCGAAACGCCGACAGCATACCGGCCGGATTTGTTTTCCACAATCAGCGCATCGATTTTGCCGTCTGTCTTGTGAGCGGCACAAACGGTCGTGCCGTATAAAATCTTCACACCGCTTTTTAACAACAGCTTTTCGGCTTCAAGCGCAAACAAATGCGCATTGTAGCGCACTTCGAACCGCTGTCCCTCGGCTTTTTCCGCATCTGTGCCGCCGTCAAGCCACGCGGTCGGATAGTTTGCTTCCGCGCCGTGGCAGATCGAAAGCCGGAACAATTCCTCGGCAATGCCGAACGAAACCTGATGGCCGCGTCCGTCGCACAAGGGCAGATAGATGGTGACAAGACCCAAGGTGGCAAGGCCGCCGAGCAAGAATTCGCGTTCGATTAACAGCACGTCCGCACCTTCGCGTGCGGCGGCAAGCGCGGCGGCAATACCGGCGATACCGCCGCCGGCAACGATGACGGAATGGGTTTCGCGTACCGGTGTTTCAAGTTGTTCATGCAAAATCATAAAAAAGACTCCTTTACAATGGATATATACAAAGCCGCTTGACAGAGACAGGCAAAGCGGCTATAATGAAAGCGGAAAACTGTGTTGAAAGAGGGTGCTTACATGGCTGAAAAAGAGCGAAAGCTCGGACAATCCACGACCTATTTCCCGACGAAAGCCGGGTCGGAGCATTCGTTTCAAAACGGCGGCTATATCCATATCGAGCGAATTTTGGAGGGAACACAGCTTTTTCGGGTATGCGGCCGGGAAAAACGGGTGTCTGCCGGGGATATCATTGTCATTCAACCGTATGACGATGTCTATTCGTATGCCGAAGAAGACGGTGTGACACAAGGCTTTGTGTTTGATTCGCCGCAGTATTTTGACAAAATCGGCGTGCCGCCGTTGTTTCGGTTTGAGACGTTTGTCGGAAAAGATGAAATGCTTGTGCGTTTGTGCGAAGCGGTGCAAGAGGAGTATGTCCATCAAAGCTCGTTTCATGAGACGGCACTCGGCGCACTGACCTCGCTGCTTGTGATCCGGCTGTACCGTTTTTACGGCGAAAAGGGAGTCGATTTGGCGGAAACGGCACACATGGCGCAAACGCGGAATTTCGGCAAACAGAAGGTTGTGCGCGAAGCGCTCGGGTATATTAACGAGAATTGTCAAAACGGCATCAGTTCGCGGGATATTGCCGCGTATGTCAATGTCAGTTTATCGTATTTGTGCCGTTGCTTTTCGGAGGTTTGCGGCGAAACGGTGCTTGACTATTCGGACAGGATCCGCTGTCGCAAGGCGCATGAGGATCTGACACTTGGGACGTTATCGGTCGGTGAAATCGCGGCAAAATATCATTTTTCGAGTTTATCGTATTTCAACCGGCGGTATCGGAAGTTTTATGGGACGAATCCGGCGACGACGTTAGCTGACGCCAAAGCGCGGCATCGCCAGTGAAGCGTGGCGCGGTGGCGCGCTTTTTCGAGGTTTGGAAAACCTCGAAATCATTTGCACGCGAAACGTCCTGCCCGGCAGGGCGAACTTTCCGAAGGAAAGTTGCAAAGTTTTTTGCCCTACTTTTTGTACTTTACAAAAAGTAGGAAAAAGTTGCTCGGACGTGCAAAAAGTTGCCGGTGGCAAGTTTTTGTGCGTCGGAGACCGCC
>OIWM01001009.1_pt1 | contig 30610 bp, 19 predicted proteins | sample 1587451 | NCBI WGS metagenome assembly OIWM01 (sample SAMEA3888907, study PRJEB22519) | human gut metagenome | biome: human gut; feature: human-associated habitat; material: faeces | place: Denmark | collected 2011
ACTTGTCTAAGGAGGTGCCTATTCAGGGGGTGCACTTGTCTCAAGTGCACCAATATGTCTGTTAGCACTATTCTTCTTGGTTGGTGCACTTGAGACAAGTGCACCCCCTGATATTACTATATTAGATTGATAATCTCGTCGTCGACGATGCTCGGCATCGTGACCTGCAGTCCGTGCGAACGCTGCATCTCGCGCTCTATGCTGTGGATAGAGCCTTCGTTGCGTGCCCAGGCACGGCGTGCGATGCCGTTGTTCACGTCCCAGAACAGCATCTCGCTGATGTGTCGGTCGCTGTCTGCGCTACCGTCTATCACCATGCCGAAGCCGCCGTTTATCACTTCGCCCCAGCCAACGCCGCCACCGTTGTGCAGCGACACCCATGTAGCGCCGCGGAACGAGTCGCCGATGACGTTCTGCACAGCCATGTCGGCGCAGAACTGCGAACCGTCGTAGATGTTGCTTGTCTCGCGGAACGGCGAGTCGGTGCCCGACACGTCGTGATGGTCGCGTCCGAGCACGATGGGTCTGGTTATCTCGCCCTTGCGTATAGCCTCGTTGAACGCTAATGCAATCTTCGCGCGACCCTCAGCGTCGGCGTAGAGGATGCGAGCCTGCGAACCCACTACAAGCTGGTTTCTGCCTGCCTCCACAATCCAGTGGATGTTGTCAGCCATCTGTCCCTTTATCTCGTCGGGCGAGTTCTTCATTATCTCCTCAAGCACACGTGCCGCAATCTCGTCGGTCTTGGCAAGGTCGGCAGGGTCGCCCGATGTGCATACCCAGCGGAACGGACCGAATCCGTAGTCGAAGAACATCGGTCCCATGATGTCCTGCACGTACGACGGATAGCGGAACTTGCCGTCCTCTGTGCAGATGTCGGCACCTGCGCGCTTCGACTGCAGGAGGAATGCGTTGCCGTAGTCGAAGAAGTACATGCCGTTGGCGGCGAGGCGGTTGATGGCAGCCACCTGGCGGCACAGCGACGCCTGCACATGCTTGCGGAACTCGTCGGGGTTCTCAGCCATCATCGTCTTCGACTCCTCGAGCGTGAGGTCGGCAGGATAGTAGCCGCCTGCCCACGGGTTGTGGAGCGAGGTCTGGTCGCTGCCTATGTCCACGTGTACGCCTTCGTCGGCAAGACGCTCCCAGAGGTCTACCACGTTGCCCACGTAAGCCATCGACACCGTGCGCTTCTCTTCCACGCTGCGCTTTATGGCAGGTATGAGTTCGTCGAGATTGTCGTGCAGTTCGTCCACCCAGCCCTGGTCGTAGCGCTTCTTCGCCGCCAGTGGGTTAATCTCTGCCACTACGCTCACCACGCCGGCGATGTTGCCAGCCTTAGGCTGAGCGCCCGACATGCCGCCCAGACCCGACGACACGAAAAGCATGCCGCGAATGTCCTGCGGTCCGCCCTTCTCGCTGCGCTGCTTGCGCGCCGCGTTGAGCACGGTGATGGTTGTGCCGTGCACGATGCCCTGCGGGCCGATGTACATGTACGATCCGGCAGTCATCTGTCCGTACTGGCTCACGCCGAGAGCGTTCAGGCGCTCCCAGTCGTCGGGCTTCGAGTAGTTGGGTATCACCATTCCGTTCGTCACCACTACGCGCGGAGCGTTCGGATGCGACGGGAAGAGTCCGAGCGGATGACCCGAGTACATCACGAGCGTCTGCTCGTCGGTCATCTCGCTGAGATATTTCATCGTGAGTCGGTACTGCGCCCAGTTCTGGAAGATGGCGCCGTTGCCTCCGTAGATGATGAGTTCGTGCGGATGCTGAGCCACTTCGGGGTTAAGGTTGTTCTGAATCATGAGCATGATGGCGGCAGCCTGCTCGGAGCGGTGCGGATACTCGTCGATGGGGCGTGCGTACATATCGTATGTAGGGCGATAGCGGTACATGTATATGCGTCCGTACGTGTCGAGTTCGGCGATGAACTCCGGCGCCAGTTGTGCGTGCAGCGCCTTCGGGAAGTAGCGCAGGGCGTTGCGCAGCGCCAGCTTCCTCTCCTCGTGGTTGAGTATCTCCTTGCGCTTCGGCGCATGATTTATATTCGGGTCGTAGGGCATCGGTTCGGGAAGGAAGTCAGGTATGCCCAAGCGTATCTCTTCTGCAAATGTCATATTATTAGGTTTTAGAGTTTCTCTTCAACGAGCTTTGTAATCTCTGCCTCTTCGCAGTTTGCCTTGGCTATAAGCTCGTTAGCCTCGGCGATGAGAGCTTCAGCCTTTTCGCGGTCTTTCAGCGAACCGGCGTTAATCTTCACGTTCATTCCAGCACCGAGCACAGCTGCGCGCGCTGCCAAAGCGCCCACGCCAGCATCCGACACGCTGTTCGGGTTGCCCTTTTCTACCATCTTGCGGCAAACGTCGAACACCTCGTACGAAGCCTTCATCGTCTCCAGCGGCACCTCCGTAGCGAAGAGTGTTGCGGTCTGTATAGCCTCCGAGCGTGCAGCCTTCTCCTCAGGCGTGTTCTTCGGCATTCCGAAGGCAGCCATGATGCGGTTGAACGCCTCTGTATCCTCGTCAACGAGGTGGAGCAGACGCTCCTGCAGCGCAATGCCTTCCTCGGCAACGGCAGCGAACTCGTCCCACTGATCGTCCCATCCCGGCTTGTGGCTCGAAAGGTTAGCCACCATCGTTGCTAACGATGCGCCCAATGCGCCCATGTATGCCGAAACCGATCCGCCTCCAGGAGCCGGACTCTCGCGCGATGTCTCCTCGGCGAAGCCCTTCACGGTGAGGTCTACGAGCAGGTTCTGCTTCTCTTCGCCAGCCGCCATTACGTATTCTATAATCTTCTCCTCGGGCTTGAACTCCTTGAGGTCGGAGAGTCCGAGCGACTTGATGGCGATGTTGAGAATATCCTTCTTCGGGATGCCTGCCGAGCGCTGCTGCTTAGCGAGGAAGTAGCGACCGGCTTCGAGCAGGGTGCGCTCCGGCACGAGACCCACAATCTCTGTGCCCGTAACGCGTATGCCGCGGTTCTGAGCGCAGCGGCACACCTCGTCGAACGCCTTGTGCAGCGGCGTTACATTGATATTAGTGATGTTCATCGACACCTGAGCGATGCCGTATTCGTCGATATACCATCCGATAGCCTTCGTACACTTCAGCGTGCCGGGTTTCATGATAGGCGTGCCGTCGGCGTAGCAGAGCTTCTTGCCGGTGATGGGGTTGCCTTCGCGCATGGGGCGACCCTTTTCGCGCACGTCGAACGCGATGGCGTTGGCGCGGCGTGTAGACGTAGTGTTGAGATTGAAGTTGACGGCGATGAGGAAGTCGCGTGCTCCTACGACGGTGCAGCCAGTGCGAGCCACCTGCTCGTCGAACGGACGTCTGCCGAAGTCGGGCGCCTCAGCGTCGTCGTCGATACGCTCGGCGATGCCCTCGTATTCGCCCTTGCGGCACACGGCAAGGTTCTTGCGCTCCGGCTTGAACGCCGCTGCCTCGTAGCAATAGCACGGAATGTTGAGTTCGTCGGCGATGCGCTTGGCGAGCTGGCGCGAAATCTCTGCGCACTCCTCAAGCGTGATGCCGCTCACCGGAACAATCGGCAGTACGTCGGTGGCGCCGATACGCGGATGCGCACCGTGATGCTGACGCATATCTATAAGTTGAGCGGCTTTGCCCACTGCTCTGAAAGCAGCCTCCACGACGTCGTCGGGTTCGCCAACGAAGGTTACGACTGTGCGGTTGGTTGCTTCGCCCGGGTCTACGTCGAGCAACTTAACGCCCTTAACGCTCTCCACTGCGTCAGTGATCTGACGAATAACGTTCAAGTCGCGGCCTTCGCTGAAGTTAGGCACACACTCTACAATCTGCTTTGTTTTTGCCATAGTGTAAGATATTATGTTAGTAGTAAATTTGTTTCAATGCAAAAGTATCAAAGATACGGTTGCAAATATAGCAAAAATGGCAGTTTGGAGCAAGTAAAAAGGCACGAAAAAACTAAACAAACCCAAATAAAAGCACAAAAGAAGGGGCTTGCAGATATAGCATGAGTCATCGTTCTCCGTACGGTGTCCGATCAGATTGCGTTCGCCGTCCGATTGGATTGCGTTCGCCGTCCGATCAGATTGCGTTCGGTGTCCGATCAGATTGCGTACGGAGAACGATGATTGATTATAAGAATATAGGTTTCAGATTGACTGATATTACGGCTTGATTCTTCTTCAGAACTTCTTTTTTAGTTCTCCTTCCAGAATTGCGGAGTGAATATGACTAAAACCGTGAATATCTCAAGACGTCCGATGAGCATCAGTATGGAGCATATCCACTTCGCCGTGTCGGGCAGAATGCTCCACGACATGGTCGGTCCGATTTCACGACCGAGCGTCGGTCCGACGTTGCTGAGCGTACTCAGCGTGATGGTGATGGCGTTGGTGTTGTCGATGCCCATCGCAATCATCGAGAACGAGCATATAAGGCACAGGATGAGGTAGGTCGTGAGGAAAGCCAGCAGCGTTACGCGCTTGCTTTGCGGCACGTTCACACCGTCTATCTTTACCGGCAGAACGGCGTTGGGGTGGAGCATCTGGCGGAACTCGTTCTTTATCACCTTCAGAAGCATGACGCCGCGGATGCACTTGAAGCCGCCGCCCGTAGAGCCCGAGCATGGACCGAGGAACATACACACGGCGAGCACCACCCACGTCACGTGCGCCCACTTGGCAGGGTCGTCTGCCAACAGACCCGTACTGGTGATGAACGACACCACATGGAACAGACTGCTGCGCACGGCTGGCTCCAGAGCGTAGTCGTTCTTCCACATCAGTTCGAAGGCTATGAACGCAGCGCAGCCTAAAACCATGGAGAGATATAGACGGCACTCGGCACTCTTGAGCAGCGTGGACAGCTTGCGCTTAGAGACGGATATATATAATAAGGTGAAATTGACGCCCGCTACGAAGCAGAAGAACGTGAGGATGTACTGCACGGCGGGCGTGAAGACCGAGTAGTCGCTGTCTACCGCGAAGCCACCCGTTGCCGCCGTCGCCATACTGTAGTTGATGCTGCGGAACGGCGTCATGCCGGCAAGCATCAGCGAACCGATGCAGAGCAGCGTGATGCAGAGGTAGACCACCCATATCCACTTGGCGTTGGTGCTGAGGCGCGGGTGCAGCTTGGTCTTGATAGGGCCCGTGGCTTCGGCGGCGAACACCTTCACGCTTCCGCCTACAAACGAGGGCAGAAGGGCGATGGTGAAGAACACTATACCCAAACCGCCTATCCACTGCATGAACGAACGCCAGAACAATATGCCGTGGGGCAGCGTGGAGACGTCGTCGATGATGGAGGCTCCGGTGGTGGTGAAGCCCGACATGGTTTCAAAGAATGCGTCTGTAAACGACGGTAGGTAGCCGCCAATGAGGAAGGGTAGGGTGCCGAAGAGTGAGAACACTACCCAGGTGAGCGTCACTACGAGATAGGCGTCGCGACGCGATAGTGAGTTGTCGCACTTGCGTCCAAGCAGACGCATCGTGAGGCCGACGCTTGCAGAGATAATGACTGAGCAAGCGAACGGAAAAATATCTTCCTCCTCGTAGCCTATGGCGACGCCAAGGCACACGAGGAACATCGTTGTCTCGATGAAGAGCAGCGAACCGATGATTTTATATAAAAGTTTCAGGTTTATCATTACAGAAAGAACTTCTCTATTTTCTTCATGTTGACGTTGTGGCAGAATACCATTACCGAGTCGCCGGGCTGAATCATGGTGTTACCCGACACGAGCAGACCTACGCCGTCGCGCACCAGTCCGCCGATGGTCATGCCTACCGGCAGACCGAGGTCCTTCACGGGCTTCTGCGTCACCTTCGAACCTTCCGACGGTATGAACTCGGCAACGTCGGCGTTGGCGGTCATCAGGAAGCGCACGTTGTGAACGTTGGCGTCGAGCATCATCTGATAGATGTGGCTCGCCGCAATCGACTTCTTGTTGATGATTGTGCCGATATCCAGACTCTCAGCCATGCTCACGTAGTCGATGTTCTCTACCATAGCCACCGTCTTGCGCACACCCATGCGCTTCGCCGTAAGGCAGGCGAGGATGTTGGTCTCGGCGTTGCCCGTGAGAGCCACGAACGCCTGCGTGTTCTTGATGCCTTCCTCGATGAGCAGCGAGAGGTCGCGTCCGTCGCCGTTGATGATGAGCGCCTTCTCGTCTTCGAGAAGGGCGTTGAGGCGCTCGCAGCGCTGCTCGTCGGTCTCTATAATCTTCACGTCCATGTACGAAGGCATGGTCTTCACGGTGCGCACAGCCGTCGCTCCGCCGCCCATAATCATCACGTTCTTCACGTCTACGTAGTGCTCCTTGCCCACAATCTTGCGGATGTAGGGTATGTACTGCTTGGTAGTCATGAAGTAGGCAAGGTCGTACATCTGCAAGCAGTCGTTACCGCCCGGGATGATGGTCTCGCCGGCGCGCTTGATAGCCACGATGTGGTACGGATCATCTGGTCCGCAGATCTCGCGCATCGGTCGGTCGAGGATGGTACATGTCTCGCGCAGCTTCACGCCGAGCATCACCAATGCTCCGCCGTGCACGTCCCAGCGCTGTCGCACCCACGACATCTTCAGTCCGTTGTTGATGTCGGTGGCTGCAAGCATCTCCGGGTAGATGAGTTTGCTGACGCCGAGCTGCGAAAAAAACTCCTGCAGGTCAGGCGCTATATACTCCGCGTTGTCTATCTTTGCAACGGTTTTCTTGGTGCCCAGCGCCTTCGCCAACACGCACGAGTTCATGTTCTTGCTCTCGTCGGGTGTCACGGCAATGAACAAGTCGGCTTTTTCCGCACCGGCGTTCTTCAGCGCCTCGATGCTCGTAGACGATGCCTCCATCGTGAGGATGTCTACGTCAGAACCGATATGTGAGAAGCGCTCCTCGTCGGTGTCCATAACCACGATGTCCTCGTGTTCGCGCGAGAGCAGTCGTGCGAGGTGGCAGCCGATGGCGTATGCGCCAGATATAATGATTTTCATGTTCTTTTATTTTGATGGTGTGATGGTGAGGTGTTGTGATGGTGATGTTGTGAGATTTGCGTAGGAGTTTTGATTTTTGAATTTTGAGTTTTGAATTGTCGGCTTCGCCGATTTTGAATTATTCAGTTTTGAATTGTCGGTTTCGCTGATTTTGAATTCATAACTCTCAACTCATAAATTCAAAATGCGCGCAGCGCATAATTCAAAATTCAAAATTCAAAACTCAAAATTCTTTATTCGTGCTTTAATCGCTTCTACGTCAATGCCCGCAATGTGCTGAAGCTGAGCCACGGTGCCGTGCTCGATGAAGCGGTCGGGTATGCCCATGCGCACCACCTTCACCTGCTTGTCGTTGTCGCTCATCCACTCGAGCACAGCCGAACCGAATCCGCCCGTGCGCTGCGCATCCTCGATGGTGATGATGCGCTTGAACTTCGCTGCGATGTCCTGCAGGAGCGCCTCGTCGAGCGGTTTGCAGAAGCGCATGTCGTAGTGGGCTACGCTGAGTGTGCTGCCCTCAGCGGCAAGCTCGTTGATAGCTTTCTCCACATCGTTGCCGATAGGTCCGTAGCTGAGCACCGCCACATCGTTGCCTTCGCGTATGCAGCGGCCCTTGCCGATGGGTATCTCCTCAAGCTCACAATGCCAGTCGTCGCGACGCACACCCCTGCCGCGCGGGTAGCGTATCACTACCGTACCCTTGTCGGGCAGTTGAGCGGTGTACATCATGCGGCGCAGTTCGCACTCGTCCATAGGCGAGCAGAGCGTGAGGTTGGGCACGGGGCGCAATGCGGAGATGTCGAGCACGCCGTGGTGCGTAGCGCCGTCCTCGCCAACCAATCCGGCGCGGTCGAAGCACAGTACGAGCGGCAGATTGAGTATAGCCGCGTCGTGCACTATGTTGTCGTAGGCGCGCTGCGAGAAGGCGCTGTATATATTGCAGAACGGCATCAGTCCGTCTTTAGCCATTCCGGCTGAGAACGTAACGGCGTGTCCTTCGGCGATGCCCACGTCGAATACGCGGTCGGGCATCTCGTGCATCATCAGGTCGAGAGAGCAACCCGTAGGCATAGCCGGCGTTACGCCAACTATCTTCGGGTTCTGCTTCGCAAGTTCGATGATAGTGCGTCCGAACACGTCCTGGTAGCGCAGCGGCTGCGACGAAGTGTCGCCGGTGAGTCGCTCGCCCGTGTCGGGGTCGAACTTGCCGGGTGCGTGCCATATCGTAGCCGCTTCCTCGGCAGGTTTGTATCCCTTGCCCTTCACCGTGTGCAGGTGCAGGAGTTTCGGGCCGCGCATGTCCTTCAGCTGGTTCAGTATGCGCACCAGTTCCACCACGTTGTTGCCGTCGAACGGACCGAAGTAGCGTATGTTCATGCCCTCGAAGATGTTCTGCTGGTGGGCAAGCGCCGACTTGATGGCGTTGTTGAGGCGTATGAGTCCCTTGCGACGGTCGTCGTTGAGATAGCCCTTCGAGTGGAGCCACTTCGAAGCGCGGTCGCGCAAGCGGTTGTACGTGGCGTTGGTGTCGAGATTGAGCAGGTATTTCTCCATGCCGCCCACAGCGTGGTCGATGCTCATGTCGTTGTCGTTAAGGATGATGAGCAGGTCGTTGGGCGATGATGATACGTTGTTGAGACCCTCAAATGCCAGTCCGCCCGACATCGCGCCGTCGCCTATTACGGCTACGACGTGTCGGTCTGTGTCGTTGTTCTTATGCGCAGCCACAGCCATGCCCAACGCCACGGAGATGGAGTTGGAGGCGTGTCCGCACGTGAATGTGTCGTACTCGCTTTCTTTCGGGGACGGGAACGGGCGTATGCCGCCCAGTTTGCGGTTAGTGTAGAACTGGTCCTTGCGTCCGGTGAGTATCTTGTGGCCGTACGCCTGATGTCCTACGTCCCACACGATGCGGTCGTAGGGCGTGTTCAGCACGTAGTGCAACGCCACCGTCAGCTCCACCACGCCAAGCGACGACGCAAGGTGTCCGGGGTTGACGGACAATTCCTTCACGATGTCCTGACGCAGTTCGGCGCAGAGCTCCGGCAGTTGCTCAATAGGCAACTTGCGGAGGTCGTCTGGATACTGTATCTTGTCTAATAATTCCAAGTTGTCGGTGCTCATATATTGTTGAAATATACTGATGTCTTTTTGAAATCTTCAGAATCTTTTTTTACGATAGAAGGCAGCAGACCTCCTATTCCATGCAAAGTTACGTAAAAAAAGTAATATAGGGTATTTATTGTATACAAAAAAAGCATCCATCTTTGAAAGATGAATGCTTTGAGTTGGGATACCCGGACTCGAACCAGGAAAGGCAGGACCAGAATCTGCAGTGTTACCATTACACCATACCCCAATCAAACATAAAAAATGGAGTGTACCGGGAAGCATTGCTCTCGAATACGGGTGCAAAAGTAGCACTTTATTACAAACCCGCCAAATTTTGCGGCGTTTTTTTTCTAACAATCTGTCCAACGGCTCCACAGAACAATCCGTTTTGAGTCGATGTCCGAAATTCGTTCGATATAAAATGGTGCCGCATTTCCGCCAATGGGCAAACAAATTTTTTCACATAGCCCATGAGTTATGAGATCTGCCGCTGACGCGGAGAACATAAGAGCAAAAGTGCGGCAAAGGTAGCACAAAGACTTTGTACCCATCAAAAAAGGCATGCAACTTGTACGCAAATATTTGTCTCCTCCCCGTCAGCCCTCTTATAAATGAATGTATGTGCTTTTTCTGCCATCTTACACTTTTTGCACATAACAAGTTGATATACAAAGGTTTCAAGTGTGTAAGATGATTTCAAAACATCTTACACTCCCCTACATACATCTTACACACCCCACCCCGTTGCCGCGCAGTCAATTTGGACGTATGCGGTGGGTTTTACGCCATAGGGACGTAGAAAAATTTGTCGGAGCAACAGACTTTTCTGCCCCCCTATGCCGTAATATCGCCCTCCCGTGATGGTATCGTGTGGCAGCGTGTGGGGTGTGTAGGTTGTACAGGTTGCGTGTAGGTGGAATTTATAGCATCTTACACTGAGCAATATATTGATAATCAATGAGTTGCAACGTGTTTGTGTAAGATGTAAGATACTCGGTGTGTAAGTTTTTGTAGTATAGTAAAACCATTCTGATATTATAGCTCATGCTCACGGATCAGAATGGTTTCACCGGACAGCATCGTTTTTCAATACACATCATTCAATGGCACAAAAAGTGATGAAGTCAGGAATTTGGTGCGGTATCTACGCCAATGGGCAAACTAATTTATCTTCTCACATAGTTCACCACACAACAAGGCCAAACTACACAATATGCTAAAAATAGTCATGCAGCACGTACACTTTATCAATATAATGCTTAAATTTGCGCCAATATTAAACTGAGCCACTGGCAGAACCAGCTCTGGCAAGCCTGCACTTGCCATTCCGTCTGCCGGCACAACTAAACACAGAGTAATATGCAGAATATTGATTGGGCCAACCTCAAGTTTGGTTACATGCCCACCGACTACAATGTGCGCTGCTACTACCGCAACGGCAAATGGGGAGAGATTGAAGTAAGCTCTTCCGAAATCATCAACATACACATGGCTGCCACTGCCTTGCACTACGGACAGGAAGCCTTCGAGGGCATGAAAGCCTTCCGCTGCCCCGACGGCAAAATCCGCGCTTTCCGCATCAAGGACAATGCTGAGCGCCTGCAAAGCACTTGCCGCGGCATATTGATGCCCGAACTGCCTACCGAACTCTTCGAGGCTATGGTCAAGAAGGTGGTCAAACTCAACGAGCGCTTTGTACCGCCCTACGAGAGCGGCGCCTCGCTCTACATACGTCCGCTGCTCATCGGCACAGGTGCACAAGTGGGTGTTCACCCCGCCAACGAATATCTGTTCGTCATCTTTGTCAGCCCGGTAGGCCCCTACTTCAAGGGCGGATTTGCCACAAACGACTACGTTATCATACGTGAGTACGACCGCGCTGCACCACTCGGCACCGGACGCTACAAGGTGGGTGGTAACTACGCTGCAAGTCTTGCTGCCAACAAAATGGCTCACGACGCCGGCTATGCCTCTGAATTTTACCTCGATGCCAAGGAAAAGAAGTACATCGACGAATGCGGCGCTGCCAACTTCTTCGGCATCAAGGACGGCAAGTACATCACGCCCAAGTCATCATCTATACTGCCCTCCATCACCAACCGCAGCTTGCAACAACTGGCCAAGGACCTCGGCATGGAGGTGGAAGTGCGCCCCATACCCGAAGAGGAACTTTCTACCTTCGAGGAGGCCGGCGCTTGTGGTACAGCCGCTGTAATCAGTCCGATACGTAAGATTGACGACCTCGAAAACCACAAGAGCTACGTCATTTCAAAGGACGGCAAACCAGGCCCATGGAGCGAAAAACTCTACACGCACCTGCGCGCCATTCAGTATGGCACAGAACCTGACGTGCACGGCTGGACTACCGTTATTGAATAAAAAGACACATATTCCCCTTGGGGCAAACACCACACATGATGAAGAGAATAACACATCTGCTGCTTGCCTTGTTCACCCTGTCGGTGCTTGGCGGCCTTGTGGCCTGCAACGGCGACAAGAAGAAACTTGAAGACAAGGAGAAGGAATTGGCTGAACTGCGCCAACTGGCCGAACTCGACAAAAAGGAAATGGAAAACCAATATGCCGAGTTTGCAAGCCAATATGGCGAGCTGAAAAAAGGCATCAAGGACGACTCTCTTGTCAACCGGCTCAACCAGGAACAGGCACGTGCCGAAGCTCTGCTCAAGGAATTGCGAAACACAAAGGCCAACAGCTCGGCTGAAATTCTGCGTCTGAAACGCGAACTGGCCACGGTGCGCGCCGTACTGCGCGACTACATTCGCCAGGTCGACTCGCTGCAGCAAGCCAACCATGCCCTTATTGGCGAACGTGACATGGCACGTGCCGACGCTGAACGCGTGCGCATGGAGAACTCCAACATTCAGGCCGAAAATTCACACCTCAACGAGCGTGTAGCCATAGCCGCACAGCTCGACGCCACGGGCATCAGCATCACACCGCTGAAAAAGAACGGCAAGAACGCTAAAAAGAGCAAGGACATTGCCCGCTTTGCCGTGTCGTTCACCATCACACGCAACGTGACTGCCTCGGCTGGCAACCGCACCGTCTACGTCCGTCTGCTCAAGCCTGGCCAGCAAGTAGTCAACCAAAGCGGCTCCTTCCACTACGAAAACCGCGCCATTGGCTACTCTGCCGCCAAAACTATCGAGTATACCGGACAGGAGGTACACGTCACACTCTACGTGCCTGTCAGCGAGTTCCTCAGCGGCGGCGCCTACTCTGCCTACATCTTTGCCGACGGACAGATGATTGGCTCTGGCAGCACTTCGCTTGCTAAATAAGTTTTATCCCAGCGTCATCACGCTACTCTACTATCAAAGGCTCATGCGCTGTTACGGCACATGAGCCTTTTATACAAGGAATAAATCCGTTAGAAACGGGACTCTCGGTTAACAAAGCCATAGGTTAACAAGCAAATATGTTATGCACCACTCTTTGCGTTCTACACAAAGTGACAAGTAACGTAAAAACTTAACCAACTTACCAATCAACGAATTCCGCTAACGCGTAAAAACAAACATATCATGACACCAAATATCACCCCCGTACTGTTGCTCACAGGCTATCTGGGCAGTGGTAAAACCACCCTGCTCAACCGCATACTTTCTAACAAGAAAGGCATCAAATTTGCCGTCATTGTCAACGACATTGGCGAGGTAAACATCGACGCAAGCCTCATAGCACAAGGCGGCATTGTGGGCGAAGGCGACGACAGCCTTGTACCCCTGCAAAACGGTTGCATCTGCTGCACACTCAAAATGGACCTCGTGCAGCAACTCAGCGACATTGTGGCACAACAGCGCTTCGACTACATCGTAATCGAGGCCAGCGGCATCTGCGAACCGGCCCCCATAGCTCAAACCATCTGTGCCTACCCCAGCATGTACCCCAACCTGGCCACCAAGGGCATTGCCAAACTCGACTCCGTGGTGACCGTAGTAGACGCCCTGCGCCTGCGCGACGAATTTGCGGGCGGCAACGATCTCAACAAGAAGGACATGGCCGAGGACGACCTTGCAAGTCTGGTTATTCAGCAAGTAGAGTTCTGCAACATGATTTTGCTCAACAAGGCATCTGAGGTCAGCGCACAGGAACTTGACCACATCAAAGCCATTCTGCGCGAGTTGCAGCCCAAGGCCGAAATCATCACTTGCGACTACTGCGACGTAGACCTCGACCGTCTGATCAACACCAACGACTTCGATTTTGAACGCGTAGCTACTTCGGCGCGCTGGATCGAGGCCGTCGAAGGCAATGATGACGATGACGAGCACAAACATCACGATGACGAGCACGAGCATCATGACCACGAGCACGAGCATGATCACGAACACGGACATCACCATCACCACCACGACCATGAGCACTGCCACGGCCTTGAGAACGAGGAAGAGGGCGAAGCACTCGAATACGGCATTGGCACCTTTGTATACAAGCGTCGCCGTCCCTTCAACATGGTAGAGTTCGACCAGCTCATAGCGCGTCTGTGGCCCAAGAGTGTGATTCGTTGCAAGGGCATTTGCTACTTTGGCACAGAGCGCGACATGTGTTATGTATTTGAGCAGGCTGGCAAGCAAGTGTCGCTTAGCCAGGCCGGACAATGGTATGCCACCATGCCTGCCGAGGAGTTTGAGCAGTTTAAGGCACAGAACCCCTCGGTCATGAACGACTGGGACGATACCTACGGCGACCGTATGCAAAAGCTCGTATTCATTGGCCAGAACATGGACCGCGAAGCCATCGAGACCTTGCTCGATGCCTGCCTCGAACCGGCTGACTAAGCAATGGTTAAAGTCTCTCCAAAAACAGAGGGCAGAAAACTTTAATTACCAATAATCAATGATTTAACAAAGGGTAAACGAACTTTCCATGTTCGTTTACCCTTTTTGTTTTCCACATTCTGTTTGATTCAATCCACGCACCACACAGGTGCAGCCACGTGCATCTACTACACGTTGCGTCAATCTTTTGTTTCATTCCACGCACCACACAGGGTGCGACGTTTTGGGTCGTTCCTTGCATTGTAATCATGCTGGTTTCAATCCACGCACCCACACAGGGTGCGACACAGACGAGTGTATTATGATGTCCTTATTTCTAAGTTTCAATCCACGCACCCACACAGGGTGCGACGCGCCCCCGAGTGTAGGGCCCGACCCCGCCGACTGTTTCAATCCACGCACCCACACAGAGTGCGACATCTTCGTCATAGACTTTTAAGTCATCTATACTGTTTCAATCCACGCACCCACACGGGGTGCGACACCGCCAACGGCATTACCAATACCAGTAAGAAAAGTTTCAATCCACGCACCCACACGGGGTGCGACTAAATATCTGTTGCATAAGGATACACTTCAAAAGATTTCAATCCACGCACCCACACGGGGTGCGACAATAGCACTAATGCTCTTCGTGTATTGGCTTTGGTTTCAATCCACGCACCCACACGGGGGGCGACTTTGTCTATTGTTCCCAATCGAACTTGGCGACTTGTTTCAATCCACGCACCCACACGGGGTGCGACAAAGGGAAACGTGGATTGTGATTCTTGCAATATGTGTTTCAATCCACGCACCCACACGGGGTGCGACAGGGCTAAGACTTTTGTATGCATAATGTCTTATGTTTCAATCCACGCACCCACACGGGGTGCGACTCAATTATTTCTGCGCTTCTGTCTTCGGTTGTTGTTTCAATCCACGCACCCACACGGGGTGCGACCCGATTATACTAAAACACGTTTTTTCTATTCGTGGTTTCAATCCACGCACCCACACGGGGTGCGACAGCATTAGTTCTTAGGAGTACCAAACAGAGAGGGTTTCAATCCACGCACCCACACGGGGTGCGACATCCTTGCAGCCTCTTTGTTACTCTTACTTATCGTTTCAATCCACGCACCCACACGGGGTGCGACACCTTTCCTTTTGCAGAGAGGGAGCGCAGCGTCATGTTTCAATCCACGCACCCACACGGGGTGCGACCTAAGTGGCAAGGTGGCACTCAAAGGCGCAAGCAAGGTTTCAATCCACGCACCCACACGGGGTGCGACATATGCCACAGGAGTATAAGGACAATCAGATGCTGTTTCAATCCACGCACCCACACGGGGTGCGACCTAAAGCCGAGCAGGAGGCTGTTACAGCCAAGGCAGTTTCAATCCACGCACCCACACGGGGTGCGACGTCTTGATTGCACCGCTGATATCATCGGGCGACTGGTTTCAATCCACGCACCCACACGGGGTGCGACCTTTTCTTCTCTACTTTTCTTCAAACAAAAAAAAGTTTCAATCCACGCACCCACACGGGGTGCGACTCAATCATTTTCGTCTCGGGCAATGGGGCAGCGAAGTTTCAATCCACGCACCCACACGGGGTGCGACAACAGACTACAAGGATTATCCATTAACTCCAAGGTTTCAATCCACGCACCCACACGGGGTGCGACCTTAATATAGGTTAATATTATATTTTACACGTGTGTTTCAATCCACGCACCCACACGGGGTGCGACTTCTACAGCACACTCCTCGCCAGTCTCGGGGTTGTTTCAATCCACGCACCCACACGGGGTGCGACGTATAGGTCTACTGCATTCATGCCCATCAAACAGTTTCAATCCACGCACCCACACGGGGTGCGACTAGGTAGCACGGGGGTGGGTACTTTTAAGTTGAGTTTCAATCCACGCACCCACACGGGGTGCGACGATGTTGTCTGCCTCGGCTTTACATGCTTTTGCAGTTTCAATCCACGCACCCACACGGGGTGCGACGCAAGGAGAGTGGTTGGATTAAACTTGTTGCCATGTTTCAATCCACGCACCCACACGGGGTGCGACTGCACGGCAAATAGCGACCTCCCAACAGAGGTGGTTTCAATCCACGCACCCACACGGGGTGCGACGATGTTGTCTGCCTCGGCTTTACATGCTTTTGCAGTTTCAATCCACGCACCCACACGGGGTGCGACGCAAGGAGAGTGGTTGGATTAAACTTGTTGCCATGTTTCAATCCACGCACCCACACGGGGTGCGACTGCACGGCAAATAGCGACCTCCCAACAGAGGTGGTTTCAATCCACGCACCCACACGGGGTGCGACGAAAGCAAAACAATAGGCAGCGACGATTGGAACGTTTCAATCCACGCACCCACACGGGGTGCGACAATACAAGGAAGGAAATGCTATGTTACGCGAAGAGTTTCAATCCACGCACCCACACGGGGTGCGACATATCAAGAGAGGATATAAAGGACCAGAAGATGTGTTTCAATCCACGCACCCACACGGGGTGCGACATTCGGGTCTTACATCGTTGTATATTGACGGGGTGTTTCAATCCACGCACCCACACGGGGTGCGACTAGATTTTCGACGCGGTTATTGTCAGTACGAATTGTTTCAATCCACGCACCCACACGGGGTGCGACCTCACTTTCACGTTATATTCTTCAGTCAATCCGAGTTTCAATCCACGCACCCACACGGGGTGCGACGGTGCAATAGTTAACTATCTACGAATACGGGGGGTTTCAATCCACGCACCCACACGGGGTGCGACTAGTTGATCGCAAGAAAGTGCCTATCGTGGACGAAGTTTCAATCCACGCACCCACACGGGGTGCGACTTATAGAGTATGAGGGTTTGGACCAAAAAACGAAGTTTCAATCCACGCACCCACACGGGGTGCGACGCTGCCTGACTTGCGCTTGCGGGCGTAGTTTCTGTTTCAATCCACGCACCCACACGGGGTGCGACGCATAATTTCTACTATTGTAGATTTAAGTCGAGAGTTTCAATCCACGCACCCACACGGGGTGCGACGCATAATTTCTACTATTGTAGATTTAAGTCGAGAGTTTCAATCCACGCACCCACACGGGGTGCGACTTGGGTGCAATTCCAAGCATCAGCGCATTGCATATGTTTCAATCCACGCACCCACACGGGGTGCGACACATTTGGGGAAAATGGTATTTTTAAGATAAGGTGAGTTTCAATCCACGCACCCACACGGGGTGCGACTATCATGGCATCAAGGCATTTACGCACGTGTTTGGTTTCAATCCACGCACCCACACGGGGTGCGACCTTAATGATGTTGTATCAAAGCAAAAAAGCAGCCTTGTTTCAATCCACGCACCCACACGGGGTGCGACTCAAGGCCGATTGCCTGCTTCTTGGCTTCTTCTGGTTTCAATCCACGCACCCACACGGGGTGCGACAAAACAAAGTACAAGGATAAAAAGGAACAAAAGGTTTCAATCCACGCACCCACACGGGGTGCGACGTGGCTCTGTCTTCTCCCCTCCCCGTAAAAAGTCGTGTTTCAATCCACGCACCCACACGGGGTGCGACATGCGCTTGCTTATGCGGCAATGGCTAACAACAAGGGGTTTCAATCCACGCACCCACACGGGGTGCGACCGTATGCCGTCACGCCCTTTCCTGTGTCCTGTAAGTTTCAATCCACGCACCCACACGGGGTGCGACACAATAGCTTTTTCGCGAGGTCGCGGAAGAGGTCGTTTCAATCCACGCACCCACACGGGGTGCGACGTCGTTCGGTATCCGATTCATAGCTTCCATAAAGTTTCAATCCACGCACCCACACGGGGTGCGACTTGAACCATCGTTATCATGTTCGATAACTGCCGGTTTCAATCCACGCACCCACACGGGGTGCGACTTAAGCGCAGCGGCATCGGAATAGCGCAATGACGTGTTTCAATCCACGCACCCACACAGGGTGCGACGCCCTGTTCGTTGATATAGTCCACGTACAGGTCGAAGTTTCAATCCACGCACCCACACGGGGTGCGACACGCATCGGGAACAAACCCATACAATATGTTGGTAGTTTCAATCCACGCACCCACACGGGGTGCGACGCAATATGGTAATGTGGTTTCCAAATATTTCTCAGGTTTCAATCCACGCACCCACACGGGGTGCGACGTCTCTCGCTTGGATTTACTAACCTCCGCTCGTCGGTTTCAATCCACGCACCCACACGGGGTGCGACCTACGTACTCAGTTCTCAGACTTCGCTTTGCCTGTTTCAATCCACGCACCCACACGGGGTGCGACCGTTCAGAGAGAATTATTTGCGTGTCTGGTAAAGTTTCAATCCACGCACCCACACGGGGTGCGACTAATTATGATATTGTATTAGGTGACTTTAATAAAGTTTCAATCCACGCACCCACACGGGGTGCGACTCAGCGGTCAGCGGTCAGCGGGCGCGGGGGCTGGTTTCAATCCACGCACCCACACGGGGTGCGACCGAATGTCTTAGAAAGTGCTATTCACTAAGATAAAGTTTCAATCCACGCACCCACACGGGGTGCGACGTACGCCAAACATTTTTTTTAGGTAATCAATGCTGTTTCAATCCACGCACCCACACGGGGTGCGACACCCCGATACATCGCAGAGAGCGCACTACCGAGGTTTCAATCCACGCACCCACACGGGGTGCGACCTGCTGCTGGTCTTTCTCGTGCTCAGACTGCAACAGTTTCAATCCACGCACCCACACGGGGTGCGACAGATTGGACATCTTTATTTGACAAATCTGCAAGACGTTTCAATCCACGCACCCACACGGGGTGCGACGCAATGGAGCAGTATTACCATCACCAGAATAAGAAGTTTCAATCCACGCACCCACACGGGGTGCGACTTAATAATGCACAAATAAGACATTTGTGGGAAAGTTTCAATCCACGCACCCACACGGGGTGCGACTTGTATGAGCTCCGTATTATTTTTAAGATTGTAGTTTCAATCCACGCACCCACACGGGGTGCGACACAAAATCAATGGAATTTGGACCAATGGAATAGAGTTTCAATCCACGCACCCACACGGGGTGCGACTTCTGGTTGACCTTTAGAAGTCGGTGGAAGTTTGTTTCAATCCACGCACCCACACGGGGTGCGACTTAGTTCTTATCCTGCTTGCTATCCGGCTTATCAGTTTCAATCCACGCACCCACACGGGGTGCGACTATGCGTGTTCGTGATATCGATTTCGTAATTTCTGTTTCAATCCACGCACCCACACGGGGTGCGACAGTGCTGCCAAAATTTGAAGTTGCCATAATATCGTTTCAATCCACGCACCCACACGGGGTGCGACGGGCTGATAGAGTGCGATCTTTGCGATGCCTTCGGTTTCAATCCACGCACCCACACGGGGTGCGACTTCGCGAACTTCGAAATCAAAATTACCACCACCTTGTTTCAATCCACGCACCCACACGGGGTGCGACTTTACATCACTTGCTTGCTGCACATAGCGATTAGTTTCAATCCACGCACCCACACGGGGTGCGACACACGGACTTTTGTACAATTAAATTTTCAAGCCTGTTTCAATCCACGCACCCACACGGGGTGCGACTTTATGCCCTAACAGGCAATGCAGATCGCGTTCGTTTCAATCCACGCACCCACACGGGGTGCGACAACGGAAAAGATAACATATCATATTGTATACCGATGTTTCAATCCACGCACCCACACGGGGTGCGACCACAATTTTACGCCCTTCGAGGCGGACGAGGACGTTTCAATCCACGCACCCACACGGGGTGCGACATAATAAACAAACTTTTATTTTTACCGTTAATGGGTTTCAATCCACGCACCCACACGGGGTGCGACATGCAAAAAACAGGCCGATGAAAAAGCGAAGGAGGTTTCAATCCACGCACCCACACGGGGTGCGACATCCATCTGCCTTGTTCCACGCTTCGGCAATTGTGTTTCAATCCACGCACCCACACGGGGTGCGACACAAGAATATACACGATGAAGGTTTACATATCGGGTTTCAATCCACGCACCCACACGGGGTGCGACATTGCCGGGGCTTTAGGGATAGACTTCGACAAGATGTTTCAATCCACGCACCCACACGGGGTGCGACCCTATCCCCCACACGTTTTTGACACCATACTTGGCGTTTCAATCCACGCACCCACACGGGGTGCGACGAACAAGCCGCCATTCTTTGGTAGCTCGTCAAGTAGTTTCAATCCACGCACCCACACGGGGTGCGACGGTTGCGCAAGGCTTTTACTTTTTAGATAAAAAGTTTCAATCCACGCACCCACACGGGGTGCGACCAACCGTACCTCTTGGTAAAAAACTTCTGAAAACTGTTTCAATCCACGCACCCACACGGGGTGCGACGTGCGCTTGATTATGTCGGTTACAAGTTCTTCCGAGTTTCAATCCACGCACCCACACGGGGTGCGACAACCAGTAACTTTCCAAAATTCGGGGTCATTATGTTTCAATCCACGCACCCACACGGGGTGCGACGATACACCTTGCGACTTAAGGGCATAGTACTGAGTTTCAATCCACGCACCCACACGGGGTGCGACAAGTTCATCATCAGAGAGTTGTAAGTCATCTGAGGTTTCAATCCACGCACCCACACGGGGTGCGACGGGACAAAGTAAAAATTAAAATATTGCTTCATTCGTTTCAATCCACGCACCCACACGGGGTGCGACGCCAATATAGTCGCACAAACCACTTTGAAGAGATGTTTCAATCCACGCACCCACACGGGGTGCGACTTATCACCTGGCAAGCAGTCTTGGATAAGACAAGGTTTCAATCCACGCACCCACACGGGGTGCGACGCATCAAATCAGACTCAGTAACGTAAGGAAGTTGTGTTTCAATCCACGCACCCACACGGGGTGCGACCCGTTTGATATCCTCATACTGATTTTGTAACTTAAGTTTCAATCCACGCACCCACACGGGGTGCGACAAAAGCACCTACGGAGAGGTGCAGAATATAAAGGGTTTCAATCCACGCACCCACACGGGGTGCGACGCCCCTCGACTATCGGCAAATCCATTTCGCGCAGGTTTCAATCCACGCACCCACACGGGGTGCGACATCCTTTGGGTACGGCGAAAGCCGTACCTATCTAAAGTTTCAATCCACGCACCCACACGGGGTGCGACATCATTAACTACTTTAGGGTCTATCATAATTGTATGTTTCAATCCACGCACCCACACGGGGTGCGACAAGAGCAACACACGCCCCGGTGTAGTTGATCGCAAGTTTCAATCCACGCACCCACACGGGGTGCGACTAAAGGTGGTCAGGCTAATGAGACTTATCGAAAGATGTTTCAATCCACGCACCCACACGGGGTGCGACACTCGTACCGATACATTGCCTTATCCTACAACTGTTTCAATCCACGCACCCACACGGGGTGCGACTGTATATTCAGCAAATGTCTGAATATCAACTTAATAAGGTAAGCATTTCGCGAAGTTAGTCAAAATATATTGATATAGAAAATGCGAGACAAAAAAATGACTATAAAACATTGAGGAACAACAACTGCGAACCTCCCATGTTTTTATGCAGCACTTGAGGTTCGCACTCTCATTGCTCTATATGATCAATTCACCAGTAAAATCAAGTCCAAAATTCTTACCAATCGTTTCTATTCTACGTTTCCAGTTATTCCCCAAAAGATAAAATCTCACACTATCTTGCTCTTCTTCAATAAGACCTTTCAACTGATTTTTAAGAAGAACGAACTGAGTTTCGGTCAACACACATTCAAACACCGAATTCTGAACCCTTTTCCCATAATCCAGACAAACTTTTGAAACCCTTCTCAAACGCTTTGCACCATTCGGTGACGTTATATTCACATCGTAAGTTATCAGTACAAACATAAGCAAACTAATTTATTAAAAATACAGGATAATCTTCCAAATCCCTGCGTATAAACCTTGCTAACAACATTGACTGTATATAAGGCAACAAACCAATGCTCACTTTCTCATTCAAATAAGGATGGGTAATCTGTTCTCTCTTGCGACTTTGCCATGCAGAGATTATCGTTTTACGTCCAGAGTCAGTCATGACAATTCCCTCATCACCTTGTTTCAGAAAGTCCTTAATTGATATTTGCTTTCTGTTTATAAGTGAAAGGACGAGCCTGTCGCCCAAGTAGGCACGCAATTCCTCCATCATGTCCAAGGCCAACGAAACCCGTCCAGGCCTTAGCGTATGCAAGAATCCCACATAGGGATCAAGTCCCACTGTCTCCAAGGCTGAAGCCATATCATTACATATAAGTGTATATACAAACGACAGCATTGCATTAACAGCATCCTTTGGCGGACGGCGGTTACGCCCATCAAACGCAAAGTCTGCTTTCTGATTCAAAATAAGCCGAGGGAACACACCGAAATAATAATTTGCAGCCTCACCTTCTATACCTCTCACACTGTCGACATTGTCTGCATTCAACACCTTACGCTTACACCGTAACAGGCTTTCTGCCGCAATCTCTACAGCCTCATTACTGCCATTGTCACGCACAAACCGTCTGAGAATATTCCGGTAGTTCTGTATCTTACCGGCAATGAACAACTTGGAGAGATGTAAGGCATAGTTTGGCTCGTCTGAGAGCCTGTATTGTGCCTTACGAAGCAACACGTTTCCCCTTGTCGGCCCTTGTGAACGACTTATATACCTTCCCTGTGGAGAAAGAAAGGTAAGACCTACGCCATTGTCCGCACACAATTTCATCAGTCCCGGACTTGCCCCCATATAGCCAAACGTCACTATTTGCTCTATATTGTGGACTGGTATGCGAAACACCTCATTCTGCTTGACTGACACAACGACATTAAGCCCATCCTTGCTGAGATAAGCATCCGGCGTAGTGACATACAATGTGTTAAGTAATATCCTCATATAGATTTTTGTTTAGATACGTTGAAACTTTTATGCAATCAGTCATTTCCGGCATACAAATGTCTTTTAGTGAACAGTTCTTACAATGGTGCTTCTTTATTGCTGGCGGCATCTTTCCACTTTTGAAGATATCATGCATTTGAACGGCACATTGCCGGGTCGTTTTTCTCAAGTGGTCTGAGATGGCAATAGTTTCTCGGTGCTTAACCTCATCGTAGTACAACGCACCAAAGGGAATGCTGATACCATATATTTCCTCCAGGCACATAGCCTGTGCGGCTAATTGCACCTCATCTCTTTCGTCAGGTTTACTGTGTCCTCTTTTATATTCCACGGGATAAGGTTTCCAATATCCTTTGTATCTCTGATGAGTGATGGCATCTTCTTCTGAGTCAGAAGGCAGTAGTTCCACCGCATCGGTTATGCCATAAAGCCCCAGCTCCTTAGACGCTATATGCAAGGAGCGGAGGGTTATGACATCGCCATTTTTCTGACGATAGAAAGGGTTGTCCACATTCTGGTGCAGGATATTCCCTTCCGCCGTCAGCTTGTTGTCAGCCCATTGCTGCTCAATATGAATCAAAGCCCATTGTCGGGGGCAGAACATAAAGTGCTGTATCCCCGACAACATGAGCATTTCATCTTCAGTATACATAATGATACTAAATGAGTTCCTCAACAGTCACATCTGACGGTAAGGCATCCTTGTCAATCGTTACATTGTAGTCTTTGAAAGATCTTGGTGCTGAGTCTGTATTCTTCTCAACCTTAACCAAATCAAACAATTTGTTAGCAGGAGCATTTCCAAGCACAGAATCATGTTTGAATACAACAAGCTTCTGAGCACTCATCAAGCCACGAGCCGCTGAACGATCCATATCAAACATGTTCTTCAAAGCCTCCCAAAAGAGTTGGAGATCTTCCTCAGAGAAACCTGTCTGCTGGGCAAGATTAGCTGAGATAAAACCATGACACACGTAGAGTCCGTAAGGAATGGTTGCTTTACGCCCCATTGTATGGTTTTCTCCATTTTGCTTTTCAGTTGCTACTGCTATACGTGTGATAGAATGTTCTGCTGTCGCTACTGCATCTACAGAACGAGCAAAAGTCAACTGGATAGGTCCTCTTACCTGGCCAGCGTTCTTACCTGTTGACATCACTGCGCCGAATGTGCGAATGTCATAGTAGTTCTTGCACATAAAACGACGGGCAGCTGCAGTTTTTTCTTTAGCATCTTTAATTCCCTTTACTTCAGAATTGTCATGTGCCTTGTCAATCTCGTCATTGAGAACAGCTTTCTCTTTGATAAAAATATCAAATCCGTCGGAAAGTCCCTTGGCAATTTGCACATAGTTGCGCACTTTTCTTTTTAAGCACACATCTGTTACCAATCCCATGCCCGTCTCTGCATCTATACGGGGAAGATTACCTGCATCAGGATCACCATTAGGGTTACCGTCCTGTACATCAAACATGTAAACGAAATCAAAACGATTATTCATTGTAGCCATAATATTTATATTTTAAGTGTTTATATTTTAGTCTTCATTCTCTTTTCCTTTCTTCGTAAAGAAGTCCTGTCTTTGATGGTAATACCCTACGAAGAAACGTCCTTGGTCTTGCAAATCAAGATGCGCAGGGAAACCATCAGCAGAAATCTTATCAATAATTTCCTGCTTTAGTTTCTCATAAAACACTTTCGTTCCCTCGTTGGAAAGATTCTCCAAATGATGAGAAGAAAGGTTCAGAATGGTCGCAAACACCGAAGCTGGCGTTGAACTTGCTGCATTCATGTAACGTTCACGAATACTATGAATTCCGTTTGCATCTTCTTGAATTTTGTCAAGAACAGCAAAGAGGCGACCACAAAGGTAGCCTTGGTTTGTGTTGCTTTTGTCTAACATAACTTCTATTTTTTTGTTGTTATCATTTTGTCTGTTCAGATAGGCCTTAATGATTGCGACACGCGCAATTCTATTAGCTCCATTATCCCCGATTTCTGCCCTAATGCGCCTAATGCATGAAGAAAAGAGCGTGTACGGATAAGGTGTTCCTTGAAAAATGCTCTTAACTACAGCTTCTGGCAAATTAGGAGTAACATCAGATTGTTTGCCGCCGAGGGTGACAGCTGATAGCATTTCTCTTATACCCATATAGGGCCTCTTATCCTTGCGGGTGTTATCCACAATCTCCATGTCATTAAAATGGCGAATAACCATACCTGCAAAATCTCTCAAAGAAGTGTCCGACCAATAGACTACGGCTATTCGGGCTGAGTTTGGAGCGAGTCCTAATATATAGAATCGATCATCTAAGTTGGTTTTAAGCACTCCTGAGTAAATTGAGGTAAAGACCTTTCGAACCTGCTCTATTTTGGCATTAGGATTATCCGCTTTTGTATCTGAATAACCCAACATATCAAAAAGACTCTCCTCTGCCTCCTCTGCGATCTCTTTGCTTGACGAAGCCCAAAACACAAAGGTACGGTTGCCTACCATGAACTTGTTATGTGAGTCTTTTTGCAACATCGTGTTAAGAGCCGTAGTATAGGCAAATTCAACATTTTCACTGATTGGGGCATTGTAACCTTGTTCTTTTCCATACGAATCATAACCTCGGTCTGTCTTAAATGAAACTAAAGGCCCTGTATCTTTTGTAAGTTTTATAGTAGTGTGAAGTCTTGATATACTTCTGTCTTCACCTAACACCAAACATAAACCCTTTTTATTATCTTCATTCTTTTGTGCCAAAACGAAGTCATGAATATCAGGATCTTCTGCGGCAATCTTACATTCTCCATTTATAAGAAACGAGATATTCTTTTTGGACTTGTGGAAATCCTCATATAAAGAATCCTTTTCAATAACTTTTTCTATGTCATTATACTTTTTGTAAAAGTTTGAAATAGCATTTATATTCTTATTTTCAGGAAGTCCGGATTTGAAAGATTCAATAATATGAATAAACGCATTATGTTTTTTAATATTTGCTTCTTTACCTCCAATAACATACTCGTAATTGTCCCAAAAATAATTAGGAGTAAATTTGGTTCCTGATCGTTTGACAGATTGTAAAACAACAAATGAAGCTGCAGTCTTTTTATCTTGCATTCTACTTTCTATCCGAACAAACGTGCCATCTGGTTCAATTACAATCAAGTAGCCGATTTCCTTATTTTCTAATCCTTTTGGAGTGAGCCCCTCACACCTATTATAATAATCATACAATGCCTTTAGTATCATCTTAAAATCTCCTCACTATTTAATGGTGGAACAATGATTACACCTTGTTTCATCTCTGCACGATAAAACATAGCCTGAACATTCTTTGGATCTGAAAAATCCATGTCATAGAGCATAATTCCCAAATCTCTGTTGCCGCCCTGCTCAGGTGATATTGCAGGTTTTAAGTCATCAGCCTCTGTATTGACAAGACGGAACGAAGCAGAGAACTCGCGAGTTCCAAGGTATGGTTGGTTGAAGCATTGGCCATTGTTTGCTCTTCGCTCAAACATTTGGTAATACTTCATAGGATTCTCATCTTTGCCCGGTTCGTGAGAGAACAAATCTCCTTCCGCTTTTCGTTTGGCAACCGAACGATATTCCATTTTTGCCCAAATACGATAGTGTACATCTTTCAGAAGGAGGCTGTTTTTTTGTTGTCTTTTCTCCTCAATATATATGGGAGATTTAGAGGAAGTGCTTGCAACTGCACCCACTTCGTTTCTGCGTACCGATGTCCATTTTATAGGATTCAGTACTTCTATCTTGGTTATCTGCCAATGAATGGCAGGTTTCCAAAATATAGCCTCAAATATGGCACGTGCAGCAGATGGCGTAATAACGTCATAGCTTACACGTTCCACTTTTAGCTCTGGCCGAGTGAAGCAAGCCATATCGCCCCAAACTTCCAAGCAATATTCTTTGTCTGTATATTCCATAGTTATTTTTATTGTTAGTTCTTAAATTATCAGCGACTCATTTGCCCAATTGTTATCAATGCGCAAACCGATATGCTCATCATATTGTTGTGCGTAATCTACCACAAACAGCCCTTCTCGTTTCTCTGTCACGACTCCCATCTTGCATAATGCCTCAAAGTCTCTTTGATAGATATTGACACAGTACTTTGAGATTTTCTTCATTAGCAGATATGAAGGTCCGTCCTGCAGAAGTTTCTGCACCAGTTCCATGCTATTTTTCCAACATACAACAACCGTCTCTCCTGCATCTTCTATAAGCCGGAATTTCTCTGCTGCACTGGCAAAACACATATTATGCACATCATATAAGTAATGCTTTATGTCCTTTCTGTCAAAACTATCATTTCGACAATAGAGTTGACGGAAATAACTACTCATCGTTTCGGGAGCAAACCAATCAGATGACGAATCCAAGCTAAGCCTTGCATTGTTACCATTTTGTATTCCGCCTTTAGGAAGATTGTGCTCTTTAGCAAGACTAAAAACGTATGTAGTACAGACTTTCTTCTTTCCTTCTCTGTTGCAACGGCCTGCTGCCTGCAAGACGGAATCCAATCCGGCTTCTTGCCGAAACACAATGGGGAAGTCGATGTCAACTCCAGTTTCTATCAATTGGGTAGAAACCACACGGATAATTTCATTGTCATCATCTTTGAGTGCGTCCTTTATCTGCTCTATTGTCTCGCTAATATGTGCAGGACACATCATCTTCGAAAGGTGCAGGGTTATACCTTCTTGCGGTAAACGTTCATAGAGTTCCTTAGCGTCCTTTCGTGTATTCACGATGCAAAGTACCCGCTTGTGCTTTTTCAGCATCTCCGCTACTTCATCGTATGATTTGCCCGAATTATCTATATCAAGTTTTACTCTTCTCAATCGCTCATGGAGTTCAAAGTCTTTGGGAATGATTTCATTGATTGCTTTTATTCCTTGAAATGATGCCATTGGATTGCACCCCTCTATTAGGCCACTCAGAACAGGCTGACTTGCAGTGGTGAACAATACAGACACCTTGAATAAACTATTATAGTTTTTCAAAGAATCTACAATTGGTTGCAAATAACCCATGGGGAGCGTCTGCACCTCGTCCAAAATCAATACACTATTGACAATGTTATGCAGTTTGCGACAAACAGACGGCTTGTTGCTGAACATCGACTCAAACAGTTGCACATTGGTTGTGACCACAATAGGATAATCCCAGTTTTCGGTCGCCAACTTCATCTGTTCTCTAAGCTTCTCATCTTTTATTTGCTCTGGGTCAACATTGCTATGATGTTCCAATACATTCTCTGCCCCAAAGATGTCTCTCAATATAGCTACAGTCTGTACGATAATACTTGTATATGGTATCGCTATAATAATCCTCTTTTGTCCATTATGGATAGCATGCTTCATGGCCCAAACCAACGATGAAAGCGTTTTGCCCCCACCTGTAGGAACTGTCAGACTATAAAAACCTATAGGCGACACAGCTGTTTGAACACATCGCAACTGCACTTCTGACCTTATATGGTTCACCTCTGTATTCTCCGCTCTATCTTTCAGATTGCGAAGATAGGCTTCCAATTTTGGCAGCAAATCTTTTAATGCAGTCTTATTTGCACGCAACTCTGAGGACTCTTTATCCATAAAAGCTTCAGTATCAAGATAGTCTGCATCTACAAGACAAGAGTACAACATACGAGACAAATGATGAATATCACTTGCTCCGCATTTGAAAGATAATTTATCTAAAACATCTTTCTCCGCATTTGTATTAACCTCCGCTGGTATATCCTTTTTAAGTTCGCTTTTTTCACCGTCCAATTCACACGAATCATGCAACCCTGAATGATGAGACAATATTTGGTTTACAAAAAAATTATCAGCTGTTTTTCCATAAAGGTTTCTTGCAATAATAGCACCTATATAGGCATGATGATAATCACCTACAACCTTAGTTTCTGGAGCAAATCCACTATCCTTCTTAATATGTTGCTGAAAAGCATTTGTTTCTTTTCCCCTATCATGGAATTGGCCTAAAACCTTACCCCACGCTCCCATGCCAAATTCTGCAGCAAATTGAGAACTTAGTTTTGCGACACCAGCAGTATGGGCTTCATTGGATTGTATAACCCAATGTCCTGCTTGGTCTTGATATATATGAGATATGTATTTCATAATCATTCCTTTTTTCCTATTCTCGAATCTATCCTTCTCTCTCTGCCAATCGTTTCAGGAATTTTGTAGTCTCCCCACCCTGTCTCCATTTTGTTCTTTTTAATTCGCTCGTTGTACCACCAATTGTAGTGCTCATCAGATATCATCTGCAAGTCCTTGGCCTCGTGCACTTGGGCGGAAACCGACACACCATACACCTCCTTGAGGTCTATCAGTTCTTCCAGTGTGAGCTGCGCGCGTTTGGGGCCTCCCATCTCGTCGATGAACGTGTCCTTCGGGAACAAGAAAAAACCGGCAAACATATTGCATAGCTTCTCTATTTGTGCCGGCTCCATATCTTTCGGAAAGGTGAGGAGCAGATGGGCCAGCTCGTGTGCCGCAGTAAAGCGGAGGCGGTCGGTGGTGGTCTTACCAGGACATGGGTCTATCACGATGAGTGGATGCACTTTGTCGGCCCACGTGCTCACGCCCCACACATCGCCAGGAAGTTCTGCTATCAAAATTTTGATGCCTTTTCGCTCTAACAGTCGCAATATACATGGCAAGGGGCCGTCGCCACAGTGCCATTCCTGCCGAAGGAAGTTTGCCATGCGTGTGATGTCCTCCAATTCTGAGACTGGAGTCTTCGGAATTGGATTCGTAAAAGAAGTGGAAATACCTGCTTTCTTTTCCTTGTCAAGATATTGCTCTGCCCAAAAGGAGAGCTTGGCTTCTAAAGCAACAAGCTCCTCTTCTGTCAGTTGGTTACCTGAGGTGGTACGAAGCATTGGCAGGTCTATCTTAAGATGGGTACCATTGAAGTAATCCATGCTGATGTTGAGAGCCTTGGCCAAGGAAGCCTGTGCTTTATGCTTCGGGTGCATTATGCCTCTCTCATAGCGGGATATGCTCTGCTTGGTAATGGCACCACCTGCACGCTCCACAAGTTTGTCCATGCTGAAGCCCATCATCAAACGCGCTTCTTTCAGCCTTATCGGAAATTTATCTTTCACCATATATCCTTACATCTTGTTTTGTTTACAAACATAGTGATAAAAAATTACATTTGTCACGTTTTGCACATAAAATCATATATAAAAGCTGAAAAGACATATTTAGCCCCCCAAAAAACAGGATTGTTCTGTTAATGCGTGCTCCCGCTGAAGGCATTAACTGAACACTTCTAAATATGTGCAATTTAGCTTACAATGCTACAATAGCTCTATATACCGAATATCTTACATCTTACACAAATACGTCATAACTCATTGGCTATCAATATCTTACGCAGTGTAAGATACTACAAAATTCACCTACACACATCCTACACAACCCAAGTGCTGCCACGCGGCACAAGCATGGGAGGGCGATATTACGGCATAGGGGAACAGAAAAGTCTGTTGCTCCGACAGATTCTCCTACGTCCCTATGGCGTAAAACCCGCCGCATACGTCCGAATCGGCTGTGCGACAGAGGGGAGGGGTGTGTAAGATGTATGTAGGAATGTGTAAGATACTTTGAAATCATCTTACACTCTTGAAATCTCTGTGTATCAACTTGTTACGTGCAAAAAGTGTAAGATGGCAGTAAAAACACACGCA
>OIWM01001014.1_pt1 | contig 30478 bp, 34 predicted proteins | sample 1587451 | NCBI WGS metagenome assembly OIWM01 (sample SAMEA3888907, study PRJEB22519) | human gut metagenome | biome: human gut; feature: human-associated habitat; material: faeces | place: Denmark | collected 2011
GGCGGAGCGATCATACTCAACGTCGGCTTGTTAAAGGAAAAGGGGGTAGCGGAGCCGGAAAGCTATGCTGACCTTCTGAAGCCCGAATATAAGGGGCTGATCTCTATGCCCAACCCCAAATCGTCGGGTACCGGGTATATGTTTTGTAAAGCTCTTGTTAATGAATGGGGCGAGGATAAAGCGCTTGAGTATTTTGACAAGCTATCCGAAAACATACTTTCTTATACAAGCTCCGGCTCAGGTCCGATAAATGCTCTAATAATGAAAGAGGCGGCAATCGGTCTCGGTATGACGCCGCAGGCAGTTACCAAGATCAATGAGGGGCAGACCGAATTGAAAATAAAGTATTTTGAGGAAGGCTCTCCTTACTGCCTCTACGGACAATCGATCATAAGCGGAAAAGAAAACAGAGCGGCTGTAAAAGAAGTTTTTTCGTTCCTTAGCGGCAAACTGACAGAAGAAAATACCGAAAAGTTCTGCCCTGAAAAGATATATAAAACAAAGACCTTTGATGTACCGAACTACCCTGCAGAGATTAAATATGCCGATATGAGCGGAGATACGCTGCAGGCGAAGGAAGCTTTTCTCGAAAAGTGGAAATATTAAGGCGAAGAGCAGGATGTGTTTTTACCAACTATATCAGTAAAAAATCATACATACGGAAAAAGATCGAAACAGAATTCGTAACAAAAAAGCAGTGCGACCCGGTAGGGAGCACTGCTTTTTGCTGCCTTAGGTAATTAGGCTAAATGATCACATCCCCCTTAAAGTGCGCTGCAGGCTTTAGCCTTTTGCTTGACAAGCCAAGCGGTCATATCCCGCAGGGTCTCCTCGATCGGGCGCGGCCGATATGCGAACCTCTCCGTTGCGGCATCATGAGTAAACCGTCCGTTTGAGCCAAGAACAGCAATAGAATAAGGGGTGAAGAAAAGCGGCTTTTTCTCTTTCAGGCAACGGCGTTCATAGTACGGAGCCGCAAGCCGTGCAAGCTTTAACGGCAAGCATATGGGACGATATATCAGCCTGGCAGCCTTTCCGACGATCTGCAGCATCCTGCGGATGGTGATGTAATGCCCGGACAGAATGTAACCCTTGCCCGGCTCGCCGTTTTCCGCGCAAGCCAGAATTCCTTTTGCCACATCCCGTACATCTACAAAATCATATCCGCCGCGCACGGCAAAGGGCAGCTTCCCGGCGAGAAAGGACTTTGCCATTGAAGTAAAGCTTCCGCCGATCACATCACCGGGGCCGATGATCCCGGAGGGAAAAACAATGCTGACGTTAAGCCCCTGCCGTGCTGCACGAAAGACCATTTCCGTTGCAGCTGCTTTGCTTTTGGCATAATCGCCGTCTACAAGCCCCGGAGAAAACTCGCAATCCTCTGTAATGACGCAATTCTTCGGTTTTTCCGGTATGGCGTGTACAGAGCTGACATAGATCATCTTTCCTATGTGATGCTCCAAGCATTGCCGGACGACCTTACAGGTGCCGCCTATATTGACCTGATAGAGCTTTGAGCCGGATCTGGAGGCGACGGAGATGATGCCTGCACAGTGGATCACGCAGGTGTCGGCATCCGCGTCCGCAAAGAACTGCGCAAGCGAGTCATCTTCGCATATATCGCCGATGACCGTACGGACCTTTTCCGGGAGCAAAGCCGCATAAGGGTCATCGTGCAGCACCAATGCGTCTACCCGTACATTGCGGCGTACCAGCTCCTCAACGATCGCCCGACCGAGAAAACCGGTGGCGCCGGTGATCAAATATCTGTTATACATAGAGAAAACCTCCTTTAGATACCCGTACAGGTGTTGACTATCTTTCACAAGTATAGTATACTGAGTATAAAAGATAAAAGCAATCGGCACTCACGTTCTAACTGAAAGAAAAACAACATCTTTCTCGTGAGTGTTGCCCAACTTTGTGAACTTTTTTCGGAGGAAATTTGAATGGAAAAAACAGATGCCAGAAAACGCTATACACAGATGGTGCTTAAGCAGTCTTTACTGAAGCTGCTGAAAGAAAAACCGGTCAACAAGATCACCGTAAAAGAGGTGTGCGAGCTGTCACAGCTGAACCGGGCGACCTTCTACGCACATTACAGCGATTGCTTTGCATTGCTGGAGAGCATCGAGAACGAGCTTATCGGGGCATTTGAACAGTCCCTTCGTTACGTAAATTCATTTGATGTTACGGCTCTTATCGAAGCTATTTACGATATGATCGATCAGAATCGGGAGGCCTGCAGTGCTTTGATCATCGGAAATACAAGCTCAACGGTCCTTAAGCGAATGATCGCGCTCGCAAAGAAAGACAGTATCGCTTGCTGGCAAAAGGAACTGCCTATGGCCCGGGATGCGGAGCTTGAAATGATGTATACCCATCTGTCCAACGGCTTGATGCATGTTGTCGTGGAGGATTACGAGCGGTATAGCAAAGAGGAGATCATTCGCTTTGTCAGCCGGGTGGTGAAGAACAGCCTTTCGCTGTTCAAAAAGCCCGCAGAGGCTTTTGCGTAACGCAAAGAAGGATCGGAGAGAGGAATCGCTATCATGAAAGAAAACAGAAAACTGTTAAGAGAAGTCCTAAACGATATCCGCCATGATATGACGGATGAAGAGGTATTGGATCTGCTGGCGGACAGCAAGGTCTCGGTGCAGCCCGAAAGCGGAAAGGAAGAATATACGCTGGGACAGCGTGCGGCGGATTCCATTGCAAAATTTGCCGGAAGCTGGGCATTTATTTTTTCCTTCAGCGGAGTTCTGATCCTGTGGATGGTCGTGAATGTTCTGCTGGCAGCCGGGGCGTTTGATCCGTATCCGTTTATCCTGCTGAATCTGGTTTTGTCTTGCGTGGCGGCCATCCAGGCACCGCTTATTATGATGAGTCAGAACCGCCAGGAGGAAAAGGATCGCCGCCGCGCCGAAAATGATTATAAAGTCAACCTGAAGACCGAGATCATGATCGAGGATCTGTACGATAAGGTAAACGCCATTCTCGCCAAGCAGTCGGCACTTGAACGGCAGGCCCGGGAAGATCGCAAAGAAGAGGCGGAAGCGGACATATGATATAAGGCGAGGGCTATCCGCCCTCGCCTTCAGCCTGTCAAAGAACCCCTGCTTTCAAATAACGAAAGCAGGGGATTTCGTGTAATTCGGGCAGCACTGAACGAATATAAACCGGGAAATGGAGTTTTTCCAACTCCAATTTGCCAGCTTTTTAGCTTCATGGAAGCAAATTTAAGCCTGACCCATCTGGTGACGGCGGCCAAGCCTCTGTGGTGTGTATAACGCATGGCGTGTTTCTCTTTTGCGTCCGCAAAGACCCGCTCATGCTCTCCCTTTACGAACATTCCGCACTCCGGGTCTGTGGTGGAAACCGTCTTTTCTACCGTTTCTCCTCTGCCGCCTTGGGGACGATTTTCGTCGTCGTCATTTTCAGTCTCATCATCTTCAATGCAAACGAGCAGGCCAGCATTGAACGCCGGTCTGCTCGTTTTTCGTATATTCCTTGCGAATCGTTATTGATTTTCTTCTTTCAGAAGTCTCTTGAACAGCGTGGGATAGTTGCTTGCGCCGTGGGCGATATGGTAGACATAGACCGTCTCAGCGATCAGCCGATACACGCAGATATACTTTCCCGCAATCACATAGCGGTATCCTCCGTTTCGCAGTTCCTTGTCCTGCGGGATATGGCCGGACAGTGGAAACATTTCCAGACGGGAAAGCGTATTCAAAATCAGATTGGTGATGTTCCTTGCTGAGTTTGGCCCTACAAGGTTCAAGTGAAGCTGTGCGATTTCTTCAAGCTCCCGCTGGGCAGGTTCCAGAATCACAAGGTTAGCCACGCTGATAGATCGCCTCCAGCCGTTTTCTGGATTCCTCCAGCGTATAAGTCGGTGCACCGGAAAGTCGGGATGCCTCCGCTGCCTCCAGCTTTGCGCGCAGCTTTAAGGTTTCTTCACGCTGTTCAAAGGCTTCAATGCTCATCACGACAAGATCGCCCTCGCCGTTTTTGGTGATATAGATGGGTTCCGCTTCATCATGCGCCAGATCAGAGATCATGCCGTAGTCATTACGAAGCGCGGTCGAAGATTTGATAATCACGGGTCAGCACCTCCTGAATGATTCTATGATAATTCTATCAAAATTATTTATAGTTTTCAAGACCCTGCTTGAAATACTTCTCCCATGTGGACTTGAAAATCTGCACGTTACCCTGTTCCCATCGCTTGAACTTTTGCAGCGGGACGCCAAGCTGCGCTGCATATGCCTTCTGCGTCAAGCCGAGCCGCTGGCGAATAGCTTTGATCTGCGCTCCCTGACCCCGCAGCAGAAACAGGTTATAGTCATCCAGCAAATCCTCCAGCGGCACTTCAAACAGCTCCGCCAGCTTCTCCATATGCTCCTTCGGATAAAAGTCCCGCCCTGCCTCTTCATAATGGATGTAGGTGCTGCGGTCGATGCCCGCATAGTCCGCCGCGTCACGCTGACGAAGTCCTTTTTGATAACGATACCACCGCAGCTTGTCCGCAATTTCCGTGATCTCGGATGCGTCCGAAAACCGCAGATTGAACTTCTCGGCATCCAAAAACTTATGTGGAAGGACGACCGGGAACTTGAGAATTTGAAGCGGCGCAACTTTTAACGTACCTGCAACATTCGCAGCCAATACATAGCTGCGGACTTTCAGGCGGCAGAACATAGACCATTTTGCCCCAAAAGGTTCATGGTTTTCCACCTCAACTGTCGTTTGTTCCGTTGCGATAGCATATCATTTTCAATACACCTGGCGCAATAGGTAGCCAGCCGGACCCCCTTATCGCTGCGGAAGGTAGAAATGCCCTTGATAAGGCCGATGGTCCCGATGGAGATCAGGTCCTCCTGGTCCCCGGTCTGGGAAAAATATTTCTTCGTAATATGCGCCACCAGCCGCAGGTTCCGCTCGATGAGCACATTCCGGGCTTCCAGGTCTCCCTGACCGGCCAGAGCCAGATAATGGGCCTCCTCCTGGGCCGTCAGGGCCTTGGGGAAGCTTCCCGGCGCAAGCTGTAAGGAATAAGTCAGGCTCCCCAACAGCAGCCATACCGCACTGAGCATACCGCTCACCTCCGGGAAAACTCTATTCCCGACGGCTCGTCTTTTTTCCGGCGGACAGGACCAAAAAATCGGAGCCGATGCCCCAGCGGCACCGACCCCGACATTTTTTGTGCTGAAATCCGATGAACGCAGAAAATCCGCCGCAATGCGCAGGATCACTCGATCATCCGTTCGTTGTACTTGAAATCGCTTTCTTCCAGCCTGCACAGGTCCTCGTCGGACAGGCCCGTCTGCCCGTAAAGCCGGTCCGCCTGGCTGACCACCGCCGACTCGAAGAAATTCCGGACCTCCCGGGCGTTGGCAAAGTTCTCCCCCATACCCTTTGCCTTGCCAAAATACAACGCTCCCACCACGCATTCCGCCAACTTCCGGGCGTAAAAAGAGCAAAAATCACGAAAATGGCGGTGCAGCAAACGCCGCACCGCCTTCGTTTGTTTTAAAATAATCAGTCGGAGATGACCTTCACGATGAACTGCCGGTCCCGGGGGCCGTCATATTCTGCGAACAGGATGCCCTGGGAGGACCCCAACAGGGCCTTGCCGCCGGTGACGATGAGATTCAGCGTCACGCCGGACAGGGCCGTCTTGATATGCCCCGCCGCATCGGTGGGGGTGTCGAACTGATGGCGATAATCGTAGCGGGTGGGCACAATCTTGTCCAGTTCTTCCATAAAGTCCACATGGCCCCGCTTGTCCCAGAAGGACGTGACCAGCAGGCCCGCCGTGGTGTGGTTGCAATGGACGATGCAGAAGCCCTCCTGGATGCCGCTTTCCTTCACGGCCTCCTGGACCTGAGCCGTAATGTCGTGCATTCCTTCAAATTCGGTCCGCAATGCGTATTTTTTCATGTAAGACATGGCATTTCCCTCACTTCACCACTTCGATCTTGCTTTGACGGAACCGGGCGCAGGCAGCGTCCCGCTGATGGATGGGGCTGTCCTGCCGGAAGGCCCCGGTATTGCGGAAGCAGGCGATATACGCCGCCACAAAGTCCATGGGGATATGCTGCATCAACGGCGACATCCACCCGGCCTGGGCCTTAGGCGTACGGAACACCACCGCATTCTCCGGGAACAGTTCCGGCTCCCCATCGGTGATGACCGCTACGTGCTTGCGAAGCTCGCAGGCCACCCGGATGCTGTCCTGCAGCCGGTCAAAGGACGGGGAACGGGTGTTGGCCACGAAGAAGGTGCCGATGTGGTCTGTATCCTTCAGGAAATAGTTGATGTGGCTCCAGTCCTCGGAATCGTCGTTGGTGGTCAGGCCGCCGAAGGCCTCCACCATCTTGGCTGAGCCGAAGAAGGCCGTGGCGTAGTCCGCTCCATCGCCCACGAAGTCCATGTTGTCCACGCCGTCGGCTTCCCACTGCTGGGCCAGCTTGAACGCCTTTTCGGAAAGCTCGTCCATGACCTTGCCGCTGTAAGAATTGGCATATTGCAGCAGGCCCATCCGGCAGGCATTCGCCTGCTCCCGGGTGATCTGGCCCTTGACCATGCTCATATAGAAGCCGAACATCATCAGGGAGAACAGGGAGCTGTAATAGGAGGTCACATTGGGGGCGTGGTCGCAGGGCGGCAGAGTCATGGGTACCACAAAAGCCGCATTTTTCGCCAATTCACTGTTGGGATTGGTGGTAAAGGCGATGCTCTGGGCACCCACTTCCTGGAAGCGCTTTACCGCCTCCGTGGGCCGTTTGGGCGCACCGGAAATGGACACGGCGCAGACCACATTGTTGTGGAGGGTCAGCGGTTCCCAGCCCTTATAGGTATTCAGATACCGGCTGCAATCGATGTTCCGCAGAGCCTCCGTGGGCGTGCCGGGGACCATGCCCGTTCCGGTAAAGGCCTCTGCGTTTTCAAACACCGGCTTGGCGGCGATGCCTGCACAATAGCTGTCTCCGCAGCCGGTCAGGGTCACACGGCTGAAGGTCTTGACGGCACTGACCGGAATGCAGCTTTCAAAAAACTCAAAGGTCTCCGCCGCTGCGATGGTGTTCACATCCCGGACAGAATTGCGGATCTGCGCCAGCAGGGCGCTGGAATAATCATTGTGATTCATATTGTCCTCCCGCTCACTCGCCTACGACGCAGACACTGAACACACAGTTTCTCGGTCCGTCGTAGTCCAGAAAATAGATTCCGTAGGCCCCGCACAGAGCTCCGTCGGCCACCCGGCAGGTCAGAGTGCTGCCAAAGAGCGCCGCCTTCACACAGCCTGCGGCGTGTTCCGGGGATTCCGTATTTGCGAAATTGATCCGGGCGGGGATCAGGAAACGCATTTCCCGCACGGTGTCCAGCAGGGTCTTATCCCCGTTCCGGTCGGCACGAAGCACACCGGAGGCCAGTTCACAGGTCTCCACCTGCACCAGGCCCGTGCGGATGCCGCTTTCCCGGACGGTCTTTTCCACTTGCTCGGTAATATCCAGCGTTTTTTCGGACCGGACAGTCCATTCCTTTGTAAATACCATATCGTTCACCTCACAGGATCTTGATGGCCGTACCGTTTTTCAGACGGTTCTTTCCCAATTCCGTCTCAAAGGCCGGAATGCCGATACGGAAGGGCTGCTCCCCCTTCATAGCGGCGATGTAACCCGCTACCAGGCTGAAGGGAATATGCTGGAGCAGGGGGTTCAGCCAGAAATATCGGGGCTTGGGGGTAGTAAACACCGCAAAGCTCTCCGGGAACAGCTCTTTTTCCCCTTCGCTGACCACAATACAGGGGCTTTCCAGCAGCTTCACGGCGTTCAGCGTTTCCAGCATCCTCCCAAAAGAAGGTGTGGAAGGATTTGTAATAACTACCCGGCCGATGGTCTCCGGCTGGGCCAGGAAATAGTTGATGTGGCACCAATCCTCAGAATCGTCATAAGTGGTGTAGCCGCCGAAGGTCTCGATGATCTTGGCCGAGCCGAAGAAGGCCGTGGCATAGTCGGAGTAGTCGCCGATGAAGTCCTCTGCCCGAAGGTCCTTCCAGGTCTGGGCCAGGGCAAAGGCCCGGTCCGTGTAACCCTCGACTTCCTTCTGGAAGTCATGGGCGTAGTCCAGCAGAGCCTGACGCATATCCAGGTAGGTCTCACCGGAAATGGTCTCCCGGATGCGGCCCACCCGCATGGCAATGAGCATCAGGGCCGTCATGGAGGCAATGTAAGTGGTGCCGCCGGGGAAATACTCGCCGCCCTCCGGCAGACCCACACAGACCGTATGACGACAGGCCTTGGCCAGTCGGGAGTTGGGGTCATTGGTGATGGCGATGGTGTTGGCTCCACGTTCTGTGGCCCGCAGGGCGCACTCCACTGCGCGGGTGGCCTCGCCGGAGTAGGAGATAACCAGCACCATGGGGGTGTTGGGAGAATAGCCCAGGTTCTTGCCATTCAGGTGCCGGGAGAACTCCACCGCCCGCATCACATGGGTCTCCACCTTGGTGATGCTCTCAAAAGCGGCCTTGCAGGCCACACCGGCCAGCCAGCTGTCGCCGCAGCCGGTAATGAAAATCTTCTGGGCGTCAAAGACCTCCTTGGTGGTCAGTGTCTGGCCCAGCTGGGCGGTCACACTGTCAAATACCACCCGGACCATTTTCTCCGTATCCCGTGCCTGCCGGGTCAGAGAATTGTCAAAATCCTTCTTGTCCATACATAGCTCCTTTGCGTATCCTTACTTGGTTTTTTTCTTGATATCCCGGTAAATGCGCTCCACATGGGCCATCATTTCCCGGTGGTCCTCGTCCAGCAAATTGGGGTAAGGGCCATACTGACGCACATTGTAGGCCGCCACCACATTCCCCACGATGCAGCTTTTCAGCAGATCGAAGCCCTCGCAGTAGGCCCACATGGCCGCAGCCGTAGAGGAATTGCCGCAGCCGGTGGGGTCAATCTCCTGCTCATGGGGCACCAGAGAGATCATGGGCACATAGGCGACCTCGGTCCCTTCGATCATGTAGGCGCCCTTGGTGCCAACCCGATAGTAAACGGGCATCCCCAAGGCCTGATAGAGCGTGATGGCCTCCTCCACCGTGGAAACGCCGAAGATCTCAAAGCTTTCCGGTTTATTGGTGGAGAACAGGTCCACGCCTTTCAGCCGCCGGCGCAGACCGTCCAGACCCTCCCCGGCATAAATGGCAGTCAACTCGGAAATGGCGCTTGCCGGGGCCTCCCACATGACCTTGAAGGGGTGCTTCTTCTTGGCCTCCGTTAGCAGGTCCGCACAGTGTTCATCCAAGGCCACATTGATGCAGATCCCTTTGGCATCTCCCAGGAAGGGCAGCAGGTCTTCCCCGGGCAGCTTCATTTTCGGGGCGTTCTTTGCCTCATATTCCGGACCGTAAATGGAATATTCCACATAGGTCCCATCCGGGGCGTAGACCAATTCATTGTAGGTGGTCTTGTCCATGTTGACCTTCAGGCCCGCCCGGCTGCACAGATTATGGTCCATCCATTTTCCGTAAAATTCGTCGAAATCCGGACCCACCCCGGCCACCAGCAGGGCCTTGGGGGTACACAGCCGCAGGGCCGAGAAGGAATAGAATCCGCTCCCGCCCATGATATCCTGAATGCAGGTCTTGTCGGTATACAGGAGCCGGTTGGTGATGACTCCTCCGTAGGCGATATACTCCATAGCATCTCCCTTCCAAAAAAGGCCGGAAAGCATAAACTTCCCAGCCTTTCTTGCACTTATTTGTATTTTGGGGCTTTTGCAAGACCGTCCCGGTCCTGGATCAGGGGCTGGTACACCTGTTCCTGCCAGTGCTCCGGTGCGATCTCCTGAAAAGCCACGGAAACAACGTTTTCCGGGACCTTCAGGTCTTGCACAGCCGCTTGAACGATGTGGTCCGTCAGGGTCCGAAGCTGCTCCGGGCGGTAGCCCGGATACAGCTTGACCTCAAAATGTGGCATATCACACCTTCGCTTTCTTGGCCTTCTTGATCTTCACATGGGAAACCCGATAGCCGGTGACACACAGGCCGATGATCGTGGCAATATAGGGCAGCATGGAAGCGAACTGTGCGGGTAGGCGGAATGCCTGAGCCACGTTGGCGATGGCATCCGCAGCACCGAAGAGCAGCGTACAGGCAAAGGCTCCGATGGGATGGCCCGCCGCCAGGTTACAGGCAGCCAGACCGATGAAGCCACGGCCGGAGAGCATATTCTTGGTGAAGTAGGGCAGGTAGGCCATGGACATGAACAGTCCGCCCATAGATGCCAGGAAGCCGGAGATCAGCATGACGATAAACTGGGTCTTTTTCACGTTGATGCCCACGGAGGTAGCGGCGGAGGGGCTTTCGCCCACACTCCGCAGCCGGAGACCGAAGGGGGTCTTGTAGATGATGATGAAGATAATGATGGTAGCCAGGATCGCCACATAGGTCAACACGTTGGTCTGATTCAGCAGCGGACCCAGCACCGGCACATCCTTCAACGCCGGGATGGACAGCGTCGGGAAGCTCTGGGACACCATGGTACTGGAATCGGACTTCCGGCCCGTGATGAGGAAGAGCATGTAGATGGTGCCGAAATTGCCCAGGGAGTTCAGCGCCAGACCGATGAGCATGGGGCTGGTATCCAGATATAGGACAAAGTAGGCAAAGATCACAGCGATGAGCATACCAGTGGCAATGCCGATGAGAGCGCCCAGCCACAGGGAGTTGGTATAATGGCTGCCCAGGGCGCCGCACAGGGCAGCAAAAAGTGCCATGCCTTCATAGGCAATGCTGGTGATATTGGCTTTCCGGCCGATACAGGCAGCCATTGCAATGAAGATCAGCGGCGTCGCCATACGGAAGATGGCAACCAGCGTATTCTCAGAAAAAACAGCTTCCAAAAAAGACATGGTCAAGCCTCCTCTTTCTCATAGGCGATCTGCTTGTTGGCGTTCTTGACGATCGTCCGCTTCTCCACACTGCTGAGCAGGCCCTTGGCGGCGATCAGCACGATGACCACCTGCTGGGCGATCTCCACCACTTCCGGCGGCACCACAGAGCTGATGTTCAGGATGTCTGCAGAGGTACGGATGTAGGCCACGAACATGGACGCGGGAATGACCAGCGCCGGGTTGTTCCGTGCCAGAGTGGCAATCATAATGGCGTCCCAGCCATATCCGGGAGAGGCTACCCAGCGGAGCCGGTCATAGAAGCCGGAGATCTCGCAGGCGGAGCCGAGACCGGTCATGATACCGGCCACCACAGAGCCGGAGATGATGACATTGCGAATGTTAATGCCGGAGAACAGTGCGAATGCCTTGTTGGTGCCAACGGTCCGGGATTCATAGCCGAACTTGGACTTATACAGCAGGAACCAGGCAACCAAGACCACAACAAGGCCGATGAGCAGACCGATATGGACCTGGGAAGCACCGCTGCTGATGAACTTGGGCAGCCGCGCAGCCGTAGCAATGCGCTTGGTGGCCTCGTAGCCGGCGGTGGGGTCCCGCATGGGGCCCGTGACCAGATAGTTGCCCAGATAGTTGCACACGTAGTTGAGCATCAGAGAGGTCACCAGGATGTTGGCGTTGAAGAAATAGTTCAGCATGGATGGAATCAGCAGCACAATGGAAGCACCGGCCACGCCCGCCAGGACCATCAAAGGGAAGTGAATGAAGCCGGGGATGCCTTCCAGCACGCCCACGGAGGTAGCAGCGATACTGCCGATGTAGAAAGCACTCTCCACGGAGCAGTTAGGGGTATCCGCTGCAAACAGGATGCAGGTAGCGCAGCTGGTAAAGAGCAGCGGAGAGAGCTTGATGAGCAGGGTGCAGAAGCGATTGAAGCTGGACAGCGGTGCCGTCAGGAAGGTGATGATGTCCTTTCCGGGAGCCTTACTGCTCAACAGAATCAGGAAGAAGCAGAACAGAATGGCCACGCAGGCAGCCAGTGCCGTCCGGAAAATATTAAAGCGCTTCTCGATCTGTACCGCCGAAAAGTACAGCGGCTTGCCGTTCTTTTTATTCATGGACCACACCTCCAATAACTGCGTCGTCCTGTTTCTTGACGCCCAGCATATATTCGCCCAGGACCTCCGGGGTAATGCCGGTCAGGTCCTCAAAATAGGCCACGATCTTGCCCTCGTAAAGGACGATGATGCTGTCGCTGACGTTGATTAGCTCGTTCAGGTCGGCAGAGAACAGCAGCGTTGCCGTATCCTTCTGGTCCCGCAGGTCCACGATCTTCCGCCGGATCAGGTCCGTGGCACCCACATCGATACCACGGGTGGGATGACTGGCAACGAGCAGCTTGGGCTCGGAGGAGAATTCCCGGGCCGCCACGACCTTCTGGACGTTACCGCCGGACAGGGTCTTGACCGGGGCCTCCGGGCCGTCACACTTGACCTTGAATTCCTTGATGCGTTCCTTGGACCATTCCCGAATGTACTTATAGTTCATGACACCGCGCTTGCTGTAAGGCTCGGTGGCATAGCGGTCGGAGATCAGGTTCTCCTCGATGGGCTGGGGATTGGAGACGCCGTAGATCATCCGGTCCTCATGGACCATGCCCACGCCCATGGCACGGATGGCATGGATGGACTTGTGGGCGATGCTCTTGCCGTCGATCTCCACCGTGCCGTGCTGCAGGGGCATCAGGCCGCAAATGGTCTCGGACAGCTCGCTTTGCCCGTTGCCCTCCACGCCGGCCACACCCAGAATTTCGCCTGCCCGGACATCGAAGGAAATATGGTCGATGGCGTTGACGCCGAACACATTGGTATGGACCAGGTCCCGGACCTTCAGCACGGTCTTCTTGGGCTTTGCCTTGTCCTTCTCAATGTCCAGCATCACGTCCCGGCCCACCATCAGGCGGGAAATGTCCTGGATGGACACATCCTTGATCTCGGCGCTGCCGGTGACCTGTCCCAGCCGAAGCACCGTGATGCGGTCGCAGATCTGCTTGACCTCCTGGAGCTTGTGACTGATGAACACGATGGTGTAGCCCTGATTTTTCAGGTTGATGAACTGCTGAAACAGTTCCTCCGTCTCCTGGGGCGTCAGAACGGCAGTGGGCTCATCCAGGATCAGGATGTGGACGCCCCGCAGCAGCACTTTCAGAATTTCCACCCGCTGCTTGTAGCCAACGGTCAGGTCCTTGATGAGGGCGTTGGGGTCCACAGGCAGGTTGAACTTTTTGGCGGTCTCCTCCGTCATGCGGATGGCTTCTTTTTTGTCGTAGAAGAGCTTTCTCTTTTTGGGCTCGGCGCCCAGGACCATATTCTCCGCAACAGAGAGGGAGTTGACCAGCATGAAGTGCTGATGCACCATGCCGATGCCAAGATCCAATGCGTGAAGCGGGCTTTCGATATGCACTTCCTCGCCATTGAGCAGGATACGGCCGCCTTCCGGCTGCTCATGGCCGAAGAGTACCTTCATAAGAGTCGTTTTTCCGGCGCCGTTCTCGCCCACGAGGCCGTGGATCTCTCCTTTCCGGAGCTGAAGGTTCACGTCCTTGTTGGCCACGAAGCCGTTGGAATATATTTTGGTAATGTTCTCCATGGAGAGAACGATTTCCGGGTCCTTCACAGCGTTATTGTCCATTGTTATTCTCCATAAACCGTATTGTGAATGGCTTGCTCACAAGACTTTTGTGAAAGGGCCAGCCGCCCATGCTATCAGGACGGCCGGCCCTGTTTGGGAACTATTTAGTGAGCAGCAGCCTCGGCCTTCTTCTGAGCAACATACTCAGGCGTTGCGCCGACAGCAGTGCCGACCTCGATCTTGCCGTCTTTCAGGTCCTGGCAGATCTCGGTGTAACGCTTGTAAACGTCAGGCATGCCTTCCTTGACGATCTTCTCGAACTGCTTGGTCTCCAGCATTTCCAGATAGCCGGAGGACACGTCGCAGCTGGTGTGCTTGCCGAATTCCAGCTCGCCGTTGTAGAACTTCACCATGGCGTCATACACGACCTTGCCGAACTGCTTGATAGCAGAGGAGACCACATAGTCGGCGGTAGCGGAGCCGGACTGCTCCAGCTGACCGGCAAAGTCGGTATCCACGCCGAAGGCGTAGTGACCGGTAGCGGCAGCGGATTCGCAAGCACCGAAGCCTGCGCCGCCGGCAACGGCGAAGATCACGTCTGCACCCATGTCATACTGAGCGTTGGCCAGCTCGGTGGCCTTTGCGGAGTTGGTCCAGTCGCCAACGTAGGAGTAAAGCACTTCGATGGAGGGATCCACATAGTTCACGCCGTCGATGTAACCGACCAGGAAGTCGTTGACAGCGGTGTTCTCGCCGCCGCCGACCCAGCCGACGACCTTATCGGCGTTGATGTGGGGATCGGAGGTCTCGGTGGTCATCAGCGCGGCCAGAGCGCCGGCCATGAAAGCCAGGGTGTTCTGATCGGCAGTGAAGGAAGCGATGTTCTTGCACTGAGGCAGGGAATAGTCCACGCTGCAGTCGAAAAGGATCCACTTCTGGTCGGGATACATCTCGGCGGCTCTCTGGACGGGTTCGGGGATGGAATAGTAACCGGTGACGATTACGTCATACTCGCCGCCGGCGCACAGCTCGGGCAGGGTGGTGTCGTGCTTGGTCTCGTCGGAGTTGCACTCGTAGTAGTTCAGGGTGGAACCGGTCTCTTCGCAGAACTTGGTCAGTTCTGCGTAGATCAGGTCCTCACAGGACAGAGTGCCCAGGGACTGGATGACGTACATCATAATGTTCAGGGGCTTCTTGCCGTCGGTGTTCTCGCCGGCGGGCTTGGTGTCCGTGTTGGACTTGGTGTCAGTGGGCTTGGTGGCGTCTCCACCAGTCTTGGCGCAGGCGCACAGACCAACGATCATGGTCAGTGCAAGGATCAGGGCTACAAGTTTCTTCATTTGTTTTTCTCCTTTTGTTTTATTTTTTCGCATATCCATGCGATAGGCACAAGGGGAAGAGAATGCTTAGTTGTAGTTGCGCAGGGTCTCCAGGACCAGAGCGTTGAATTTATCCGCATCCAGCCGCAGACCCACATGGGTGTTGGGCATCAGGCCACGGAAGGGAGAGCCTTCGGGGGCGTCGTTCCAGCGCTTCATGGTGTCCAGGTCGATGTCCGCCTCCGGCCGGTTGCCCTGCAGGGGCCGCAGGTCCGTAACCGTCATGCCGCGGGTCAAAGTGCCGTCCAGTTCAATGTCAACATGCAGATAAGCGGAGGTGACGATGGAGGGGTCGATGATCCAGGCCACCGCACAGGGGTCATGCAGGTGGGCATCGCCGCCCCTGGCGAAGAAGTCCAGCAGTTCTGCTGCAAATTTTCCGGCTTTGTTGCCCAGGGCACGCATTTTCTCCACGTTCTCCCGCAGCACCGGGCATTGCCGGGTCAGGTTCACGCCGCACATATAAATGGGCATCCCGCTGTGGAACACCTTATAGGCCGCTTCCGGGTCCACAAAGATGTTAAACTCCGCGGCTGCCGTCCAGTTGCCGCAGTAAGCGCCGCCGCCCATGATGTACAGGCCCTTGGCCCGCTGAGCGATCCGGGGCTCCTTGTTCAGAGCCGAAGCGATGTTGGTCAGGGGACCGGTGGCAATCAGGGTCACATCGTCCGTGGACATGACCGTGTCCACGATGAAGTCCACACCGTGCTTGCTCTCAGCGCTCTTGCTGGGAGGCGGCAGCTGGGGACCGTCCATGGCGGTCTTGCCATGGACATTGTCGGCAATGACCAGCTCCTTGGTGGAGGGGCCCGCATGACCGGGATAGACCTTCACGTCGGACCGGCCGATCACGTCCAGCACCTGCAGCGCGTTGCGGGTGGTGTTTTCCAGGAAGCCGTTGCCGCCTACGGTGGTCACCCCCAGCAGGTCCAGGTGCTGAGCCGCCAGCATGATGGCAAAGGCATCGTCATGACCCGGATCACAATCGAGAATCACTTTTCTTTTTTCCATATTTTTCCCTCATTCCTTTTTTTGGATGGAATCTTCAAAGATTCGGATAATATCCTGCTTGTCCAGCACCATGAAAGTGCCGATCTTGTCGGAGCCGAAGGCGTGGCTGGCAGTCTCCGCCATGTCGTCGATCCGGTCCGTGGGGATGTGGAACTCTTCAAAAGAGGTGGGAAGATTCAGATCCCGGAAGAAGGCCACCGTGCAGCGGATGGCTTCCAGGGCTGCCTTTTCGTCGTCGGCTTCCGTCACGTCAAAAACCACACGGGCGAACCGGGCGAAGCGCCACAGGTGCTGCTTGTACACGTAGCGCATCCAAGCCGGGGTAATGATGGTCAGGCTGGCTCCGTGGGGGGTATCGTACAGGGCGCTGAGCTCGTTGGCGATGTTGTGGGAGGACCAATCCTGGTTCCGGCCCACGCCCACCATGTCGTTCTGGGCAACGGTGCCCAGCCACATGACCTCTGCCCGGTAGTCGTAATTCTGGGGGTCCCGGACTACTTTCCGTCCGAAGGTCACGATGGCTTTCATCACGCCCTCGCACATATAGTCGATGCAGTTCAGTTCATCGGAATCGGTGAAGTAGCGCTCCATTGCATGGGAGAGCATATCCGCAATGCCGCAGGAAGTGATAAAGGGCGGCAGCGTGCAGCAGAGCTTCGGGTCCATAAAGGCGTACCGGGGCCGGAGGCAGTCGCCGCTGGTCAGGGACTTCATATGAATGTCCTCATTGTTGACCACGCTGACACCGCCGGACTCACTGCCGGTTGCCGGAAGGGTCAGCACCACCGCCACGGGCAGCGCCCGCTTGGGGCGACCCTTTCCGCTGTAAAAGTCCCACACGTCTCCATCGTAGAGAACGCCAGCCGCCACAGCCTTAGCCGTATCGATGACGCTTCCGCCGCCAACGGCTACCACTGCGTCCACCTGTTCGGCACGGGCCAGGGCGATGCCGTCATAGACCCGGCGCAGCCGGGGATTGGGCACAATCCCATCCAACTCTACCCAGGCAACGCCATGGGCATCCAAATCTCCGGTGATCCGGTCCAGCAGACCGGTGGTTTTCAGAAAAGCATCAGAGCTGCGGCAGATCAGGACCTTTTTGATCCCGTCCTCCGACAGAGCCGCCCCCACCTGTGCTTCCGCATCCTTTCCGAAAACAAAGTGAGTAGGAATGTAATACTTAAAATCTTGCAGCACGGTCATCATCCTTTCATGATTTGTTCCAGAAGCGCCTCCGGCGTGGAGGCCACCGCATCGGGGCCGGCCCTGCGGACCTGCTCCGGGTCGCCGTCCCCGTAGAGAACGCCGATGACGTACAGGCCGTTGGCCTTGGCCGCCTCCACGTCTCCCGCCGAGTCGCCGATATAAACTGCGTCCGAGGTATCGAACGCCGCCATATAATTTCTCAGCCGGTCCACTTTTCCCAGGGTATCGTCGTCACTGTCCAGGGTCCCACGATAGCTGTCAAAGTAGTCCAGCCAGCCCTTTTCCTTCAGGATGCGCCCCAGAGAAGCATGGCCCTTGTTGGAAAGGATGCCCGTGGGTATTTGAGCCGCCCGAAGGGCCGAAAGCAATTCCTTTATGTAAGGATAAAGCTGCGTGCGGGGATAAGTATTGAGATTCCGGTAATGGTGGGCAACGTCCGCCGCCACCTGACGACCCAGAGTCTCCGGGCTTCCCGGATACAGCTCCGCAACGATCTGCTCGTTGAGTTTGGCCAGGTTCCGGTCGTCGGCTGCGTAGTTATCCGGGATGGAAAGTCCATTTTTCCCGAAGCCGTACCGGACGGAATCCCACACGTCCTTGGCCGTATCGGCCAGGGTCCCGTCAAAATCGAATAAAACGGCACTGTAACGGTGCATCATGCCGCCTCTGCCGTCACCGGCTTGATGGAAGCCTTGCAGAACAGCGTTCCGGCCACCACCATCAGGGAACCAACCACCATGGGCCAGGTCAGCGTCACGCCCAGCAGCACGGCACTGATGACCGTGGAAAGCACCGGCATGAAGTTGGAAACCAGAATCACCAGCATGTGGTCGCCCTTCTGCATGGAGAGATTCCAGAACATCGTTCCCAGGAAGCTGGAAAACACCACCATATAGATGAGCTCGCCCATCTGCCGGAGGTGGAACACCTGCGGCTCTGCCACAAAAAACGTAACTCCGTAAGACAGGAGGCCCGTGATGACCATGAACAGGCCCACGGCGTCATAATCCGCATCGCCTACGATCTTCCGGTTCAGGTTGGAGTACAGGCCCCAGGCAATGGAGGACACCACCGACAAAAGGCTTGGCCAGAAGGCATCCACGCACATGATCTTCAGAGTATTCAGAACGGAGAAATTCTCTACATCCGTATTGGCCACCAGAATGCCCACAATGGAAAGCAGGATGCTGGGGATGAACCATTTGGAGGTCTTATTTTCCTTCCGGAACATAATGACCGCCATGATGAGGGTCATCATGGGCCACATCAGCCGGAGAAGGCCGGAGGTAACGACCTGTTCCCGGGTGGCCGCCACGCCTACCGCCAACCCGGTGGTCAGCTTGTAGAGCACATAAATGGGGCCGCAGATGAGCCAGTATTTCAGGGGGGCTTGGCCGTAGCTTTTCAGGCCGCTGCGCTTGATCTGCACCGCCGTCAGAATGACACCGGCGCTGACATTGCTCAGGCCCGTGGAGGAAAAGTTTCCGTAGGTCTCCGCCATGGACCGGCCGAAGGCACTGCCGGAGCCCCAGATCACCGAGGCCAGAATGCCCAGAAGGGTAAATCGGCTTTTCTTTTTCTGCTCGTTCATGTTATTTCTTTCCCGGCACATGGGCCATGAAATCCAAAAGTTCCGTCTCGTTGGGGGTATGGCGGGCGCTGTTGCCCGTGACCTTATATCCGGCGACGCCGTTTCCCCACCGGACCGCTTCCCGAAGGGGCAGTCCCCGGAGCATTCCGGCGATGAAGCCTGCGTTGAAGGCATCTCCGGCCCCCGTGGTGTTTCGCACGTTCACTTGGAACGCTTCCGTGAAGAACTCGCCCTCCGCTCTTACGGTAAAGGCACCGTCGCCGCCCATCCGGGAGATCACCGTCCGCCCGTCCACGGCGAAGGCCCTTACGGAGTCCTTCCAATCGTCTTTGGGGCAGAAGGAGTAGAATTCATCCTTGGCGGAACCCAGCAGGTAGCGCACATAGGGCAGCGTTTCCTCCACCGCCCGGCGGATATCCGGGTCCAGGTTCTCCGGCTCGCCCACCCGTGTGTTCAGGTCAAAGGAGGTGGGGACTCCCGCCTCGTATGCCGCCCGGAACACCTTCGGGAGATTCTCCCGGGTGGTACCGCCGGTCATATAAGCCATTCCGGAGGAATGGACCCATCCGGCCCGGCGTACCCGGTCCAGATCAATTTTATTCAAGTCCAGGTTGGCATAGGAGCAACCCTCCCGGGGGAACGCCCACAGGGTTCGCTCCCCTTCCGGGTCGATAAAGGCAAACACGAAAATGGTGTTGCTGTCATCCACAATGGTCAGCCCCGTGTCGATGCCCCGTTCCGCAAACTCCCGGAGCATGAACCGTCCGCCGTAGTCATCGCCGATGGTCCCCATGAAGGCCGTAGCCACCCCCAGCTTGCTGAGGGCCACCGCCGTGTTGGCGCTGGTCCCGCCGCCGGAAATGGTGGGCAGGAGCCGCTCGGAATCATATACGTCGCTGTGTCCAACCATCAGATCCGCCAGGCGGACGGTCACGTCCACGCAGGCATCGCCAATGACAATTACCGGCCTTGTCTCACGCATTTTTCGTAGCCTCGATGAATGCCTTGACCTTTTCCCGGTCCTTCAGGCCATTGGTAATGTCCTGCTGTTCCTTGGGCAGGTTCGTGCGGGTGCAGGTATCCACGCCGTAGGGATGCGCCGTATGGATGGCCTCCGCCACATTGTCCGGGTCCAATCCGCCTGCGATGATACAGGGGACTTTGGTCGCCTCCACAATGGCCCGGTCGATGGTCCGGTCGTGGGTAGCGCCGGTAGCGCCGATACCAATGGTACTCTGGGGGTCCTTGGTATCGATGAGGAAGTAATCCGTGGTCGGCTCGTATTTCCGGATCAGCTCCAGAATGGTGGGCCACTGCTCCTCGTAGGAAACGCCGGAGTACACCGGGATGGCCTGCATGATCTTCAATCCCGGATGGGCGTCCCGAATCCGCTGGACCTCTTCCGGCGGAATGTCCCGGATATCGCCGGACAGGTGGTAGACCTCCGGGCAGCACTTGTCCAGGTCCGCCAGGATTTCGTCCACGTCCTTGGCGATGGTCAGGCCAATCTTCACCACGTTGTCCGGAAGATTGTCAAATATGTATTTCGCCTCGGCGCAGGTCTTTTGGATGGGTCCCAGATGGTCCACGTCGCCGAAGGCCACACCGATGTGGTCTGCGCCCAGCTCGACGCACATCAGAGCATCGGCCAGGTTGGTCAGGCTGTAGATCTGTGCAATGGTCTTGCTCATTAGGCTCTCCTTTCCCGTTCAGGCGTTCCTCGCCGCTTCAATGAACGCTTTCACTTTTTCCCGGTCCTTGCCGTTTCCGATGGCATCAGCCTTGTCCGCATTGGTCCGGGTGCAGGAGTCTACCCCGTAGGGATGGGTGATATGGATGACCTCCGCCACATTGGAAGCATCCAGACCCCCAGCCACGATGCAGGGGACCTTGGTGGCCTCCACGATGGCCCGGTCGATGTTCCGGTCATGGACGGCGCCGGTAGCACCGATGCCGATGGTGCTCTTGGGGTCCTTGGTATCGATGAGGAAGAAGTCCGTGGTGGACTCATATTTCCGGATCAGGTCCAGAATGGTGGGCCACTGCTCCTCGTAGGAAACGCCGGAGTACACCGGCAGGGCCTGCATAATCTTCAATCCTGGGTAAGCGTCCCGGATTCTCTGGACGCCCTCCGGAGAAATGTCCCGGATATCTCCGGAAAGATGGTACACATCCGGCAGACACAAAGACAGATCGTGGATGATCTCGTCCACGTCGCTGGCGATGGTCAGCCCCACCTTCACCACATTGGAAGGCAGCCGGTCAAAAATATATTTGGCCTGTGCGCAGTCCTTCTGCTCGGGCCCCAGGTGCTTCACCTGGCCGAAGGCCACGCCGATGTGGTCTGCACCCAGCTCGGCGCACATCAGCGCATCGTCCAGATTCTTGATGCCGTAGATTTGCGTAATCATGTCAACATTCCTCCTCTTGAAATTCCAGCACCTCTTTCAGGCTGGGGATGGAGTCGGTGGCGCCGCTGCGGGATACCGCAATGGCGGCAGCCTTGGCCGCCCGGTCCAGGCTGGCCTCCGGGGTCATGCCCGATGCCAGCGCCGAGAGAAAATACCCTGTGAACGTATCGCCCGCCGCCGTGGTGTCCACCACCGGCACACGGTAAATGGGCTGGCGCACCCGTTTTCCGCCTTTGGCGTACACGGAGCCTTGGCCGCCCAGGGTCAGCACCACTGCCGCCCCGCCGTACTGGCGTTCCAGTTCCTGCAAAATGGCCTCCGGCTCCTGACAGCCGGTAATCTGATAGCCCTCCACCTCATTGACCAGGAAAAGGTCCACCAGATCCAGGGGCAGTGCTTTCAACGTTTCTTCAAAGGGTGAGGGGTTCATGGCAATCTGCATTCCCGCCGCTTTTGCCCGGCGGAGTATGTAATCCAGGCCGTTGATCTCGTTCTGCAGGAGGAGCATATCCCCTGCCTCGAACCGGCCCAGCACCCGGTCGATGTATTCTTCCGTGAAGGTCTGGTTGGCCCCGCCGTAGACCACGATGGCGTTCTGGCCGTTCTTGTCCACGTTGATGAGCGCCACGCCGGTGGGGGCGTCCTCCAGAAGATTCAGGTAGTCGTCGTGAATGTTGTGCTGCCGCAGGAAGCTCCCCAGGGCGGCATCCTGAGCGCCGGCGTTCCCGGCGAAGTAGACTTCGTCGCAGGATTTCGCCAGAGCCACCGCCTGATTCAGGCCCTTTCCGCCCCAGCCCTGCCGGAAGCCCCGGGCCAGGATCGTCTCCCCTTCCTTCGGGATGTGATCCACTCGGTAGGTCTTATCCACATTGACGGAGCCCATGCAAAGGATCTTCATACGCTTACGTCCCTTTCGTTTCCTGTTTTGTCTTACGGGTGCTACCCCGCAGGATCAATTCCGCCTCCAGACGGATATTTTTGTCCGACACCGGATTCCCGGCGATCAGGTCCATCATAATAGATGCCACTCGACGGCCGAATTTCTCCAGCGGAATCCGCATGGTCGTCAGCGTCGGCTGGATGAGGGAACTGAAGGGAATATCATCACAGCCGATAACCTCCACTTCCTCCGGCACCGAAATGTTCAACTCCCGCAGCGCCTGAATGGCGCCCAGAGCCATCATGTCGTTGGAAGCTACAATGGCAGTAAAGGGAATCCTCCGGCGGTGAAGCATCATCACGGCGGTATAGCCGCTGCGGAAACCAAAGTCCCCGTTCAGAATCAGGTCCGGGTCAATCGGCACCCCGTACTGCTTCATAGCGCTCTGGAACCCCAGCAGCCGTTCCTTGGTCGTAGATAAATCATCCGGCCCCTTAATAAAAGCGATACGCCGGTTTCCGTGGCGAAGAATGAGATTGGTTGCAGACCAGAAGGCAAATTCATTGTCCATAAATATGCCCACATCATAATCAATGACGTTGCTTTTCCGATCAATGAGTACGCAGGGCACATCCAGTCGGACCGTTTCCTGAGAATGCCGGCCTTCTTCCTGGACCGTTGCCAGGATGATGCCGTCCACCCGCTTGGCCTGCAGCGTCTTGAGGATGTTCTCCTCGGTCTGCCGGGAGGAATCCGTGTCACACAGCATGACCGTATAACCATAGGCCTGCAGCGGAATCTGCAGGCTCCAGATCAGATCCGGGAAAAACGGATTGGTGATATTGGGAATCACCAGTCCGATGGTCTTGGAGTGGGAAGTTGCCATGCCACGGGCCACCAGATTGGGCGTGTAGCCATATTCCTCGATAATGCGCTGAATCCGCTCTCTGGTCTCCTTGCCGACTCCCTCTGTCTTTCCGTTGACTACACGTGACACCGTCGCCTTAGACACGTTGGCCATCCGTGCGATATACTCCATCGTGACGCCCATCGGGACCTCCCTTTTCCGGTGTACCTTCACGGGCTTTCCGTGGACACCGTTGCCTTGTTGCTCTCTATGTGACTATATTTTAGTTAAGAAACTCTGTTTCGTAAATGGCAAAACCAACCAAGAATTTATCCCGGTTTTTGTGACATCTCACATTTTTTAAAATAAGATACCGGTTTCTCGCGTTTGCTCCGCAAGCGTTTTTGGTTGAAAATCACATATTTCTGTTTGGAATTATCAGTTTCTTCCGATGTTCCATCGTAAGAATCTGACATTTCCTTCCAGACCTAAACTTTTGCTGATACGCTCATAGGAAGGTTCCTGCGTTCGCCTTCCACACGGTTTTCCCCGATTCGGGTCCGAAATTGCAAAAGAACAGGATATGTTTTTATTTGCAAACGATTTTTACCGTTTTCTCCTTCCCCGCCCGACGGCTGGTTTTTCCGTTTCTGCCGTGTACAGCCTTATTTTTTCCCATTCCGGCCTTCTATTCCCTGGCGGGACCCGTCAGGATGTTTGCTTGTGCGAACAGAACGGACCGACCCAGCGAAAAGGCAGCGCCCGGCTTTCATTCCGGCCTTTCCCTGGCGGGTAGGACGGACGCTGACGGCGCTGCCTTGACTTTCCTTCCCAAATCAGCTATAATCGGAAATCATCTGTGGTTCTCGGCTGGCGAGGTCGGCGCAGGAAGAAAGGAGTGGGGGCCATGTTTTTGCGAAGCCGCATCCGGCGGCTGTGGACGGACAGTCTGCGTTTCCACGGCAAGCCCTGCGCCCTGCTGGCCCTGGGCGTGCGGGTCTGCGACACGGCCATGACCCACCTTGGCCTCTCCGACCCCGGCTGGGACCGGCTGGTCTGCGTCAGCGAACATGACGGCTGCTGCGTGGACGCCATCCAGATTGGCCTCCACTGCACCTCCGGCCGGAAGCACCTGCTTTACTACAAGACCGGGCGGCTCATCTTCACGGTCTACGACCTGGAATCCGGGGCATCCGTTCGCATTTGCGCCCTGCCGGAGCTGACGGAGGCCATTCCGACGATGACCGCCCAGCAGATCCTTTCCGCGCCAGAGGATGCCCTGTTCTATTTTGAGGAAGCCCATCCTCTGACCCAGCGGGTCCTGGACAAGGTCCACCGGGCCTGCAACGCCCCCGCCGAGGACATTCCCCACCGGACCTCCGGGGTCCAGGACAGCCCGGAGCAGTTCCAGAAATTCGACCTGCCCGACGACAGCCCCCGGCGCAGCATCCGGCGGCGACCCTGAAAAAATTCGGACATTTTCGGCTTCTTTCCGAAAATGTCCGTTTTATATTATATTTTCTCGGCTTTTGCCGCATTTCTTGCATACCGGGAGGGGGCCACCCCCACGGTCCGGCGAAAAACAGCGGCAAAATAATTGACGTCCGTGTAGCCGCAGACCATGGCCGTCCGGGCCACGCTGCTGCCGCCCTGAAGCAGGCGCTTGGCTAAGATCAGCCGAAGTTGGTTGACATAAGTCCGCAGGTTTCGCTTCATCCGGCTGCTGAACGCATGGCTCACATAGGACGGGGAATAATTGCAGGCTTTGGCAATGGCGTTGACGTTAAGGCCTGGGTCCGTGTAATGATTGCGGATGTAGGTCAGGATGGCCTCGAAGCCCGTGTCCGGACGAGTAGAGGGCCGTTCCGGCGCCGGTCCCAGCCCTCCGACGATCAGCGTCGCCACAAAATCCGCCGCACCCCGGTCCCCCTCCGAAAAGGGAGCCTGCCGGGGCAGTTCCGCCAACAGCGCCAGCAATTCCGCCGGGTCCCGGCCAAATCGCTCCGCCATGGCCCGAATTTTCTTTTCCGATGCCGCCGGATCGGCGCACCAAAGCCCCGCCGACAGGGACCCCACACATTTCCCCCCGGAAATAATCGGCACGGCGTACTCCGAAAGCCCCAGGAAACAGGGCTTCACGAAGGGTCCGGAGGCTCTTTTGCACAGGTCCTCATGGACCCGGCTGCACCGGACGCACCGGGCGTAGCAGGCCGGATGCTGCTTCACGGCGGCGCAGAAGGGGGCATGGTGGCCGGTATAGGGCAGCAGAGCCGTGCCCAGAGTCTGCTCCCTGTTCAGAAAACCCGTGAAATCCTTCACGGCGATGGTCCCGCAGCGCTGCTCCAGCAGGGAAAACAGGCTGTCCAGCAATTCCTCCGTATTCATGCCGCCCCTCCTCTCGTCTGCCCCATTGTACCATAAAATCTCCCCCGGCGCAAGAAAAAGCAGATTTTTCCGGATTCTGTGCATTTTTTCTAAGGCCGTGACGGTCAAAATCTGGTATGCTGATAAAAAAGCAGGAGGTCCTCCCATGAACAGCGAAAAACGCCCCAACGTGATTCTGATTCTCACCGACGACCAGGGCTATTGGTCCCTGGGCTGCAACGGCAACAAGGAGATCCGCACCCCGAACATCGACCGTCTGGCCGAAAACGGCGTGCGGATGGAAAATTTCTTCTGCGCCTCTCCGGTCTGCTCCCCGGCACGGGCCTCCCTGCTGACGGGCCGCATTCCCTCCCAGCACGGGGTCCACGACTGGATCCGCTGCGGGGCCGGCGAGGTCCACGGGGACGCCCCGGTGGAATATCTGAAGGGCATCACCGGCTACACCGAGCGGATGGTCCAGAACGGCTACATCTGCGGCATCAGCGGCAAATGGCACCTGGGCGCCACCGGCCACCCCCAGAAGGGCTATTCCCACTGGTTCGTGACTCTGGGCGGCAGCGGCACCTATCACGACGCTGAGGTCTACCGCGGCACGGAGCGCATCCGGACCAAGGGCTATCTAACGGACGTCATCACCGACGACGCCCTGTCCTTCATCGACGAGTGCTGCCAGGGAGACAAGCCCTTCTACCTGAACCTGACTTACACCGCCCCCCACAGCCCCCATGTGGACCAGCACCCGGAGGAATACGTCCGCTACTATCAGGAACACTGCACCTTCTCCGACGTGCCCCAGGACCCCAGAAGCCCCTGGAGCATCCAGATGCCCCACGACATTGCTTACAGCCTGACCTTCGCCAACAAGGAGCGGGAGTATCTGACCCTCCGGGACCTGCTTTCCGGCTATTATGCCGCCGTCCAGGCGGTGGACGACAACGTGGGCCGTATCGTGAAAAAGCTGGAAGAAAAGGGGATTCTGGACAATACACTTCTTGTTTTCACCGCCGATAATGGGTTCAGCTGCGGCCAGCACGGCATCTGGGGCAAGGGCAACGCCACGAATCCTTTGAATCTCTTTGACACCTGCGTGAAGGTCCCCTGCATTTTCTCCATGCCGGGGACGCTCCGCTCCGGGGTGACCACGGACGCCCTGCTCAGCGCCTACGACTTCATGCCCACCCTGCTGGACTTCCTGCACATCGACAATCCGGAGGCGGACCGGCTCCCCGGCAAAAGCTTTCTGCCGCTGCTCACCGAAGGCGGCTATCAGGACTACCACGAAAGCGTGGTGGTGTTCGACGAGTACGGCCCCAACCGAATGATCCGGACAAAAGATTGGAAGTATATCCATCGCTACCCAGAGGGTCCCGACGAGCTTTACGACCTGAAGCACAACCCGGCGGAGCGGTTCAACCTGCTTACGGAGAACCGGTTCTTCAACTATGGGCCGAAATTCATCGAGGAAAAGGCCCGGGAACTGCGCGCACAGCTGTTCGGCTGGTTCCGGACCTATGTGGACCCCGATAAGGACGGGGCCCTGGAGCCGGTGGCAGGACGGGGCCAGCTGTGCAAGGTCGGCCCGGAGGCCAACGGCCGCAATCCCTTCCACCCCGCCGTGGCCGTGGAGTATCACCGGTAAAAATATGCAAAAAACGGAGCCGACTCGATAAAAGCCGGCTCCGTTGATGTTTTTGGGGATTTTGTACCTCCCCCGGCGTGGCATTATAGGGGCGTGGGCATGCCCCGATGCGCCGAGTTCTATACGCAGAAACCGGCGAGGCGAAAGGCTTCCCCTGGAGGGGAAGCTGGCAGCCCGCAAGGGCTGACTGATGAGGTCGAAGCGATCGTTCATCACCATGAGTCGGTACAAAATTGCTACCTTCGACCTCATCCGTCACGCTTTTGGCGTGACACCTTCTCCCCAGGGAGAAGGCTTTGGTCTGTGCAAACCGGCAACCCCTACCGCCCCTCATCCGTCACGGGCTAAGGCCCGTGCCACCTTCCCCCAGGGGAAGGCAGCCCTCAAAAGGGTCGGCAGCCTTCCACAAAATCCAACCGTACACCCCCTCCGTCACCTTCGGTGACACCTCCCCCTACACGCCGGGAGGCAGCGCCCCGCCGGTTTTTGCGCATAGAATTCCGGCGGGCGGGGCACCAGGGCAGTGTTTCCCCGGAACATCCCTGCCTTTCTCAGTTATCGTTCAGGCCGAATTCCCGGCTCAGCAGCTTTTGCTTATAAATTCTTTCAAAATCCAGAACTTCAGCATCGTCCTGATTCATCGGGAACACTTTCAGAATGGAATACTGGAAATATTTCCGGTGGTCCGGGTCTTTTTCCAACAATTCCGTCAGCTTTTTGTTGCCGCCGTCGCCGCTATGGCCGTAGCTGCTCCACCGTCCCCAGAGACCGTCATCACCAGTCGCAGACCCCACATAGAGTTTGCCCGTGGAGGTATCGGCAATCACGTAGACCGCCTTAATTCGGGACAATTCCTTCTTCCACCGGGCATGTTCCTTGGGGTGGGTAATCATTTCCGTGAGCATCTCATAGGGAAGGCATACTTTGTCATATCCCTCAAAGGTATATTTCGTCACTTTTGGGTCAATGGCCAGCACTTCCTTGCTGGTCGTGCCATACTGGAACCAGTTGATGGCCCCTTTGCCCCAGTCAATCACCAACCGCCGGTCATATTCCGCCAGCAGGTCCGTTTTCTCCAAATTCCACCAGGCAAGCATCTCCGGATTCCCCAGGTCTTTCCGTATGTTTTCCGGCAGCCGTTCCGGGTCCAGCGGTTCCTGCCCCAGCACCCGGTAGCATCCCAGAAACCGGGAGGAAGTCCCGTCCTCTCCAAGGAAGGATAGCACATACCTGACCCGGCTGAACCGGTTTTTGGACTGGATAGACTGGTAAATATCCAGCGTCTTTTCACTCCAACACTCTCTTACCACCTTGTGGGTCAGGTTGTGGCGCACCAGGCAGAAATCCGCCGGGTCCAATTTGTTAATGGTCAAAATGTCCTGCAATGTCATGTTTCTCGCTCCTGTTTTTCTATTTTTCCCCGTCCGGCAGATACAAGCTGCCGGTTTCCTTCAGCCAGCGGTGCCATTTGGGGTAATCCGGAAACACCCGGAGGACTTCGGCGTAAAATCGGGCCGAATGGTTCATTTCCTTCCGGTGGCACAATTCATGGACGACCACGCTGTCCAGAGCCTCCGGCGGGCACTTCATCAGCGTGCAGTTAAAACTCAAATCCCCCCGGGAGGAGCAGCTGCCCCATCGGCTTTTCTGGCAGCGAATGGTGATCCTTCCGTAGGTCACGCCCAGCTTTTCGGCATAAAAGCGCACCCGCTCCGGGATGACCGCCTTCGCCTTCCGGGTCAGGTCCTGAATCTCCGACCCCGTCAGTGGCTGCCGCCGGGCCTGCCGGTCCGCCTGACGGGCCCGGGCCTTGGCCACCCAATCCTGATGCTCCGTCAAAAACCGCTGAATTTCGGTATTGGGCAGCCCGTATGGCGTCCGGACCAACACCGTTTCTCCCCGGACCTCCAGGCCCAGGGTCCGGCGGCGGCTGCGAACGATCCTGACCTCCATGTTACCGGTCCACCATGTGGACATTCAGGTGGTCGTAGGTCATTTCCACCCCATGATGCTCGAACGCCACCCGCAGGGCCTCGTTCAGGGCCAGGTCCGTGGCCGCATAGTCCTCCGGCTTCGTCCAGCAGCGGACGGTGTACTCGATGGAAGAACTGCCATAATTGGTCAGATAGACCTCCGGTGCCGGGTCGATAAGGTTATTCGCCACCTGGGCCAGAGCCTCCCGGCAGGCAGCTTTCACGTCCTCGGTGGGGGCATCGTAGGAAGCGGTAACGGTGCGGACGACGCGCCGCTTGCCCAGAGCCGTGTAATTCACAATGCGGGAAGCAGACAATTCCTTATTGGGCAGAAACACGATCTGGCCGTCAAAGGTCTCCAGCTTGGTGTGGTTCAGGTTGATTTCCCGGACGATGCCGGTCATGTCCCCGGACTGGATGATGTCTCCGATGGCGAAGGGCCGGGAGGACAGCAGGATCATGCCCCCGGCCACGTTGCCGAGAATGTCCTCCGCCGCCAGGGTCAATCCCAAGGTCAGCACCGACACCAGCGCCGTCAGGGAGGACGTGTTCACGCCCAAAGCGTCGGCAGTCAGAATACCGGTGATGATGTACAGGCCCGCTTTCAGGGCGGTCAGGAGGATGCGCTGGAGCCGGTCGTTCATGTGCTTGGACCGGGAAAGCAGCTTGGCGGCCAACTTGTTGAGGAGCCGCACCGCCAGAATGCACACCGCCAGCGTCAGGGCGGCGGAGAGCAGCTTGCCCAGGGTGAAGCTGCCAAGGGAAACTTTCAGAAGATCGGAAATACTGTTCAAAAGGACCCCTCCTTTGTGTTTGGGTATAGTATAGCACCGGGGAAGGGACGTTGCAAGGGGAACGATAGCGAGAAACACCCCCCGGCGGGACGCAAAATAGCCTTCCCCTGGAGGGGAAGGTGGCTGCCCGCCAGGGCAGACGGATGAGGGGCGGTAGGGACTACGATGTTGCACCGTCTCTTGGCCCCCCTCCCAGAGGGGGCTGTCACGCTGCAAAGCGTGACTGGGGGAGTGTGCTACCCCCTAGAAGTAGGGGCTTGCCCACTTTGAGTAAAGGCTTCTCCTGGAGGAGAAGCTGTCAGCCCACAAGGGCTGACTGATGAGGTCGAAGCTATCAATTTTTACCATAGGTTGGTACGACGCCGTGACCTTCGACCTCATCCGTCACGCCAAAAGGCGTGACACCTTCCCCTCCAGGGGAAGGCTTTCGCTTCGCCGGTTTGGCGTATAGAAGTCGGCGCATCGGGGCATGCCGCCGCCCCTACAGACCCTCGCCGGGAGGTTTTTCTGCAAATAAGCGCAAAAAATCCCGCCGGGGAATTTCTTCTCCCGGCGGGATCTCTGTTTTGGCTCATTCAGCCGATTCTTTCATCACTCGATGGACAGAACGTTCTTCTTAGGCAGCGCCTTGGGTGCCTCCTTGGGCACGCTGATCTGCAGGATGCCGTCCTCAAACTTGGCGTGCATATCGTCCACGGTGAAGCCCTCGCCCACATAGAAGCTGCGGCTCAGGGCACCGGCGTAACGCTCCTGACGGATGTAGCGGCCCTTCTTGTCGGTCTCGTCCTTATCCAGGCCCTTCTCGGCCCGGATG
>OIWM01001021.1_pt1 | contig 30319 bp, 19 predicted proteins | sample 1587451 | NCBI WGS metagenome assembly OIWM01 (sample SAMEA3888907, study PRJEB22519) | human gut metagenome | biome: human gut; feature: human-associated habitat; material: faeces | place: Denmark | collected 2011
ACCTATGAGGCCGTCAAAGCCGTCACAAAGCAGGGCTCCAGAAAACGATGGAGAATCCCATGGAACAACAAAACCGGTTGGCGTTACTTTGAAGACAAAGACATTAAAGCCTATCAGCTAAGGAAGCAGATAGAAAGCCTTCCTTTGGAGGAGCAGCATAAACGGAATAACGTTGAAGCAGCCATGTTCCAATACAGTTTTCATACACGTAATGGCAAGACCCGATATAGGGGCTTGCTCAAACATCGTATGCATGCATATAGCAGATGTATGTGGATGAACCTCCGAAGGATGGTAATATTCCAGATTTCAACATTTCAAAGATCGATATTTGCCCTTTTCGGGCCTATAAGAGAAGCTTTCGGCTCTTTCAAGGCAATTTCTCGAAAGATATTCACCTGCGAAGCCGATTGCTATGTTTCACTCTGAATGACCACACTGGTCAGACTGGATTCAAAATATGCCCCTTTTTAAAGTGGGCTCTTTATTCAAGTTCAGAAGTTAAAGAAGTTAAAGGAGTTATCGCTCCCTACGGTCGCTGAGGAGTTAAGACAATAGTCTTTTTGGCGTAGTTTTTAAGCAGCAAAACATACGTCTTAACTCCTTAACTTCTTTAACTCCTTTAACTTCCTGATATACGGAAATTCAATTATTTATCTTCCGGAACATAGATGATTTCGCCATTCTCCAGCTGGTAAGCGATGCCCACCTTCTTTCCCTTGTTGCCAGATTTCTGGCTCTGGTCTTCAGAAGGAGTATAGCGATTGATCTTCTGTCCATCTTTGGTAATGATTTCCATATTCTCCTTGCCAGGGTTCTTCACCATCGTGAAGTTATCCTTGCTGAACATTTCCGTCATATTATAGCGCGAAACGAGGGCTACCATCAGGGCGAGGGCAAACACCATCGCCACATCGAAGAGGTTGCTCACTACGCTCATCGGATCATCATCCTCGCCATCATGCGAGAGACGACTTCTACGTCTTTGTCTCATAAATTCTTACTATTGAATTCTTCACTCTTCGTTATTCACTCTTCACTTACAAGGTCTGCCATAAACTCAAGGTTACTCATATCCTCGGTGTACCAGCGGTTCTTGGTCTGCTTGGTTACGAAACCGATGGCTGCAGAGAACAATCCCACTACGGTGGTAGCGAAAGCCACCTGCATATTGTAAGCCATCGAAGCAATATCGCCGGTAGAAAGACCTACCAGGGCAGGCCCCATCGGAATCAAGGTACCCATCAAACCGAGCATCGGACCCATTTTCAGGAGTGTAGAAGGAAGAGAAAGATCCTTCTCTACAAACTGGGCATACTGGTCGAGGATGCGGTTCACCTGCGCCTTGCTCTGGCGGTTGTCCACGAGTTTCTTCATGTAGGAAACGATGACAGCCTGCTTGTTCTTCGGCAAGCGATCGCCCAGGTTATCGATGTTATCGAGTGTCAGGGTGTTCATCTGTTCACGAATCTCCGCACCCGACTTGCGCTTTACAAGATACTGTCCGAAGAAACCTCCAAGGAGCAGCAAGGCTCTGAGGAAGAAGAAAATCAACAAAATAATCACAGGAACCAGCATGCCTGTGGAAATCCAAAACAATACGTCTGATATGTAATTCATCTTTATTTTATAATGTTAAGTGTTGAATGTTAAATGTTAAGTTGGGGCTTGCACCTTTATAACTTTTGGGATAAGCGCTGCATCTTGATGCGATAGCAGCCCCATCCGATAGCCATTCCTACAATGACGATGGCGATGACGCCAAGAAGCGAGAGGGCATCGAAACTGTTGAATCCTGCCACGGCTGTCCTGCCATTCACCGTACCGATGATGCCCATCAATCCGAGCAGCACCTCTACCAGGAAGAGCAGTTCCAAGCGGATTGGTCGCTCAGGCAAGAGCCATCTCAAACCGTAGGTGAATACCGGCGTCAAGACCAGCAGCACTACGGCAAGCACCCATGCCACTACCTGGAACGATACGCCAGGAAGCAGGAAGATGGTCATCACCAGAACACTGAACAGCACTGGGAAAACCAGCAAACCCGGGAAGTATTTCAGGAAGATGAAGAACATCCATTTGCGGCGGCTCACATGTTCTGAAGTCTTCAGATCTACGTGGTGTACACAGAAAAGCATCGTGAGCGCCACGTCGATGCTCAGCAGCACTGCCATATCGAGCATCAGCTTCTGGTCGGCTATCCAAGCCGCAATCTGCGTCTTCGACTGCTCGATGGCGAATGGCCAGGTCATTCCCACGAAAAAGGCTACGAGCACCGAGATGATCATAATCTCCTTCACTCCGTGGAAGGTCTGCTTCAGCACAAAACTGAAGCAAACCAATATCATCATTACTAAAACTAATGTCTCCACTTTTTTTTCAATGTTAAGTGTTGAATTATTCTTCACTCATCATTTTGCGACGACGTCGCAAATATACCGCGAGCACAACGAAAGCTACGATGACGATGACACCTACTACGATGCCGCTCACCACAGTGGTGGTCTTCTGAGCTTCCTCATTCAGCGTCTCCTTCTTCATCACCATACCCTTGTCGCTGCTGTTCTTCGCAGCCTCAGCATCACGGATCTGCTCTACATTCTGCTGATATTCCGTGGCAGAAGCAGCATCGGTCTTGCTGGCGATATAGTTGCGGAGCTTGGCATTGTCGCAGACGAAACCGGAGCATGAAGGCTTATACTTGTTCACGGTCTCGGTATGAAGCTTGGCGATGTCCTTGAGCTGCTGGGGAGTAGCCTTCCACATTCCCTTGCGGGCACTCTCCATCATCACGGCGGTCATCTCCATCAGCGCTGCCGGATTCTGCTTGTCGAAGAACTCCTTGGTACCGAGATTGTACTTGTCCTTGACATATACATTATAGATCTCGTCCCACATCTCCTTGTCGATTGCCTTTGGCTTCATCACATTCCAGCCGTAGGTATTGGTTACGATTTCGGCGAATGTGCTGGCACTGCTGGCTCCACCCTTCATCTTCTCCTTGATATAGGCAGGATTGAAGATGGTGGTTCTGCCCTCGATGCCGATAGCCTCCTTCACCTCCTGCATTCTCATATTGCTATGGTTGCGATAGTCGGCGAGATAAGCATCCGGATCCTTACCGGTTACGTTGCGCACTGCGAGGTTCATACCTCCCATAAACTCATATACGTGGTCGAGACTCAAGGCGCCCCAAGTGTTGCTCTGTCGTGGCTGAACTACCACATCAGTACGGGTCAGCGCTGCCTCGAAAGCAGCCTTACGAACGGTTTCCCAGTTCTTCGCATCACCATAGTAGGCACCCATATTGTTCATATAGACCTCGGCAATCTGACTCTCCTTATCCCAGCGGTCGCCTGCGGTTACCATCTCCTGGATACCGGTGCCATAGTTGCCGTTTACGCCTCCAAAGACACGATACATACTTACCTCGCGTGCCTCCTTTGGCGACATACCTTTCTCTACGAGCACTCTTTCAGATTCGGTAACACCGGCTTTCACCAGGTTGTCGTACTTATCACCCTTGGCATTTGCCGCCATCTCTATCGCCCTGTTGATGAGGAAGAGACGGGATGCAGCCAGGTCGCGGAGCTGACCGGAAGTCTGAACCACGACATCGATGCGGGGACGGCCCAACTGCTTGGATGGGATAAGACGCAGATCGGTAACACGACCGAAGGCATCTCTTACCGGTTCAACACCGAGCATATAGAGAATCTGAGCGATGGTAGCGCCCTCTGTTTCGATAAACTCGCTACTCCAGAGCGTGTAGCTCACCTTACGAGGATATTCACCCTTATGTCGCTCACAATACATCTTGATGGTATTGTCGCAAAGTTCCTTCGCCTTCTCCCAGGCATCCTCCGAAGGTGTATTCTCCACATTGATGGAGAAGAGATTCCTACCGGTAGGCAGGGTGTTAGGATTCACAATCAGATCACCACCAGGAGATGGAGCAGTAAAGCCGCCATTCAGGGCATTCATCAGAGAAGACATCTCGTTGAGCGGACTCTGACGGAGCGCCTCCGAATACTTGCCCACATTCTGCAAGGCATGCTCTACGGTAGTGATAGCCTGAGCCAGATGAATCTGCTGACGGGTATATTTTGGTGCCTTCGACATCATCATACCCTTATCTTTAGAAGATTTCTGAGATGCTTTGCCCTTGCCGGCTTTCGCCATCTTCACCTTCTTCAAATCCTCCTGATACCATTTCTGTCCCTTCTTGATGGCTTCCATCATCTTGTCAGGGAAGCGACCGGTCTGTTCCATCTTCTCAAAAGCCTCACGACTCATCTGCGGAATCTTCTTCTTATGAGAAACCTTGGCAGCACGGAGCTCACTTACCGTACGGTGGTCCACCCTCTTCGGCTTCGCCTCTTTCGCTCCACCCATCTGGTCTGCCATCTGCATCATCATCTGGATAGGATCCGGAGCTGCCTGCATCGCCTCAACCTTACGCGCCATCTGGAGTTCGGCAGGAGTGATTCCTACATAACGGCAGATGTATTCATCAGAAACCGAGGCTGAACCCAGAAGCTGGGTCACGGTATTGCGTGCCTTGCTCAGATAGAGACGGTCGAAAAGCTGCTTATGCTTCTCCACACCCTCCTGGGCACGACCTTTCAACTTATCCACAGCCAGCATTCCGTAGGCAATAGGATCTGTAGCCATCGCATAGACACTGGTGCGGACATCATCATTATCGTATGGCACACCGAGAGTATAGAGCTTGCCGGTAATCTTCTCGTTTGCCAACTCTTCTGCATAGTTCTCTACTCTCGCAATTTCATCTGCAGAATAAGGCTTGTTCATCTGCTTGGCATCGAGCCCCAGTTCACGGGCGATTCCCATCTTCACGGTCAGCGCCTTCACCTTGAGCGACTGTTCGACAGATGCCTTCTTCTCGTATGACTGGATGGCATCACTCAACTGCTTATAGGTCTGGCGCAACTCGCTCTCCTTGAAAGGAGGAGTGAGATAGCTCTGGGTCTGGGCATAGGTGCGGCGCTTGGCAATCATTGCCTCGCCCACATTGCCGATGGTATATATATAAAGATGTGGAACCACACCAATCAATCGGTCACTCCAGTCGTTGCTGCCGAGTGCCACCTGCTTTCTCGGGGTATATTCCAGCGAACCGTGGGTTCCGAAATGGATAAGTGCATCGGCACTGAAACCATAACGTGCCCAGAGATAAGAGGCAACATAGGTGTAAGGAGGTGCCTGGTCGGTGCCATGCACAATCTTGAAGGAGTCGCCTCCCACACCTGCCATTACCTGTGGAAGCAATGCCACATTACCGAACTGCAGTCTTGCCACCGCCAGCTTACCGTCATCGGTAGCCATATATTTGCCTGGGAAGGAACCATAGAGCTGGTTCATCTCCTTGATCATCTTCTTAGACAAAGCCTTCTGTGTCCATCCGGCAAACTGCTGGGCGGTAACCAGGGCAGGATGTCCAGACTTCAGGAACTGGGTATAAGCACCCTCGGCATAGGTTCCGAAGACGGCACCCTGAGCCTGAATCATCTTTGCCAGTTCCTGAGGATTGGCTGGCAACTTGCCTACATTGTATCCTTCATTCTTCAAGCGAACCAGGAGATTGTAGAGCGATGGAACCACTTCCATTCCCGAAGCGGTAAGTGCATTCTGACCAGGACCCTTGAAGTAGAAGATGGCGATACGTTTGCTGCTGTTCTTCTTGTTCTTCAGATTCACATAGCCCTGCACACTCTCCACGAAACTCTCCATTCTGTCAGGGATGCCGTAAACCTCCTGCAAGCCCTCCTTGTTGATGCGCTGTCCGAAAACCACGTATGGACGGATGGCACCATCAATCTCCGGAGTCACGATGCTCTGCGACATGAAACCGCCGTTCATTCCCTGCTTGTCGTTCTCCCAATCGGTGGTCAAGCGGTTGATATTAAGAGGTGAGAACAATGGAATATTCTTCTGCTTCAGGAACTCTACGAAGTAATCGCCCAGTCTGCCATGCGCCATATTCACAACGGCATTCGCCTGGATGCTGTCGGCATGATGACCGGCGATAAAGCTCTGAAGCTTATTGATGCGATACACCATGAATCCCTTCTTTTCGAAAGCTTTTTCCATATCAGGAGCCGCACCCATAAAACCGGTAAGCAAGATGGTAGGAGCACCTTCTTTATATAAACCGTTCTTTGCCAGGAAGGCATTATATTCGCGGATGCAGTTGAAGCCCAGCTCATCACCCTTCTCATCTTTCGGGTCGAAATGAGTCAGGAGATAGTCTGGTCGCTCATCCACACGTTCCGGTTCTGGAGCCATGAACTTCTTACCGTCGATAAACTTACGGATGTAAGCGAGCATACTGTGATAATTCTTCTTGCTGCCGTTCTCGATGTACTGCATCAGATAATCGGCATCGAAGTTATCTACTGATACGATATTGTTGGCAGGGTTGGTAGCAGCATGAGTCAGGGTCGGCACCTTGTAGGAAGCCTCTTCCAACTGCTTGCGCTGGTTCTCGTCGATTCGAAGACCCATACCATTCACGATAATCATATCGTAATCATCCAGATGACCGAAATCATCGGTTGTGATTTCACTCAGTTTAATCATCGCATTATCGTTGGCATGCGAAATCTGTCCCAGCGCAATAGCCTGATAGTTGAGGAAAGCGATGCGGGTAGTACCCACCCAGGCAGAGTAAGCCTTCGCCAGACCTCCCAGAACAATCACGACCAACAAGGCCAGGAAGATGTGTTTCTTTTTAATCTTTTTGATTTTTCCTATTCCTTTTTTCATATCTATTCCTTTTTTCGGCTGCAAAGGTAAGGGTTATTGAGAAATTACACAATACCGAGAAATTGTGATTTTCACATTTTTTATACTTACAAGTAGGTATCAGAGTGAAAGGTTCTGCTTACAATCTCCTAATAAATGAGTAGCTATTTCACGGTTTTGCGGAATTAAGTTTGGTAGTTTCGTATAAAAACTGTAACTTTGCAACATAAATCAAACAGAAACTTTATAATAATGAAGAAACTGATTCTTAGCGCTGCTCTTCTGGCAGCATCTCTGGCATCCCAGGCCCAGCAAGGTCCATTGTGGATGCGCTACCCTGCCATCTCACCTGATGGCTCTACCATCGCTTTTGCCTATAAGGGCGATCTCTATTGCGTTCCTGCCAATGGTGGCGAGGCACGCCAGTTGACAACCAACGCAGCTTATGACTCTCAGCCTATCTGGAGCCCTGACGGCAAGAAGATTGCCTTCACTTCCAACCGCGAAGGCAGCCTGGATGTTTACGTCATCTCTACCAAGGGTGGTGCGCCAACCCGACTCACCACCAACAGCGGCAAGGAAACTCCTATCGCCTTCAAGGACAATGACCATGTACTCTTCTCAGCCAACATCATGCCTACAGCCCAGAGCAATCTCTTTGCTGCCAATGAATTTTCACAGGTTTACGAGGTAAGCACAGAGGGCGGTCGTCCTAAGTTGTATTCCGTTCTTCCGATGGAGAACATCAGCATCAACAAGAACGGTCAGGTGCTCTATCACGACAAGAAGGGTTATGAGGATGCATGGCGCAAGCACCATACCTCTCCTATCACCCGAGATATCTGGATGCTCGACAATGGAAAATATCAGAAGCTTACTACCTTCAAGGGCGAGGACCGCAACCCGGTATGGGCTGCCGACAACCAGAGCTTCTACTATCTCAGCGAGCAGGACGGTTCCTTCAACATATACCGCCGCAACATCGCAAGCGGAAAGGATACACAGATTACACAGCAGAAGAAGAATCCTATACGATTCCTCACCTCTTCCGATAATGGTTTGCTCTGCTATGGTTTCGATGGCGAAATCTATACCGTAAAGGAAGGTGGACAGCCGCAGAAGGTCAACATCTCCATCACAACAGATAACGATGAACCAAGCCTCATCCGCAAGGTTCAGTCTTGGGGTGCTACCGAGATTGCGCTTTCTCCAGATGCCAAGGAGGTGGCTTTCGTGATGCACGGCGATGTATATGTTACCTCTACAGAATACAAGACTACCAAGCGAATCACCGATACTCCTCAGCAGGAGCGCAACCTGAGCTTTGCTCCTGATGGCAGAAGTCTGGTCTATGCTTCTGAGCGCAATGGTGTATGGCAGATTTTCCAGGCTAAGATCAAGAACGAGAAAGAGAAGAACTTTACTTACTGCTCTGAGATAGAAGAGGAGCAGCTTACCAAGACCAATATTACTTCTCAGTATCCTGCCTACAGTCCTGACGGCAAGGAGGTGGCTTTCTATGAGGATCGTGCTACCCTCCGCATCATCAACCTGAAATCGAAGGAAGTGCGCACCGTGCTCGATGGCAAGTACAACTATTCTTACTCTGATGGCGACATCTGGTTTGAGTGGAGCCCAGACAGCAAGTGGATCATGTGCAGCTACATCGGCAATGGCGGATGGAACAATACAGATATCGCCGTAGTAAAGGCTGACGGAAAGGAAGTTCACAATATTACCGACAGCGGATATAGCGACAGCAACGGTAAGTGGGTGCTCGACGGAAAGGCTATCCTCTTCGAGAGCGACCGTGCCGGTTATCGCAGTCACGGTTCATGGGGTGCTGAATACGACGCCTATCTCATGTTCCTCGACCTCGAAGCCTACGACCGCTTCCGCATGTCTAAGGAGGAACTCGAATTAGCCGAGGCCAACAAGGACGAGAAGGAGAAGAAGGCTGACGAGAAGGAGGAGAAGAAGAAGGAAAACAAGAAGAAGAAAGAGGAGAAGACCGGAAAGATTGAGGTGGATAAGGTGAAACCTCTCGAACTCGACTTCGAGAACTGCCGTGACCGTGTGGTCCGTCTTACCGTCAACTCATCCAATATGGGTGATGCCATCATCGACAGCAAGGGTGAGAAGGTTTATTACCAGGCTGCCTTTGAAGGTGGCTACGACCTCTGGTGCCACGACTTGAAGGAAGGCAGCACTACCCTGATGATGAAGGGTATCGGTGGCGGCGGCTTCGTTGCCGACAAGGATATCAAGAACCTCTTCCTCTGCAATGGCAGCAGCATCAAGAAGATTGACCTGGGCAGCAAGGCTACTACCAACATCGACTTTGAGGCTCCATTCAACTACAAGCCTGCCGAGGAGCGCCAGTATCTCTTCGACCATGTATGGCGCCAGGTGGCTGACAAGTTCTACGATCCAAAGATGCAGGGTGTGGACTGGGAGTACTATCGCAAGGTATATGAGAAGTTCTTACCTTATATTAATAATAACTTCGACTTCGCTGAGATGTTGAGCGAGATGCTGGGTGAGCTGAATGCCAGCCATACCGGTTGCCGCTATTATGCCAATGGCGCTTCTCTTTCTACGGCAGCTCTCGGTGCTTTCTTCGATCCTAACTACGAGGGTGACGGCTTGAAGATTCAGGAAGTTATCAAGCGTGGTCCTTTCGCTGTGAAGAAGAACGAAGTTACTGCCGGCTGCATCATCGAGAAGATTGATGGCGAGGCTATCAAGGCAGGTAAGGATTACAACGCATTGCTCGATGGAAAGGCTGGCAAGAATGTACGTCTCACCATCAAGAACACCAAGGGCAAGACTTTCGACCTGACCATCAAGGCGATTTCGCAGGGTTATCAGCAGGAACTTCTCTACAAGCGCTGGGTGGATAGAAACCGTGCCATCGTGGATAGCGTTTCAAAGGGCAGAATCGCATACGTTCACGTCAAGGCAATGAACAGCGAGAGCTTCCGCACCGTATATAGCGAACTCTTGAGCGACAAGAACCGCAACAAGGATGCCGTAATCGTGGATGAGCGCCACAATGGTGGTGGCTGGTTGCACGACGACCTCTGCACTCTGCTCAGCGGAAAGCAGTATCAGGAGTTTGTGCCTCATGGAAAGGTTGTGGGCAAGGATCCATTCAACAAGTGGACCAAACCATCCTGCGTTCTGATCTGCGAGGACGACTACAGTAACGGTCATGGTTTCCCATGGGTATATAAGGAGTTGGGCATTGGTAAGCTGATTGGTACACCGGTAGCAGGTACAATGACCGCCGTATGGTGGGAGACCTTGATGGACCGCAGCCTGGTATTCGGTATTCCACAGGTAGGTTGCCGCGATATGCGTGGTACCTTCGGCGAGAACACCACCCTCTATCCAGACGTCGAGGTGTATAATTCTCCAGAGGATTACATCACCGGACATGATACCCAGCTCATCAGAGCCGTAGAGGAAATGATGAAGAAGTAAGAAAAAGGAATAATTCCGTCGAAATAGGTATTAAAAACAGGAATTATTCCGAGATTTCGATTGAATCAATCGATTGATTATATGAAAAGAGCGTGGTCGCCAATTGAGGCAATCACGCTCTTTCTTTATTAACATAATAATATTCCGAAGATAAAAGAAAAACTTAGCAAACTTTTTTCTTTCGCTCACAATAGCGTTCGCATTGGGCACAGATATCATATCCCAGCATGGCACCCAGGATGAAATCCTCTTCCGGCGTAAGCTGGCATAATGGTTTGGTGACTATCATGCGGATAGCATCCAGACATTCCTTCTTACCAAAGAAGAGATTCAGACGGTCGTTGCCAACCAGCTGGATGATATAATCAATATTCTGACGTTCTAATCTTGTTATGGCAAAAGACTCATATTTCTTGTTGAAGGTGTAGAGCACCAGGCGGCGCACCCCCTTCTTATATTCATATATATGATTCATCAGAACCTTCAAATCTACTGGTGTTGCGATTTCCTGCTGCATACTATCCGAATTTATCTGTTTTTAAACCAAGAATCAGAGAATTCCATCATTCTCTAATTCTTGAAAGATACATTTTTAGAAATAATTATAACGCTGGCTTGATGTCCTCGAGCCAGGCATCGATGCGCTCCTCAGTCTTGTCGTCCTCGTTCACCTCGTCGAGTGCGAGTCCCAGGAACTTGTCGCCATCAATTGCCTCACTGTCATCATAGGTGTATCCATCTGTAGAAACACCAGGCAATACGGTAGCACCAGCCTCAACGGCAGCATCGTAGAGTTCCTTCATGCCGCCACAGAATGTATCAGGGTAAGACTCGCTGTCGCCACAACCAAACAGGGCCACAGTCTTGCCAGCCAAGCCGGCACTCTTCAATGTCTTCACGCCATCATACCAGTCATCCTGCATCTCACCGGCACCCCATGTAGAAGTACCGAGAAGAAGATTCTCATGACTTGTGATAGTAGCGTCATCGATGTTAGCTACATCTACAGCTTCCACGCCCAACTTAGAGGCGATGGTTTCGGCAATCGACTGGCATGAGCCAGTAGAAGAGCCATAAATTACGATTGTTGTTTTCATTTGTCTATCTTACTTTTAGTTACATTTATTTTCGGGTGCAAAGATACATCCTTTTTCCATCATCTGCAATACCTAAAAATGATGGTTTCGCAGAAATACCTAAATATGGGGATAGATAAAAAAGTTTTAGGACGATTTATCCCAAAACTTCTCTAATTTCAAAAGTTTTAGGACGATTCATCCTAAAACTTTCTTAAATATTCTACTTTTAGGATGATTTATCCTAAAAAAAATAGTATCTTCGCAGCAAATATATAATCAAAGAGCAATGAAATGATATGAAACGAATAGAAAGAACGGAATATCTCAATAAACTGATCGCTTTCAAAGACAAGTCTCTTATCAAAGTGATAACCGGCATTCGCCGTTGCGGTAAATCCACCATTATGGAGATTTATCGTGACTGGCTTAAGAGGCAAGGTGTCAGTGCCGACCAAATCATCTATCTCAATTTCGAGGATTACGACTTCTATGAGCTTCGTAATCCACATAACTTATACGCTTATATCAAGCCATTAATTCATCAAGACAAGATGACTTATATCTTCTTTGATGAGATACAACATGTGGAAGATTTCCCAGACATGATCAACAGCCTCAACCTGAAGCCAACAGTAGATCTCTATATTACGGGGTCGAATGCCTATATGCTGTCAAGCGAAATCGCCACGTTACTATCCGGAAGATATGTGGAAATCGCAATGCTTCCCCTTTCATTCAGAGAGTATGTTGAAGGTATCGGAGGAACCGACAATCTTCCCAAAGCCTATACAGACTACATCACAAGGAGCAGTTTTCCATATACCCTTGAACTGGATACTCCCGCAGAAATCAGCGACTACCTGAATGGCGTATATAACACCATTGTAGTAAAGGATATCATGAGCAGGAAGAAGTTACCCGATGTCATGATGCTGGAAAGCGTTATCCGTTTCACAGCCGACAATATCGGCAACATCCTATCCACCAAGCGCATTGCCGACATCATGACTGCCGATGGAAGGAAAATAGACCAGAAAACCGTAGAACGGTATCTGACCGCACTCTGCGAAACCTTCTTCGTATATGAAACCAAAAGATACAACATCAAGGGTAAGCAGCTGCTCAAGACATTGGGTAAATATTATCTAGTAGATATCGGTTTGAGAAGAATGCTCCTAGGTTCCCGCTCATTCGATGCCGGCCGCATCCTGGAGAACATCGTTTATCTGGAACTACTCCATCGCCAGCAGAAAGTATATATAGGAAAGATGGATAATCTGGAAGTAGATTTTGTAGCGATTGATGAAAACAATATCACGTATTATCAGGTAGCTGCTACCGTTAGAGATGAGACTACCTTAAAACGTGAATTGGCATCTCTGCAGCAGATCAATGACCAATATCCTAAGTATATCCTTACACTTGATGAAGACCCTACTGCCGATTACAACGGTATCAAGAGAATCAATGCCCTAAGATGGCTGATGGGAGAAATAGAAGTGTCTGCTCGGTGGGCATTGTGATAGTGAGGGGTGGCGTATGGCAAACATAGTGGAATTGTTCAAAAGGAAGTAAAAATGGAGGATTTGTTTAAATAAAACAAGCGTAGGATCCTGCTGGCAATGATGCCGGCAGGATTCTGCATTATTTGGATACTGAAACAAATCTATATAACCAAAGTGTTCTATATGCATATTTTCCACGTTCTACTGCAAAAACAGTCGCAATTGCGACAAAAGTTGCAGTAAGATTTGGGAATTTCAATATAAATGTCTATCTTTGCACTGCAAAAACAGTCGCAATTGCGACAAAAGTTGCAGTAAGAATCGTCTAAAGTTAAAATTATGGTAATAGAGCGAAAGGAATACATATCTCTGCTTATGCAGAAAAGATGGAATGGAAAGGTAAAGATTATCACCGGCATCAGACGCTGCGGAAAATCATACCTACTAAACACCCTTTTTAAGCAAAAGCTTATGGAGGGTGGCGTCAGTGCAGATAGCTTTGTAGAACTTGCATTAGACAGAAAATCCAACATCCAGTTCAGAAATCCCAACAAATTGTATGACTATATAATAGAGCAAACAGGAGTTGAAGATAAGAAATATTACGTGATGATAGATGAAATTCAATTATCATATAAAGTAAAGAATACGGATATAGATGAGTCTTTAGTACCAGAGGAAGACAAAGATATGCTATATGTTACTTTCTATGATGTACTGAATGACCTGATGTCTCGCCCAAATCTTGACATCTATGTTACAGGTTCAAATTCAAAAATGCTATCAAAAGACATAGTGACCAACTTTCGAGATCGTGGTACAGAGATTCGGATTTTTCCTTTAACCTTTAAAGAATTCTTTGAATATTCCAGATTGGAAAAAGCAGATGCTCTCGAACAATATATGATGTATGGCGGCATGCCTTTAGCTGTTTTAGAGCAAGATGAGAAAGAAAAAGCCAAGTATCTACAAGGACTTTTTACAAATGTATATATGAAGGACATTGTGGAAAGATACAAGCTAAAAGACGATGCCGTTCTAAGTGCTTTAGTAGATGCACTATCCTCATCTATAGGATCACTGACCAACCCTCATAAACTGGCATGTACAGCAGCTTCACTATTAGATAAGTCAACATCAGATCACACAATAAAAAACTATCTAGACTATCTGGAAGATGCCTTTCTTTTTAACAGTGTAAAAAGATATAACGTCAAAGGAAGAAAGTATTTCAATACCATCCAGAAGTACTATGCAGTTGATCTTGGATTAAGAAATGCCAAGCTAAACTTCAGGCAGCAAGAACGCTCACATTTAATGGAGAATATGTTGTATAACGAGCTTTTGCATAGAGGGTATAATGTTGATGTTGGAGTTGTAGAGGTTGACCAAATGCTTGACGGCAAACGCAAACGATGTCAATATGAAATTGATTTTGTAGTCAACATTGGCAGCGAAAAGGTATATATTCAATCTGCCTTAAATGTCAACACTCCCGAAAAGAAAAAACAAGAAACATTCTCTCTGCATAACACTGACGACTTTTTCCGTAAAATTGTAGTACTCGATGGTAGCCAAAAGATGTGGGTAGATGATGATGGAGTAATATATGTCGGAGTCATCCCATTCTTACTTGAAGACTATTTGACTACTTAACGGCACAACTATAGATAAGATAGGAAAAGTGAATCCTGCTGGCAGTAATGCCGGCAGGATTCTGCGTTATTTGGATGCAGCAACATATACATGAATCTCAAAAGAATAAGCTAAAGAAAAAACTCAAAAGTTTAATTCAATTCAATTAAAAAATCCCAAAAACTTTGGCAGTTATAATAATTTGCACTATATTTGCACACATATAATTAAAATGTAAGTAATATGAGTACAACAATAAAAACAAAATCTTCCGCCTCTATAAGAATAGATACGGATTTGCTCAATATTCTAAAGAGCAATGCTAAAAGAGACAACAGAAGCCTCAGCAATTATTTGGAGACGATTCTGTTTGAAATAATTCCTCAGCAGCCAATTGACAGAACCGAAGGAATTTGTCAAGGACTCCGTGAGGTTAAAATGATAAAGGAGGGTAAATTTAAAGCAAAATCCGCAGACGAACTTTTCGATGAGCTATAAAAATCCGTATGGCTATTGATTCCAAAAGAAAAGGTAAAGCTGGAGGAGCTAGAGTTATCACATATACCACATTGGTAAATGAGAATACAGGTGAAGTATGGTTGATAGGATACGTTTTTATCGATACATTGCGTAGAATTCCTGCAAAAATCCTGCTGGCAGTGATGCCGACAGGATTCTGCGTTATTATGCTCTAATGCAGACTGCGCTTACTTAAATTCTTCAATCTACGGGCAAACTCAGGTGCAACCTCTATCCTATAACTCATTAAGCAAATCCTCTGCAGGAATAGAAAGACACGAAGACTATGCATTCGACGACTCTTTAGACGAACTAGATAAAAGGGAACATGAATGTTGAGTTCTACTCATCATACTTCTTGTGAATTCCGCTCTCGCCACACTTCCTCGGCAAGATACTTGTCACTACGGCAATGCAAGTCGGCAACACCCTCCTCCATCAGCTGCATAGTATCAGAATGATAGAACATATCCATTGCCTCATCTAAGGAGATAGAATACATATTACTGATTTCTTCAATGATTCGAGCATACTTTGCTTCCAATATAGCATGATATCCTGCATCATGCAGATCTGGATGCTCCACTCTAACAGATGAAGAATGATAAACTCTCATACTAATTCAACACTCCTTTCTCCCTCATATAATCTATGAGGTCTTCCATCAAATATTCCTTACCAAAAGTATGGAGCACATCATAACTTGGTACAATATACCCATTCAGTATACCAGATGTCTTCAATCTTTCGTATACATCCCTAGCATTCAGTCCTAATCGACGAGACAAGTTACCAATGCAATACGTTGCGAATTCTACTGTATCTTTATCCATACATCAATTGCTTTTTGTCATTATCGATTGCAAAAATAAGAAATAATCTCGAAACCACAAAACTTTTACTAAGAAAAGACTATGATCTTAGCATATCCAAGCTTTTTTCATCCCTTTCTTCTTGATAGCATACCTCCAGAAACTCTGCACCTTATCATGGAGCATAGAAGCATAAAGAAGACCATCTTTCCATTCTTCAGGAATTTGGTTTATTCCAAATTTAGCACCCAGGATAGCCCCTGCTACTGCTGCATTGGTATCCGCATCTCCTCCTGATAAAACAATCTTCAGAATACCCTCTTTATACGAGGTTGCATGCCAATAAGCCCATAGGGCAGCCCCTAAAGTTCTGAGCGTATATCCCATACTCTTTTCATCATCCAGACACAAAGAATCCAGACCTTCATGATATGCCAAGTCAACAAATGGAACGATTCGTTCATCATATTGTTTGGCAATGCCAATCACCTCTTCATAATCCAATATCCTGTTTTCAAAGCCAAGAGCATGTATGATAGAAGAAACGATAACGCAAGAGCCCACACAGCGAGGATCATAATGAGTTAGCTTACAGATATTCTCTGCATTATTAGCCACATTGTCCTTCATAAGTCCTACCACCGAAGTTCTCATGACGGCTCCATTAGCTGCAGCTTTTTTCTTTCCCATCTTCCAGATAATCTCTGCAGCCTTCTGTGGATTCGAAGTATAGTCGCCAAGAGCCATTACATTATAGGTATGCCGACCAATTCCCATGCCTCCGTTCATCATCCATTCCTTAAACCTTCTGGCAATATCAAGAATATCTACCTTTTGACAAGCCACAAAGGAATCCAAGATGCATAGCATCATGTCGGTATCATCAGTCCAGTCGCCTCTTTGCCAACGACGACGATGATCATCCTGCACGATTTGTGAATAGTCCTCTATCCCATTAGGATAAAAACGATCCACTTCTTGCTTGGACATAAACTCCGTGCTCAGTCCCAAGGCATCTCCTACAGCTTGTCCGAAGATCGTACCGAGGAATCTTTCTTTTATAGTTTCTTTTTCCATTTTTTATTGTTTATACATCCAACAAATCGTAAAGTCATCCATATCTGGCAATAGTGCTGTACCGATTACACAGCTCCACTTTTTTAACGACAACACTTATTCCCTTTTATGCTCCTTCAGATACAACTATATGTTCTGTGGAAACCATGATGCGGCTGAGGAAGCTGCCATCATGTACACTATGATAGGAAGCTGCAAGCTGGCTGGTGATGACTTCCGAAAATGGACAACCTACTTCTTGACTCATATACATGAGTATGATAATGATTATTCGAGAGATTTGGCAAACTTCCTGCCATTGAGGCTAAGAGAGAAGGGAATTCTGTAATCTCCCTCTGAAATTCTTGTAACTTCTTCTAAATTTCTTTGAATATCTCCGAAAATCTTGTAGAATTTTGAAGATTCCTACAAGATTTTCAGAGAATATTGCAAGACGGGGTTAGCCGATGGCTTACATCTTAATTCTTTTTGTACAATCTTGGTGGCACTTTATCTAAAGGTGAAGCCAGATTAGGAGTATTATACATCAAATACAACTGGTGCATTGTACGTGTCATGGCAACATATAACGCTTTCCTTGTTTCTTCATTATTTGCTCCATCAAACATAGGTATGATAACTATATCAAACTGAAGACCTTTTGCACTATGATAGGTCATTACTTTTGGAAGGTTGTTTGTGAAGTGAAGTTCGCCCTGAGCCCTTTTGTCCTGAGCCTCAGTTTTGAATTTGAACTCATAATCAAAGTCTTGTAATTTAAGCTTTTCGCAAACTTCAATTACTTTCTGATTACTTGGGAGTAATACCCCTATACTCATTTCTGGGTTGGAGTTCGAGATTTCAATGATCTTTTTTATTTGTTCATCTACAGTCTCGAAATGAACGAAATGGGGTAACTCTTTCTCCTTGTTTTTATAAACCTTTTCCTCGTATTTCATAACATTTACGCCGACATAGTCTTGTGTAATCTTTGCAACGTTACGTGGAAGTCGGTAATTATTGTATAACCTAAGAGGAACAAGACCTGTCATATCAGCAATTTCATCAATGGACAGAGTCTTTTTGCCAAAATGGTTATAGATTGACTGAGCAGAATCACCAAAGAAGAAATAATGCTTAGCAGCAGCCTCTATGAACTCCTGAATTTCTTCACGTTCAAAATCTTGAATTTCATCAACAATGATATAGTCAGCGGAAGGCATACCAAGATATTTCCAGTAATGATAATGATAGAACTGGTAAGAACTGCAGCTTCTGCCTGTCTTCATAAAACTATTAAGAGAACGTGTAAGGGATATAAGTATCACAGAATTACCCTCATTTGCAATCTGTTCAGCTTTATGCATAGCAATAACAGACTTACCACTACCTGCACAGCCTGTTACCAACATAGACTGATCAATAGTTATATCTATCAAATCAAGTTGGTCATCATCCAGAGAGTCTTCGTCTAAATCCCAGTCATCTACTGCAAGTCGCATACGTTCCCGAAGCTGACATTCTCTTTGTGGTCTATAAACAATAGGAGTTTCAGGAACTAACTCTTCCTCTGTTGCTTGAGATTCAAGTACTTGTGTAGCTGATAGTAAATTCTTTAGTTCTTCTATTTCCTTTTGCTTTTCTGCTAACAGGGATTCTACTTCTGAAGTTCTTTCTTGTGATGCCAAGTTTTGTTGCTCTACTTCTGCTAACTGTTTCTTTACAAGTATCAAAGCTGCTTCCTTCTCATCAATAGTTTTATTGGCGAGCTCTATTTGATTCTTCGCTTGGTTTAACTCTTTTCCTCTTACAGAGTTAAAGGAGAATGACTGCAAACCATTCAGAAATACTATTGTATCTGCAGAAAGTATGGAATTTCCTTTTAGAAAGTCAAAAAAACCAGGAATACAAGTTGCGCAACCTCTTGCTTGCTCTTCTTCCTGCATTGATGAGCCACCTGTATGGCTTCCGAACTCGCTTGCAAAGCTATACCAACGGCACAATTCGGAGCTATAACTTTCAATGCTCAGTTTCAATCTTTTCTTTTGTACATCCTCTCTTGCACTATACACATCTGGATGATACATAAAGTAAGCACGAGGGAATATTGCAGTAAAGATACTACCTGTTGGCTTTCTTGAGGTAGGTCTTGTATCAAGGTAAAAGAGATTATCCTTACTCTTTTGTATTGATTTTCGACCTTCCACGATGTCTGTAGAAGTGGCATCATTATTTATAATGTCGTAAATAACGAGTTTGCACAATAACTCAATAGCAGGTCGAACGTTTCTAAAGAAAGATGTATAATCCTTCTTGTTGAAACAATCGACTGCTAAGTTGTAGTCGTGCTTGAAACTATTCTTTATCGATTCCATTTGTTATCATTTTAAGCAGGAGTACCAAATCCTGCAATTTGTACTACATAGATATATCCACGTTCACGAGCCGCTTGACACCAATCGTTAGCGAAAGGTCTATATTCGCGATGTTGGGCTATTGCCTTAGCTCTAGAACTTTCATCTGCCTTTAAGGTATCTTCCCATGACCATATACTTACATCACTCACAAAGAATCCACGCAATCGAAGGATATCATTATTTCGCGCATTTCTTGCAATTGTGCTTGCTCCTGATAACCTAGCGACTAAGTCATTACCATGTTGAACATAGTAATTGCCATCAGACTCTCGAACAACCATAACGTCATCGTCTTTTTTAACATTCTGCGCTATTTTGTCATTCATAAAGAATGTATTAGCAAAGACATTTTGCGATAGATAGTATTTATTCATGCCTGGTTCACGTTCTGCATATACAATGGTTCCATCGTCCACTGGCAAATAAACTTGATTAGCTTCTTCAATGGCTGCCTCACGTTGTCCTTTGTAAACATGTAGATACTTCTTTGCACGAGTATAAGCAACAAACATCAGACGGCGTTCCTCTTCTATATCTGCTTTATCGTCTAATTGAAGTTCTTGACCTTTGGCATAGGTATGGTGAGGTTTCATCGGCAACGAAATGGAAGATGGTGTGATAAATACAGCATCAAACTCCAGACCTTTAACTTTATGCATAGTTGTCAGAATGACGGTAAGAGTATCATCTTGTAGAATGCGTTGCTCTTTGTAACGGTCGTATATCTTATATACTTGACCACCATCATCCTTTCCTGCAACTTCCAATATATAATTAGCCAAGTCAGAATAGCTATGAATAGATTCGTCAGAACGAATGGATTCCAGATAATTAAGAACAATTGTGTATGCCAAATCTATGTTATAGGCATCCCAAGATGGGTTGTCTTCAATTTTTTTCATTAAGAAATCCTTCATGCCATGAGCTGTTCTATCATCATCAAGCAACAGTTCTGTATCTGGATGTTGATTCAGGAAATGTATCAAATCATACACTTCTCTCTCGCGCCATAACTCGCACGTACTTGCACCTTGAATACGTATTCTTACATCTTCAGGCACTCGTGATCTTATATCAGCATATCCTCGATAGACTTCATTGTTGGTTCTGAAGAATACAGCGACATTTTTTATAATAGCGTACTCATTACCATTAGATTTTGCTATTTCATTTTGTTCCTTTACATTATTTATATATACTAACAGATCACCAGTCCATGATGTGGATGTATCGTTGAATATAGTGTATGGTTCATGCGGCTCATGCGCCATTAGCGTTGCTGCTGAGATAGGCATATTACTATCAGTAGGGACAAACTTAGCAGAACTATCCAAAATCTTTTGATATGAGCGATAGTTTGTGAACATTGTCAGCTGAGTAGGATGAAGCTCTTCATCCAACTTCTTATAATATGCATCAGGATTTAACCATGCAGCATATGTTATAGGGTTATTCACCTGTAGTGCACGACCATTACTATCCTTTGGCAATCTGTCAAATCCGTAGATGCTCTGATTCTTATCACCAATAGTGAAGAACTTTACATCAGGATAAATCTTCTTTATTTCAAGTAACGAAAGTAGTCTGTCCCTGGTTATATCCTGGAACTCATCCACAAGAACGTATTCAATTTGAGGGAATATTCCTCTGAACTCTACAGTGTTATTCTGAAGGAACTGTAAGAACATCTTTTCCCAAAGCTCAGTAGGAACATTATCTAAACGGCTTCCCATGCAGATCTTTGCAAGCGCATGGAAAGTATGAATATGCAAATGATGTCCGATACGACTCATACCCAACTTTGTAAAGAGGTTGTCAAGTCTGTTTTTAAGTTCGACAACAACAGCTCTGTTGTATGCAAGTATCAAAAGGTGGCTCGGCTCAACATGTTCTTTATAGATTAGCTTTGCACATCTCATAGTCAACATGTGAGTCTTACCCGAACCTGGACCTGCCAATACATTTATGGTCTCATTTCTAGGCTGCTCGTATATTTTTATCTGCTCCTCATTTTTCAAATATCCTTTTTCTTTGTCACCATAGAACTTCTTTTCCTCTTCTCGAAGAGCTTCATCTGTCAATTCGGACATAATATCAGAACTTTCAGGGGCATACTCACCTGCCAAAGCGAGATAATCCCGATAGTTACGACACATGAAGTATCTACGTATGAACTCGCCTTGTTGTTCCCTTCCTATCAACGAGAAAATGTGCATTGCAGTAAGACGCACTTTCTTTACTCTTTCCTGTTCGTCAAAGTCTTGTCTGAAATCATACATTTCAGATTCCTTATCAGTTCCCTCATCTATATCAGATACTGTCTTGTCATTGGCAAGAACCTCAATACCCGAGCTTATCAATGGCGTATGTTCAATGTATGCCAACAATCTGAGAACAGTCAAAACCTTCTCGAAATAGCCATACATATTGCCATTGTGATGGAAATCAAGTTCTTGCAATTTTTCTGCCCAGTAAAAAGAACCAGCCTGCTCACACACAAACTTTATCCATTTAAAGCAGTCTTCCTCAAAGAATTTAAGGAAATCCTTCCATTGTTCATTCTTTACTTTCACATGGAAATCAAATTTCTCTTCAACTTGCTTTATATGGAACTCTACTCCTGGTATATAGCGCAGAATCGAGAATATTTGTGGACCGACTCTCGTTATGATATTACGTTTGAATGTTTCCGCAACAGTAACGGCACCCTTTGGAGGATTCAGAATTTCATTCTTCCAAGGCATGTATATTGTAGTCTCAACCTTCTTCCTACGTTTCTTTTCTTCTTTAATTGTTTCATAATAAACATCATCGAGAAGATGCCTGTATATTTCTTCCCGACTCTCTACATCAAATATTTGTGTAACACCTATCTTACAATCATATAACAGATTGCGAACGCCTTCCATGGCTATATGAAGCGCAAAGGTGTTATCATCATGATTAACCATGTATCTTGCTTCACAAAATCTTCTGGTCTTTATCTCACAACGCATCATTTCATTCAATGAGAGTAAATTCAGTGATTGACAGTATAGAATGGCATTCATTATCTGTGGGAACGACATTTTGTACATTTTAAATGCCGCTCTCATATCCGCGATAGAAAACAGTGATGGTTCATCAAGACGTTCTGCGTTCCTTTTTAGGTAATCGTAAACGTTTCGATGACGTTCATCCCTATAATTAACACCAGAAACATTAGACATAATAGTCATGTCATAATATGCAGAACTCAGATATTTCAGTTTTATGAATCCCATAGTTTCAAGCCAATGGAACGCAAGTCGTGAAGCTGTTGTATCTGTAAAATGATCAGAATCATCATTCTTTGACCACACACCATATGGTACAACCAATGGTTTTGTCTTGACTTCTTCTATAGTCCTAAATCGTTTTATAAATGCCACAATCTTATCCTTGCAGTCTGTTAGGTCAGACCAACTCATCTGACTACGGACAAGCAGATCTTTCAGCTTATGGAAGTCCTCGTCCGATGTAATACACACTGCAGGTAGTTCATTATGAGATAAATAGAACTCAGGTCTTTCAGAAGGATCTTCTTGATAGTCTCGACCTGCACGTCCAACTTCCTGTAAGTAATCTTCAAGTACTGAAGGTGGTGTAAAATGTACAAGATAGTGAATATTTGGAATGTCCATACCCATACCAAATGCTTTTGTCGCACACAAAATATAAATGTGTTCTGACTCTGCAACAGGTACGTCTACACCATTCTCTTTACGAGTTTTCTTGAATCTACAATATTTTTCGTTACGCTCTTCTGCATCAAGACCTGCATGGAAATAGTCTATATGGTCAAAACATTTATGCAAAACGGAATCTTCAGAAGCCTTTTCGCATAAAGCATTCAAAGCTTCGGCTGTTTCGGAACATTGATTATGCGTCCTACAGAATATAAGCATACAGCTTTCTTTGAAATCAATCTTGTTTTCTGTAATGTATTGAGCAATCGCCTGAACTCGTGCATCATCATTATGACCTTGTTTTCTCTTTCCTGAGTTGGCTACAGCAAAGGAAATTCCGATATGGTTACGTATCGGATTATATTCTTCTGCAGATTGTCCTAATCTTGTAATATCTGGAATGAACTTCTTGAAGTCTGCCTCTACCTGAGTTGTTACAGTTGCAGAGAACATCGCTATCATTATGTCAAAAGTTTGTTGCAATTCAACACAACGTACTATTGCATTTCTGTAGTCAGGTCTGAAATCCTGTCCCCATTGTGATACGCAGTGTGCTTCATCAAATACAACATACTCTAATCCACCGTCCATACGAAGACGTTGGTATAGCACATCCATGAAAGATCTAACTCTGAATCGTTCTGGAGTAATATATAGAAGTGCAATCTCACCAGATTGAATACGTCTGTAAATCTGTTGGGTTTCAACAATCATTCTGTCGCCACTAAGGTAATCAACATTGCTTACGAATCCTTTTGACTGCAACTCCTCTACTTGATCTTGCATCAGGGCACGCAATGGAGTGACAACCAATGTCAATTTGTGAGACGTAATTGCTCTACACAAAGCCGGACCTTGGAATAGCACGGACTTACCACCACCTGTAGGTATTGAAACCAAACAGTTGCCAGTCTTGGATAGCATGTAATCGACTATTTCTTCCTGACCGTTTCTCCAGCCACTATACCCCCAGTTAGAGAGTATCATCTGCTTCATCTGGTCAGTTCCTAACTGATCAGTTTCAGCAACATTATCCTTAAAATATATAGAAGCACGTTCTAAGATTCGACGGAACTCATCATCATCTTTCCATAATTGGAACTCTACAGCTTTTCCTTTACAAGCCTTCGCTAAACCAGAATAGTCTTCAAAATGAGAATCAGTGATATAGAACTTTGTTTCTGGACTATTTGCCATTGCCAAAGAACAGTAGTGCTCAAATATTGGCCATGATGCAAGAATACACTGTCTGGCAGTAGTGCGCTTGTGTTGTTCATCTGCATCAGAATCAGATGAATCCTCGTAATCGCCTTCAAAAGGTAACGTGTCCCACATGACCATATATCGGTCTATATCCATGTTGTCCCATATATAACAAAAAGGCTTATCTGTTCTGTAACTACCGAGACCTGTCATGAATTGTTCCTTAGAAATAATAATCATTCCATCAGGATGGCTACCGATATGTTCAAGTTTGCGGAAACTATTACCTTCTTCTGGAATGAAATATCCTTTAGAAGTAGCATATTTGAATAGTTCGTCGTATTCGTCCAAGGTATTTACGACATAAACTATTGGAAGACTTCTGTTCTGCTCATGAATCTTATCAACAAGAGCAAATTGATATGCCCAGTAGTTGCTTCTTCTGGTAGTTACAGAATTTACACGTAGTACAGAAGCATCGTATGTATCCCTTAATTGTGTTCTTACCTGTATAATATTCTGTGAATCTGACTTTTCCCCCTCTGTTTCCCAGTATATTGGATTATGCTTTATACCAGTAAAATGAGACAGGAAATGATCTCTATATTTCTGATACTGATAGTTCTGGTAGATGACAAAAGTTCCATTAGGTTGTCTTTCGCACCATACATTTGCAGTCAATGGGTGTTTCTTTATGCCAAGTTTTGTTTGGTCAGCATCAGATATAACGGCAATGTTGGTTGCTGCCATTTGCATAGGTAGTTTGCTACCGACTTCCAACAAATCGGAAAACTTCCATTCACGCTGTTCTTTACATTTATGTACTCTATCTTGTCGTTCAGAACCAATAAAGTAGATGTGTTGATAGTCCTTAGAGCATATTTCCTTTGACTGGAATGCGTCTATATCAATACAGTCAATTCTGCTGTTAGATTTTTCCGCAAATCGTGAGAGCATGCTATTTGTAAAGGTAATTTTATCACTACCTTCATTTTCGATTCTTAAATACTGTGCTAAGTTTGCTACAATAGGAGTTGCAGACACCTTGCAGAATCTGCGCAAAACAGTATTCCACAAATGTGAAGGCATTGGATATTCGTTAAGTTTATCCTCATATATAGCCTGATATTCTATGTCATCCCCAACAGAAGGGAAACGAAGAGGTATAATTTGAGCGATTCGTGGCCACAAATCCTTTGGAGCGATAACCAAGACATTGCTATCTTCGGTTTCCGCAACTATGTTTGAAATCTGAGAATGAACTCTATTAGACAGAGGTCTTAGCTCTTGGAAGAAATGCTTTTCTACATTGCTGGAGTTCTTAAAGTATTCTCTAAACACAGGTTTCTGCAATGTTGCCAATATAGTATTAATTTCTTTCGGAAGGAAATCTTGCAATTCCTGACAAGATTCTTTATCTAGAGACAGCCTATATAGCTGGTTCCAGAAAAGTTCATTTTCTAATTCTGTATCAGCTTTTGCGTTATGTTCTGTCCTAAGAGAGTAGGCGTAGCGGCATGGGTTCAGAAGAATTTCAATCTCTAAAGTGTCCCATATAAAAGATGAGGTAGATATACCTTTTTTATTTAATATCGGTAAATCCCACTGTTTTATGTTGTGTCCAACAACTATAGCTGTCTTAGAAATGGCACGACCTAAGCTAGGAAGCTGATCATTAGAACTAAACTCCCTAACATTGCCTTCTTTTAAGTAAGCAAATTCCGAAATGTTATTTCCATCGGATTCTATATCAAATACTACGTATGGTACTTCGGCTTGGCATCTTTTCCATTTCTGACCGATATAAATTTCATGGAGCTCTGTATCTTTGAGGTGCGTTTCAACAAGTTCCATACAGAAATCCGTAGCCACATCGTCAATGTATTCTATTAATTGTGTCTGTTCGCCTTCTTCTTGAAGTAATATTGCATTAGCAATAGTTTCCATACCAATAAGTATCAGTATAGAATCATCTACCATTAAAGAAGAGTTTGCATATCGAACAATAAAATCATCAATAAGCTCCTTGTCTTTAAGGAATTGAATTACTTCTGTCCAATCGTCGATATTATCTAGATATTCTTCGTTCGCATTGCAAAGGAATAGCAGAGCCTTAATTATACTTGAAATATTGTCTGCCCCATCATAGAGATCGCAGAATTCGATTCCCAAAGCATTGTATAACAGAATAACAATATCACCACTTAGGGTAGATAATTCGTCAATAGAATACAACTTTTGTATTCCATTGATTCCAATTGCTGCATAAAACTGGTGAATATCAATATTCCTATAGTTCGAGTTCCTCTCGATATTTTCTTTTATATTGAAATAGTATTCAGATATATCTGTGTCAGCATTAAACAATTCTGCTATTTTATCCCAATCTGTATTATCTTGGGTAAATAGCATCTTGGTTGAAAAAGCTTTGAGGCAAGTATATGCAATAGACGCTTCTTCATTAGGCTCTCGTATGATAGAGTCAATAATCTTCCCTGTTGCTTCGTCAAGATATAACTGCTTTACAATAGATTCCCGATATTCAGCTTTTGTATTCTCTACAAATTCGAATAAGGCATCCTTGAATACATCAGAACTACCAGTGGCACGTTTTGATGCATTGTAAACATGCGAAATGACATTCTCTTGATAATTATGTTCTCGCTTACTATCCCAACCTAATATTTTAGCATATGAACCACGATATTTGAGTGCTTGCATGATTGACTCTTTGCCAAATTCCAGTTTTGACAAGTTCTTAGCAGCAAGTCCGCCACGTCGATCTTTTCCCTTTGTAAAGGTAACCCAATGTCCATCGTATGGCGTATATCCACATGCTACACCTGAGGAATGAACAAATATCTCTTTTATTTCCGATTCGATACCACGTGCATTGTTTATTCCTTTGTTGTTTGTTACCAGATAGCCAAATCCTTTGTCATTATCATAGAACTTGATGATGCCAATTAATCTTTGCTCCTGCTTTTTCTTTTGCTCGTTTTTGGGAGGATTATTTTCTTCCTTTACATCAGATTCCACAAGTTTAGATAGTTGAGTCAGATCAGTCATTGGTTCAACCCTTTGTTCGCTTGTCTCAATGGACAGCTTTACCGAGTCCTCTGCTTTTGGTTCTGTAGGAATTATATTTGATTTTGGCTTTGGAGTCCTATATTTTAGGTTGAATGCAAGTATAGGATCAATGGCTTTTAACTCTGCTACGGAAAGCACATAGTTAGAGTCAGCAGGAATAGCAATACCTTTTCCTGCAAGATAAGTTTGAATGCTTTCGACTGTTCCTTTCTTTATCTCAGAAACCTCACCTAATGTGATATTTTTAGAAGTATTTGACATTCTTTGATGGAATTAGCGATGGCAGCAGAATGCGAAGATAGCCTTCTATTCTGCCATTTAGGTTATTTATCTGTGCTGATAAGCTGCCCGCGAATATCAACATTCAAGAGTTCTGTAATCTTTGACAACGTCTGAAATCTGGCTGTGTGGTATTTTTACACCACTTGATTACGGTAACAGTATCTTTGCCTAATTGTTCTGCCAGCCACTTGTTTGTCTGGTTCACATCAGCAAGCACAGCCTTCAATCGATTAATATTTTTTGTATTGTCCATATTTAAATAATTAACGTTGAATGCAAAATTACTAATTTTTGCTGACATAAAAGAAACTATCTGTAACTATCTGCAAAAACAGATAGATTTTTTCCAAATTTTGTACAATAGGGAACAAAAAAGGCAGTAGAAATGAGTCCTACTACCAATATTTAAGACAAAAGTAATATCATCAAAGGATTGTGATAATCTTATCTTGTTTCGCTTTCTCAGCTATCCATGCATCCAGTTCTTCTTTAGTCATATCAGCTATTCGGCGACCATTGAAAGTACAATCTTTATGAAGTGTCATGCGCTTAACTCCAAAGGCATCTTTTGCCATGAAGAATCCGTCACTAATGACCTCGCCAGAAGCGTAAGTTATATTGTTTGTTAGGGTGTCCAGTTTTGTGTTCCAAAAACATGGTCTGGAAGCACCCTCCAATTTATTAGAATAACGCTCTGAAATTTACCACTTTAAGCAATAAAATAGTTCTTATAAATTATTAACGAGTCCTGTTGACTATCTCATGCCCTGGGGGTGCTGAGTAGTTACAAGAAATCGTTCATTTATAAATTCATTTTCCATATTTTTTCTATTCATACAACCAACCAATCGTAAAGTCATCCATATCAATCACTCCTTGGTGATATAATCCTTTTAGATATTCCTCAAAAGTTAATTGATTATCAGATGCTTGAATTAATTTATCAATAACGTCGTTCTTGAAATTAAACCTCAATGTTTCTGCCGTTTTTAGTAATTGAGAATTACCAGACTGCTTTAGATATTCCTCTGCAAGTTCTTCGCCAAATTCCTTACAATGAGCTAACTCATACATCATTAAAATATAATGAGATAAAGCATCGCTGGCAGCAAAGACTACAGACGAATCATCTAACACAAATTCACCATGTTTAAAGCCTTCTTCTTCCAACGGGTCTTTGCAACTAACCAATCTTGGAGGATTACAGAAATCTGCCAATTTCGTAAAACTATGTTCCAAAATACCAGTTTGAAAACTATAATGGAAAACAACACTATCACCATAAGCCATCCATTTTGCGACCTTTTCATGAATCTTCCATGCAGCAGCAATAGTAGCGCACGAACCTTCGTTATAGAACTTATTCAGAAGAATGCCATCCCCTTCCTTTGCTCTTTCCTCATGCTCATTATAAAAAGACTCCCAGATGCTATCCACCCATTCGTCAAGTTCTGTAAAAGACGTGATAGGTTTATTCTTTGGTAACTGCTCTATGAGATATTGCGACCATTCATCAGCAAACAAGCCACAGCCTCCTGCCCCATCCGATACCGCTATGCAGGTATCAGATGAGAAGAAAGAATCTTCGTTTGCTACATGGTCATTCCATTTTGCTATGCTTACTCCTCTATTCATATATATTATAGGTTTTGATTAACGAGCATACTCGACAACGTACCAATCTTCATCATCTTGACCAATCGCTCCATACCGGTATTCACACCCATGGCATGATAACGGATGTCCGTTTGCTTATCACCAAAGATGGCACGAATCTGCTCATTATAATTTAGTGGCAAGAGACTCGACATATTATAAAGTTTCTCACCATATCCATTTCCGTTCAGTTCATCTACAGTTGCAGGGAACACTACTGATTCTGCATGTCCAGGTACAACGTGAATATTGAAGAATAATACATTACCATCATTGGTAAACATCGACTTCAACTGATTAGCAAGTTGTTGCATTTCATCATGTGAGGTACCATTATACTCACCATCTGTGATATTGATAATTGTAGGAGGATAACAATCCTTATCGTGATGGTCTTTCATCCAGCTTTCGAGCAGACCTTCTGCACGTTTGAAAGCCTTATCCATGTGTGTCCAACTACCATCATGGCGAGCTACCATCCATTGTTTCTTCTCTACTTCTTTGATGGTTATACCCTTACGAGTACGCACCTCTTCCTTCACCATTTTCTTTTGGTAAGGATTATCACGAATCTCTTCTGGAGTAACGAAGTCTCGTCCTTCCAGATTGCCATTCCAGGCACTATAAGCCTCTGTGCCATAACCTATCATGGCAATATCAAAGTAATGGCGAGTCTCATTATTCTTCACACATCGTTCCACCAACTCGTTGATTTGAGCATTTACGATACGGGCTACGGCCTCAGATAAAGTCATATCCTCACCATTAAAGGTGGTAATTCTACGCATAGATACACTCTGGTCCACCAAGAAAATGAAAGCCGTAGGGTGCTCACGGTCCACACGAGCCGTATATGCATTCTTGCTCTGCAACATCTGTGGTTGGCTTGGAATCGGAATACCAAAGTTGCCGATGTTCTTGATATACTTCAGAGGAATACTGTTCTTTACCAATATCTCCGCCTGATAGAATGGCTGCTCATCCACATCGAAATCGAAGTGATTGCGAGCCTTCACAGTTTGGAAGTGAATCTTCTTGAAATCCTCCAAACTTCCACCCACATGAGCACCATTTCGCACAGCATTCCTGTCTGCATACTTGGTA
>OIWM01001023.1_pt1 | contig 30257 bp, 29 predicted proteins | sample 1587451 | NCBI WGS metagenome assembly OIWM01 (sample SAMEA3888907, study PRJEB22519) | human gut metagenome | biome: human gut; feature: human-associated habitat; material: faeces | place: Denmark | collected 2011
CGCGCCCGCCGCGCTCGCCATTTGGGAGAATACCGTCGCCAGCGCCGCCCCGCGAACCCCCATCTTCAGCGCAAAGATAAACACCGGGTCGAGCGCGATGTTCAGCGCCGCGCCGAGCACCACCAGCCGCATCGCCTGCGCGGCGAAGCCCTGCGCGATAATCATCTGGTTCAGCCCCGCCGCCAGCAGCGCAAAGACCGTGCCCGTCAGGTACACGGTGAAATAAGCGTCGGCATAGGGATAGGTCGCGTCGCTCGCGCCGAAGAAGCGCAGCATCGGCTCGCGCAGCGGGATGACCAGCGCCATCATCGCCAGTGAAAACGCCAGCAGCATGCAAAACCCCGTCCGCAGGATGCGCCTCGCCTCCTCCGGCCTGCCCTCGCCCATGCGGATGCCCATCAGCGGGGACGCGCCCCACGAAATCCACACCGCCGCCGAGCCGACCATCGTGACCACCGGGCCGCAGACGCCCACGCCCGCCAGCGCCGTTTCGCCCACACCCGCGATGTGGCCGATGTACATCCTATCCACAATGCTGTACAGCACGCTCACAAACTGCGCCAGCATGCTCGGCAGCGCCGTGCGCCAGACCAGCGCGCCGATCTCATCCCGGCCAAGGTCGTTTTCCTTTTTCATCGTTGTCCATTCCCCGCTTCGTTTTTTCCGAATTTTTATTATAGCTTTTTTGTTCCCGTTTCGCAACCGGGCGGCGTCGGTTTTCCGATACGCGCGGTTTTTATGCGCTGATTTTTACATTTTGCATAATTTGCTTCACGTGCCGTTTACATTCCGTTAAGAATTTGAAAAAAAATCCGAACTTTTGCCGTTTTTCCCCTTCCTTCATCTGAGCGCCTGTGATATACTGTATGCGTCAACAAAAAACCGCGCGAAACATCAAGGAGGATTTAGCTATGAAAAAGCTCCTGACCCTTGCCCTGGCCGTGCTGATGTGCGTTTTCGCCATTTCCGCTATGGCCGACACTGTTTCCATTGATCGTACCCTCGAACTCCAGTTCGTCCCCTCCAAGGACGCTGACGTCATCATCACCGGCACCAAGAACCTGCCCGAACTCGTGCAGGCTGAAATGTCCAAGCTCGGCTACGACATCGACGAAGTCGACATCACGGTCGGCACCAGCTACGACGCAACCGGCGAAGCGATGTCTGCAGGCTCTATTGACCTCGGCTGGCTGCCCGGCGGCACGTACGCGCTGTACTCCGACGACGTTGACGTCATCCTGACGGCTACCCGTAACGGTCTGTCCAACGACTCGACCAACCCCGCCGACTGGAACGGCGAAGCAAACGCGACCAAGAAGGATGGTCCGCAGGTCACCTACTATCGTTCCCTCATCTACGCAACTCCGTCCGAATACGGCAAGGAGCTTGCTGCGAAGGTCAACGCCGGTGAAAAGCTGACCTGGGAAGACCTCGACAAGGCAACCTGGGCGGTCCAGAAGACCTCCTCTTCCGCCGGTTACATCTATCCGTCCATGTGGCTGATGGCGAACTACGACGGCAAGAAGATCTCCGATCTGTCCAACGTCATGCCCATCGACTCCGGCTACGGCACCGCGTTCTCCTACGCAGCAGCAGAGTCTGTCGACATCATCGTCTGCTACGCCGATGGTCGTAACGACTACGAAGCATCCTGGATGCTGCCCACCGACCAGCAGGATGAAACCGGCAAGCAGGGCATGGGTCGCAGCGACTCCATCTGGAACGAGATGAACGTCATCGGCGTCACCGAGGGCATCTACAATGATACCGTCGCCATCTCCAAGGAGAGCCAGTACTACACCCCCGAAATCGTTGCTGCACTGCAGGATTGCTTCATCAACATCATCGGCACCGATGAAGGCAAGGCAATCTTCGACGTCTACAGCCACACCGGCTATGCCAAGGCAACCGATGCCGATTATGACGGCGCTCGCGCTGCGCTGCAGGCTGTTGCGGAGTAATTCTCCCCATCCGGTTTCCAACCGAATAACGATCAAGTGAATAAAGCGCCCCGCGTCAACGGGGCGCTTTTCCGCTACATCTCCCTGATCGGCACATCCACATCTCCCCTATTTTATCTAAACTTCAGAAAGAAAAGAGTCGCGGCATGATTGAATTCAAAAATGTGTATAAGACTTATCCAAACGGCTTCACAGCGCTGAAAAACATCAACCTGCAGATTGAGCAGGGCGAGTTTGTCGCCATCATCGGTCTGTCCGGCGCGGGCAAGTCGACCATTCTGCGCTGCATCAACCGGATGCACGACATTTCCAAGGGCGAACTGACCGTCGACGGCGTCACGGTCGATTCCCTGCGCGGCAAGGAGCTTCGCCGCTATCGCCGCAAGGTCGGCATGATTTTCCAGAGCTTCAATCTGGTCTCGCGCAGCACAGCGATCAAAAACGTCCTGACAGCGGATGTCCCCGACATGCCGTTTTTCCGGGTTCTGCTCGGCATCTTCACCAAGGAGCAGAAGATGCGCGCGCTCGAGAGTCTGGACAAGGTAGGCATTTTGGATAAGGCGTATACCCGCTGCGACCAGCTCTCCGGCGGTCAGCAGCAGCGCGTGGCTCTGGCGCGGACGCTGAACCAGAACCCGAAGATCATTCTTGCCGACGAGCCTGTCGCCTCGCTTGACCCCATCACGGCAAAGCAGGTCATGCAGGACTTTGTCCGCATCAACAAGGAATATAAGATTTCGATTCTTCTGAACATTCACCATGTGGACCTGGCTCTCAAATACTGCGACCGCGTCATCGGTATCCGCGCAGGCGAGATCGTCTTCGACGGTCCTGCCAGCACCATCACACAGGAGCAGATCGACGAGGTCTACAACGGCGCCAAGGCGCCCACCATGGGCGAGGGCGAAGGCGAGCTGAAGACCGCCAAGGCAGAGGGCTGAGCCATGGACGAAAACAACACCTCCAGCCTCATGAAGCTCACGCTTTATGACCGCATCTTCAAGCCCCAGACCGTCACGCTTTCAAACGGTCACTCGGTCCAGCGCCGCAGAAGCAGAGCGCCGCTGATTGTTCTGTTTCTGGTTGTGATCATCTGGCTGTCGCTAAAAATGACGGGCTTTGATCTGCATGTGGTCATTACCAAGTTCCGTAAGATGGTTGATCTGCTTGAAAAGATCTTCCAGCCCGACTGGACCTTCTTCCCGAAGGTTATCTCGCCGCTGATCGACACGATCAAAATGTCGATTCTCGGCACGGTTATCGGCTGCGTGCTGGCGCTGCCGGTTGCGATTCTCTCGTCCAGCAACATCAATAAGAGCCTTCCCGTCGTGTGGCTGATCCGGTTCATTCTGGGTCTGATCCGGACGCTTCCGACGCTGATTATTGCGCTTGTCTGCGCGCTCATCTTCTCGCTCGGCACCTTCTCCGGCACAATTGCCATTGCCGTTTTTACCTTCGGCATTGTGGCAAAGATGCTCTTCGAGTCGATTGAAACGATCGACATGGGTCCGTTTGAGGCGATGGAGGCGCTCGGCGCGAACAAGTTCCAGGCATTCTGGTCTGCCTGTGTGCCGCAGATTCTGCCGGTCTACCTGAGCCACTGCCTGTACTGCTTCGAGATGAACGTGCGCGCGTCCGCCATTCTCGGTTACGTCGGCGCAGGCGGTCTCGGCATTACCATCAACGAGCGCATCGGCTGGCGCGATTACAACAGCCTCGGCACGGTTCTGCTGTCGCTGTTCGTGGTCGTCGTCGTCATCGACTTCTTCAGCGAATATCTTCGCAAGAAACTGAGCTGAAAGGAGTGGTGAACATGGAAAAGAAAGATAAGATTGCCATGCTCGAGCAGTCGCTCGACCGCAAGCTCACGACACTTGAAATGTACGCCAACCGCCCGCGCAAGTGGGTGCTGTATCTTGCCATCACGCTCGCAATCGTGCTGTTGGTCGGCTGGTCTGCGGACGACATTCACTTCACGGGTCTGACCGCCACCGGCACGGAGGTTGCAAAGGGCGTTGTCCACGGTGTGTTCCATCCGGACACCAACCTGCTCTTCGGCACCGGCGACTCGGATGTGCCGTATCTGCTGCTGCAGACGATGGCGATTGCCGTCCTCGGCACAATTTTCGGCGCGATTCTCGCAATTCCGTTTGCGTTTCTCGCCTCATTCAATATCATGCCGAAGGCCGTCGCGTACATCGTCCGCATTCTGATTCTCATGATCCGCACGATTCCGTCCATTGTCTGGGCGCTGATGTGGATTCGTGTGACAGGCCCCGGCGCGGCATGCGGCGTCATTACGCAGTCCGTGTGTTCAATCGGCATGATCTCCAAAATGTACATCACCGCCATTGAGGACCTCGACACGCACATCCTCGAAAGTCTGGATGCCATGGGCTGCACGCCGTTCCAGAAAATCCGCTACGGCGTTCTGCCGCAGCTGACGGCAAGCTTCATCTCGACTACGATCTACCGCTTTGACATCAACCTCAAAGACGCCACGACGCTCGGCATCGTCGGCGCGGGCGGTATCGGCGCGTCGTTGGTGCAGTGTCTCAACTCCCGCCGCTGGGGTATGGTCGGCTCGTTTGTCTGGGGTCTGATGGTGCTGGTTCTGATCATCGAACTCATTTCCACGCGCATCCGCAGAAAGCTTGCGCACGGCGAATAAAACCTGTTTGAGGGCGCTTATGCGCCCTCAAAATATCCTCTCAGAAAACGGAACGATATTCCATGGAACGACATCTTACGATTTATTATACCAGCGACATTCACGGCTGCTTCTCGCCGGTCCGGTACGCAACCGGAGAAAGGACACCGTCCGGGCTTGCCAACTGTCTGTCGCAATTTCAAAAAGACGGCAACACCTTGATCATTGACGGCGGAGACACCCTGCAAGGCAGTCCCCTCACCTACTATCTAAGCCACGAAGTACGCGACGTCACCACGCTCCCGGCGCAGCTTCTGAACCTCGGCGGCTATGATTTTGTGACGCTTGGAAACCACGACTTTGACTACGGCAAAGAAGTCATCGAGCGGTATCTGGACAGCCTGCATGCCGTCTGCCTGTGCGCGAACGTCGAGGGCATCCGCGGCGTGCAGAAGACCACCGTCGTCACGATGGAAAACGGGCTGCGTGTGGGCTTGACCGGCATCATCACGCCCTTTGTCACGCAGTTTGAAACACCGGAAAACATGGCAGGCATCACCGTGACGGACGCCTTTGCGGCAGCATGGCAGGCCCTTTCCGAGCTGCGCCGCAAGCAGGTCGACCTCACCATCTGCATCTACCACGGCGGGTTTGAGGCAGATGTGAAAACCGGGAAAATTCTCTCGCAGACGGGGGAAAACCAGGGCTGGCGCATCTGCCGCGAGCTGGGCTTCGACGTTCTTCTCGCCGCGCACCAGCACATGGAGGCGGAAAACCTTCAAATCGGCGGCACCTACACCTGCCAGCCGCCGGAAAAAGCAGCGAAATTCATCCGCATGAACATAACCGCCGATCGCGGCAGCGTCCATGCCGTTTCCCGTCTGGTTCCGGCAGGAGATCAGCCGCTTCCTGCGGCAATGGAGGCAATCGCGCCTACGGAAAAGCAGCTGAACGAGTGGCTTGATACGCCCGTCGGTCGGTTGGATACACCGCTTCCCGGCGGAGCACCGCTTGCGCTGGCGGCAAACGGATCGCTGCTTGCAAACTTCTTCAATCAGGTCCAGCTTGCCGTCTCCGGCGCGGACATCTCCGTGACGAGCCTTTCCAATCAGGTATCCGATTTCCCGCAGAACGTCACCATCCGCGCAATCATCTGCGCCTACGCCTTCCCGAACACACTCAAGACCATCCGTGTGACCAGAAAAGTCTTGATGTCCGCTTTGGAGCGGAGTATGGCGTATTTTGACTTTGCACCGGACGGCAGCCTCTGCGTAAGCCGGGCGTTTCTGGAGCCGATTGTCCAGCATTTCAACTACGACTACTTTGCAAATCTTACCGTCACGGCAGATCTGAAGCAGCCGGCAGGCGCGCGCGTTGTATCGATCGTCTATCAGGGTTCGGAGCTGCCGGAGAACAGAGAACTGACGCTCTGCCTCAACAACTACCGCGCCTCCGGCGCAGGCGGCTACGAGGCATATAAAGCCTGTCCGCTTCTTGCCGAGCAGCCGACAGAAATCTCGGAGCTGATCATGCAGTATGTCGAGCGCGAACGGGAAATCACCGTCGACAAAACGCAGTGGCTCCATCTGATCCACGCATAAAAACGCCGCTTTCGCGGCACAGGAGGAAATAGTATGGAAAACAACGTATTCAAGGTCGTCTTACTGCAGGCGCTTCCTGCCTCGGGTAAATCGGAGGTCCGCAACTTCATGGCAAATATCGAGCCTGAGCGGCTGAAGCAGGAGTTCCACATCGGAGAAAATCTGCAGCTCGACGATTTCCCCTATGTCCATATGATGCGCCGCATCGACAATGAGCTGCAGGCAATGGGGCACGCGCGCGTATTCTACCCCGGCGAAGAGCCGTTCATCGACGGGCGCGATTGGGGCACGCTCTGCTGCCTGCTGAACGAGGATTATCACGATCTTCTGAACCGCAATGTCCAGAAACCGGATTCCGCGGCGCAGCTGCTCTTCGACCGCTACGACCGCGCCGCGCAGATTGCGGGGCTTGCGCCCCGTCTCGGGCTTCTGCCGGAGGATGTGCGCAAAAAGCTTGCCGAAAAGCTGGAAGACGAAGCTGCCGCAATGCTCCGCGAAAAGCAGGCGGCTTACCCGGATTCCTTTGAGGGCAAGACCATCATCATCGAGTGCGCACGCGGCGGACCGGATGGCGCGTCGATGCCGCTGACAGGCTCGAACGGATATCAGTATTCGCTGCCGATGTTCTGCCCGGAGATTCTGGAAAACGCCGCAATTTTGTATATCTGGGTCACGCCTGAGGAATCGCGCCGCAAAAATGCCGACCGCGCCGACCCCAATGACCCCGGTTCGAACCTCCACCACGGTGTGCCGCTGGCAGTCATGCTCGGAGAATACGGCTGCGACGATATGGAGTATCTGGTGAAGACCAGCGATGTTCCGAACACCGTGCGAGTTCCCGCGCACGGCACGACCTATCATGTGCCGATCGGCATCTTCGACAACCGCGTGGATAAGACCTCGTTCCTGCGTGCCGAGCCGGACGCATGGGACGAAGCTAAGGTGCAGGAGGTTACAACTGCCATCCGCGAGGCGACCGACGCCATGTGGAGCCACTATCAGAAATAAGCACTTGGAAATCGAAAAGCCGGAGAGCGTTGCTCTCCGGCTTTTGTGCGATTTCCTATTTCGACTTTTTCCTGTAAACGGACAGCGCCGCCATCAGCGCGCCGTACAGAACGCCCGCAATCGCCCAGATAAACCAGCTGTACTGCGGCTGACCGTTGCCGTTCGGACCAAATGTGTAAAACAGGAACGCCGCCGTAACCATCAGCCTGTATGCTGCGCGGACCGCGCCGACGAAGCGGCTTTTCGCTTTATTCTCGCGTGTGTAGTCGCCCTGTTCCAATAGCTTATCGACCGCGCCGCGCATGGAGCCCGTGCGCACCAGAAGCAGGCACGCAATGCCGACCAGAAGCAGCAGCGCGCAGACCGCGAGGCTGTAATACCCATCCGGAACCCCCGGCACACACATCAGCGCAAACAGCGGAAGCACCGACAAGATACAAAGAACGACGCCGATGGTATTGTGCTTTGCGCAGATGGGCAAAACTTCGCGCTGCATGGAAAGCGCCTGCTCCCGTGCGCCGTTGTCCGTCTCTATGGGCTCTCGCTCCAGGTATTCAAACTCACGCAGTTTACCGCTTGCCGTCAGCAGCAGCGCCACACCTGCCGCAACCATTACCAGCAGCGCGCACAGTCCAATGCCGCTGCAGATTTCTTCCGGGAAACCCCAGTTGAGCGTCGATCGGAGCACGGGGAGCCCAATGAGCGCAATCGGAGACCACACGCAAAGCGCCACACCCAGTGTCGTCTTCGGAATCGCTGCCGTCTGCAGCCGCAAATAACGTCTGGCTTCTTCCTGCGTCACGCGCCGCGGCTTTGCCGTCTGCTCTGCTGTCGCGGGAGCCGGCACACTCTGCATCTGCTCATCCTTGAGAAGATAATCCGTGCTGACGCCGAGCGCTTCGCTCAGCTGCACCAGCTTATCCAGATCCGGCATCGACTGCGCACTTTCCCATTTGGAAACCGCCTGCCGCGTCACCATCAGCTTCTCGGCAAGCTCCTCCTGCGACCAGCCCTTCTGCTTGCGAAGGGCTGATATTTTTTCTGAAAACGTCATGCTTTCCTCCTGCTGCCGGGATTGCCCGGCTGATTTGATGGCAATATCTTACCATACCGCGCGGTTGCGGGCAAGAAAAGAGCCTGCTCATTTGTCAACCAGCAGTTGCGTTTGCGTTTTTCCGGGCAGAATTTACAAAAGCGCCCCGCATTTTTGTGCAAGGCGCTTGTGTTTTAGAAGATATCGCCGAGCATGGATTTTTCAGCGAACAGAGCGGTCGCGCCGCCGGTATGCCAGAAGACGACGTTGCTGCCCGGCTCGACCTTGCCGGTGCGGATGTGGTCGATCAGACCGGCAAGCGCCTTTCCGGTGTAGACCGGGTCTACGAACAGACCCTCTAACCGTGCAAGCATTTTGATTGCCTCGCTTGCCTTTTCGTTCGGCTGCTCATAGCCGGGCAGATAGTAGCTGTTGTCCATGTGAAGGTCCGTGTCGCGGCTGACGCGCAGGTCGCTGCCGAGGTCCGCCAGGACCTGATTGGCAAGATTCTGCACCTTCGTCAGATACGCATCGTTCTTCGGGCTGACGGTGATCGAACGAATCTCCGCTTGAGAGCCGACAAGCTTTCTGCCCGCATGAAGCCCTGCCATTGTGCCGCCGGTTCCGGTCGCATGGTAGACATAATCTGCCGTCAAGCCCATTGCGTCCATCTGCTCTGCCAGCTCAACAAAGCCGTTTGCAAAGCCGATCGAGCCGACGTGGCTCGCACCGCCCATCGGAACGTCGTAGCACGGCGTGCCGGAAGCGGTCAGTTCTGCCGCATGCTTTGCGCCCATGAGGAACGAGCGCGCCTCGGCGTCATCTTCGGTCTCGCCGGGTTCAATGTCCACGATGTGAATTTCCGCGCCCATGACCTGATCGAGCAGCAGGTTCGCGCGCACATCCTCCTTGTCAGGCTTTACAACCGCAGTCAGATACAAAATCGGCTCCAATCCGCAGCGGCGGCAGGCGGAGACGGTTTCCATCGCGTGGTTCGACTGTGTCGCGCCGTAGGTAACGACCGCCTTGCAGCCCTTGGCAATGGCATCTCCCAGCAGGAACTCCAGCTTGCGGATTTTATTGCCGCCAAACAGGTTCATGCCGGTAAAATCGTCGCGCTTGATATACAGATTCACGCCGAGCGCCTTGGACATGTTTTCCAGCTTATAAAACGGTGTCGGGAAAAAGCCCAGCTGCACGTGCGGGACGGGCGCAAAGAGCGCCTTTGCCTTCTGAATGCTTTCGTTCATAAAAATACGCTTCCTTTCAGGAGATCTTGGTTTGTCAGTTTTTGAGACTCTGCAGCGGCGCGGGGATTCTGCCGCCGCGGGCAATAAAGTCTGCGCTGGACGCTGCATGGACCGGCATAACGGGCGCGGATCCGAGGAGCCCTCCCATCTCGACCATGTCGCCGACGTTTTTGCCTTCGACGGGAATCACGCGCACGGCGGTCGTCTTGCTGTTGACCATGCCGATTGCCGCTTCGTCCGCAATGATGGCAGAGATGGTCTCTGCCGAGGTATCGCCCGGAACGGCAATCATGTCCAGCCCCACCGAGCAGACGCAGGTCATTGCCTCCAATTTGTCAATCGTCAGCGTGCCGTCGAGCGCCGCGGCGATCATGCCCTCGTCCTCCGAGACCGGAATGAACGCACCGGAAAGACCGCCCACATGACCGGACGCCATCACGCCGCCCTTTTTGACCGCGTCGTTGAGCATTGCCAGCGCGGCTGTCGTTCCATGCGTGCCGCAGACGGCAAGTCCCATTTCCTCCAGAATCCGCGCCACGCTGTCGCCGACCGCGGGCGTGGGAGCAAGGGACAGATCGACGATGCCAAACTCGGTGTTCAGACGTTTCGACGCCTCAGCAGCCACCATTTGTCCCATACGGGTAATCTGGAAGGCAGTCTTCTTGATCGTCTCGGCGACAACGTCAAACTTTTCACCCTTGCAGAACTGCAGCGCATGATGAACCACGCCAGGTCCGGAAACGCCGACGCTCACGACACACTCCGCCTCGCTGACACCGTGGAATGCGCCAGCCATAAAGGGATTGTCCTCTACCGCATTGCAGAACACGACGAGCTTTGCGCAGCCCAGACCGTCCTGCTCGCGCGTCAGATGCGCCGTTTCCTTGATGATTCTGCCCATCCGCGCCACCGCGTCCATGTTAATGCCTGCTTTTGTCGAGCCGACGTTCACGCTCGAGCAGACCAGATCCGTCTGCGCCAGCGCCTGCGGAATCGCGCGCAGCAACTTTTTATCGCCCGAGGTGAAGCCCTTCTGCACCAGCGCGGAAAAGCCGCCGATGAAGTCGACGCCGCACGTTTTTGCAGCCCTGTCCATCGTGAGGGCAAAGGGCACAAAGTCCTCTGTCTGACAGCTTCCGGCGACAAGCGCCATCGGCGTGACGGAGATGCGCTTGTTGACAATCGGAATGCCGAACTCGCGCTCAATGGACTCGCCCGTCTGGACGAGGTTTTCCGCCTTATGGCAGATCTTATCGTAAATCTTTTCGCAGCAGCGCCCGACGTCCTCGCTCGCGCAGTCGAGCAGCGAGATGCCCATCGTAATCGTGCGGATGTCGAGATGCTGCTTGTCGATCATATCGATCGCGTCAATGACCTTCTGTAAACTCGGCATGGCGGCACCTCAAAGCTTATACATCGCGTCGAACATGTCCTCGCGCTGGATGCGGATAGAAAGAGTCTTGCCCTCCGCGCAGGTTTTCAGAAGCTCCGAAACCTCATCGAGCGGCTGCTTGCAGCCGGACAGGTCCGTCACCAGCATCATGGTAAAAAAGCCGTCCATGATCTTCTGGCTGATTTCAAGAATGTTGATGTTGCAGGCGGCAAGCTGGCTGCACACGTTTGCAATAATACCAACCTGGTCCTTGCCGACAATGGTCACAATTGCTTTCATTTGTTTCCTCCGCTTTTCTTCGGCGGGCAGTATCTGCCCATTGCCGTAAAATCTGCCTCTATTATACTCATTTGCCTCCGGTCCGGCAAGACGCCGGAAACCGAAAATTTGCCGAATTTTACGCGCCGGTTCCGGTAATTTCTGAACGGTACACCAAATCGTCCGCCTTCTTTTCGCGTCTGCAAAATGTGAAAGCGCCCCCTCCGAAATGCTTCGGAGGGGGCGCTCTATTTGATGATTCTGTTTATCGGAGCGCACTGAAAACGCTGTCCGGCACCTCAGGCATTTCCGCGTCCACAAAGGTGATATCCGCCGCTACATCGGCGCTTGCGCTTGTGAGCAGCACCTTCACGGAGCCGCCGCAGGAAATACGAAGCGCGGATACAGTGTCGTCCTCAATCGTAACCTCCGCAAAGCTGTCGGTAAAGTCGATTTCGAGCTTCTCCGCCTCCGGTGCAACCGCCGCGAGCATGTCATCCATAGCGCGGCTGCTGAGCACGACGCGGTAGGTACAGACGCCGTCCTGCTCTTCGCTTGTAAAATCGCCCTCTAAACAGACGAGATAGACAATATCCAGCAGCTTTGCCGTTCCGGTCAGGCTGCGTGCATCACCGGACGCTTCCTCGCCGTCTGCCGTGACAGCGCTTCCTGCGTCGGAGAAGAAGATGTTGAGACCGCTTTTGTTGATGCAGTTGACCGTTACGCCGTCTATTGTGCCGCGGTAATAGCGCAGCGCATTTTTTACGACGACCGGACCGCAGTCGACCGACACATCAAGATCTGCCGCAAGGGTCTGGCGGGAGAGCAGGTTCGACCAGCCGTTTATGAGCCGGAACAGATCGTCGGTAATGACCGGCAGCTCGCCGTCTGCATAGGTTTTGTCAAGGCTCTCCAGCACCGCATCCGGCACGGAGAAATTCGCCGCCGCGTCAAACCCGTCGAGCGTCATGTACAGCTGGAACGGTGTCTGCGCCTGGTCCTTCAGTGTACCGGAGGCGGAGATTGTAATTTTCTCCACACTGCCGTTTTCCATATGGACCTCTGCCGAAAGCGTCTGCCCGTCCGGGAGTCTGCCGCCCGTTTTCGGCAGGAGAAGCCCCACAAGTGTCTCCGCGCCATCAGTGTCCACGCTCACGCCGTAGACGGTTTCGTCTCCGTTTTTGAGTGTTGTAAAGCTGGTCTGCTGATAAATCGACGTCAGATTCGACAGAATTGCGGAATAATCCGGGAATTCGGACGTGAGCTGATACGCCGTGCCGTTTTCCAGCACCACAAGGTTCTCCGCGTAATAAAGCGGCAGATCATCGAAGCCCACGCGCGTCACGCGGTGTCCGCCCGCCGTTTTCCGCTCGACACTTGCTGAAAGCTCAAAGGCTTCCTCGCCCATGTCTGCATCCAGCAGCAGATTCATCGAAAACTCCGGCGACTGATTCAGCTCCGCCAGCGCCTGATAGGGTGCGAATTTGCTGCGGATGACAAAAAAGTACACCGAAGCCGCCGCTGCCGCCAGCGCCAGCAGCATCAGAAGCACCGTCAGCCAGACCGGGAATTTTTTCTTTTTCGCCTGTCCGTCCGGATTTTTCCCGCCTTCCGGCGCGGTCTGCGTCTTCCGGCGGCGCTTTGCCGCCTTCGAAAGCAGAACAATCAGCAGCGCGATGAGTCCCAGAATCAGAACCGCCAGAATCGTCCAGACCCACCAGATGTGCAGCACCGAAACGACTGCAATCTCCGCCTGCGAACCGGAAATATCGAAGGTCAGATAGCTGCCGAACGTATCTGCCTGCGCGCGCTTCCAGCCGCCGTCCTGCCGGACGAAGACCGCAAGGTGCCGCGTCGACTCGCTCGGCGAGAGGTAGTGCAGCGTGTGGACCGCCTCCCCGTCGTCTGGAATGCTCACGCTCCATTGCTCGACAATCTCCTTCGTGATAGGCGCGGAGAACCATGTGTACCACGGATTGACCGACATGTAATGGCTGACTGCCTCGGAAAGCCCCGCGCTGACCGGGCAAAGCCCGGAGTTGGACAGAGCCATCGTCTGCGTGGTCAACTGCGCGTCGGCATCATAGTCGCCGTCGACAAAGAACACCGCCCGTCCGCTGTCACGGCGCACCTCACCCGGTACCGTCGTCACATAGCGCGTATAGACTGCCGTCACGGTGGTGTCAAAGTGCAGGTCTGTAAGGTCTGTCACGTCCCACTGCCCGTAGTAGCCGTCCTTCTCCGGAATGTCCGGGTAGATCGTTTCGTCAAACGAGTCGCCGTATTGGAAGGTCTGTACCTTCAGCGTTTCCTCGTCTGCCACGAAGCGAAGCTCCAGCTGACGCATGCCATCCGGAACTGTCGGAACATCGAGCAGCTCGTCATAGCTGATCGGCTCTGCCTTGCCGGTCCGGCTCACGGTATCCAGACCCGAGAGCGTATCGGAAACAAAATAGTTATCGGCAAACTCTCCCGCGTCTGAGCCGGAGATTGCACCGGAGAACTGCGCCGCATCCGTGATTTTTACCATGCTGTAGCAGCCCGTCACGGTGCTGGAGCTGCCTGAGACCGTCTGCGCGGCGCCCGCGCCGACAATACCGCCGACATATCTGGAGCCGGACAGCGTGCATTTTGCGTAGCTTTGCCGCACGGTCGAGCCGGTCTGACCGGCAATGCCGCCGACATAATCGCCGGAATCGCTCGCAACGCTTCCGAAGCCGCAGCTGTCGGTGATGAGTCCCAGATCCATGCGCCCGCACACGCCGCCTGCGTAGCTGCGCTTTGCCTGGATTGCACCTTCGTTCGTGCATTCCTGAATGACTGCCTTCAATTCGTACTGCCGCTTGTATTCCGGCGACAGGTCGCTTGTCACATCGTCCTCGGGGTCGTAGCTGTATTCAATTGCCATCGAACCCGCGATGCCGCCGACGTTGATATCGCCGTCGACATACGCGCTGTTTTCGCAGCCATGGACCTTGCCGAGGGTAATGAGGTCCACGTCGATGGCAGAGGCGTCCGTCACGACATCCTTTGCATTGCTTGCCGCATCGGACACTGCCGTTTGCAGCGTATCCGTGACCTCGCCGAACTTTTTGTTGATCTGGCGCACGTCGTCTGCCAGCTGCCCTGCCGCGCCGGAGAGCGCGCCGTTGAGGCGGCTCAGCTGCCCGGAAATGCCGCCGATGGCGGAGTTGAGGTCTCCAAGATCGGGCGCAGCGACAATCTGTGCGTTGCCGGTGAGAAGCCCGCCGGCATTCAGATCGCTTCCGACGTCGACACCGATCGGAGAATTGTCGACCGAAACGCCCGCGCCCACACCGGAGCCGTGGTCAATCGAAATAGAACCGGGCTCGACCGAAATATCAAGTCCTGATCCATGCCCCGCTTCGCCGTCTACGGAAACGCTCGGGGGCGTCACCGTAATACCGGCAGAGCCGTTTGCGCCGCCCTGCCCTGCCAGAGAGCCATTGGCGTCGATGTTGACCTTGAGATCGCTTGCCGCGTCTGCCGCGTTTTTCACATAGTTGGACATGCCGCCGAGGCTTGAGGAAATGCTGCCTGCACCGCCCTCAGCGTCGTCCGCCGCTTTGTCAACGAGACCGCTGAGTTCATCAAGCTGCGTCTGCAATTTGGAGAGCGTACTCTCGGACAGCTGCATCTCGATATAGGGTTCCATCTGTCCCGTGATGCCGCCGACGTCCTTACGTCCGTAGACCGCGCCTGCATTCTGGCAGACGGTAATATAGCCGCAGCTTCTTCCGGCGATGCCGCCGACATTGTAGCCCACGTGCTGATAGCCGACAATTGCGCGGTTTTCGCAGGCACGGATGGTGCCCGCGTTGTAGCCCGTAATGCCGCCGGTATCATAGGATGATAACAGTGCGTCGCCGGTGGTGAGCTTTGTCATATCGAGCGAGAAGTCGAGATTCACATTTTCAAGCGAAATCGCCTGATCTCCGCTGACGGTATTGACATACGCGCCGTTGACGCAGTCGACGATCTTGCCGCGGCTGCTGCCCACAATGCCGCCGGTCATTTTGCTGCCGGTAACTGCGCCGCCGGATTTTGACGCGCGAATGACGCCGCTTGCCGTGTTTTCGCCGACCAGTCCGCCGGTCGTGCTGCTGCCGGAAACGCTGCCGGAGAACGAGCAGTTTTCAATCTCGCCCTCGTTGCGCCCGGCAAGACCGCCTGCCGCTTCGCAGGCGCTCGATGCCTTCACACTGCCGCTGACGTTTAAGTCCTCAATGCGCGCGCCTTCCTGCACCCGCTGAAAAAGCCCTGCGACGGATAGCCCTTCGGTCAGGCTCAAGCCGCTGATGGTATAGCCGTTACCATGGAAGGTGCCGCTGAAGCTCGCAATGGGCGTAAACGCGACGCCCTCCAGAGAAATGTCGTTTTCCAGCTCGACCGTCAGGTTCTCAGACCACGTATCAAGCCTGCAATTGGCGGAAAACTCGACCAGCTCCTCCGCCGTGGAGATGGAAATTGTTTCTTCGTCTGCTTCCACAGCAAACGCAGTTGCCGCAAGGCTCAGAAGAAGCCCCAACGTCAGCGCAAGCGCCAGTATTCTTTGGAAAAGCTTATACATGCTCCTGCGCCTCCTTTCCCGCGTCCTGCGCGCCGTCGGATGCGCTCGCCGCTTCACCTGTTCCTTCGCCGCCGTCCGGCGGGGTATCGCCCGGCGCGCCGTCCGTATCTTCTTCCGCAGCGCCGGAAATGACGTTCAGGTCAACGTCGCCGTCGACCATCGCGCAGATCTGACCGCGCACCGTGCCGTGAATCTGACCGCGGACCATGCCGTTGACGAAGACCTTACCGGAGAGCGCCTTGTGTTCGCCCACACCCACACCCGGCATGGAGAACGAAGTCCTGTCAATAAAGGCAGTTCCGACCAGCAGAATCTGCGGCAGCACGAACATGACCAGGAAAATGGAGATCACCGTGCCGCGTCCCAGGCTCTCACCGATACCGGCAATAACCGGCTCGGACGTGAGATTGCCGATCAAAAAGCCGCAGATGGCAAGAATCGAGCCGGAGGTGATGATCGTCGGGAAAGCAAAGTTGAGCGTCTCGATGATTGCCTCCCGGCGGGACATGCCCGCCTTCAGCTCCTGATAGCGGCTGGCGATGACGATGGCGTAGTCGATGTTTGCGCCCATCTGAATCGAGCTGACAATCAGGTAGCCCAGGAAGAAGAGGTATTTGCCCGAAATGGTCGGGAACGAGAAGTTGATCCAGATACTGCCCTCGATCACGAGAATCAGCAGCAGCGGCATACCGGCGGAGTTGAAGGTGAACAGCAGCACCACCAGCACGATCAGGACCGACACGATGCTCACGACCGTGTTATCCACCGCGAAGGACTTTTCAAAGTCATATTCGTTTGTCGAATCGCCGGCTAAGTACACATCCTCGTCCGGATAATAGCTTCTGGCTATTTCCAGAATCTTGTCGGTAAATTTGTAGGTCTCGTCGCCGCTTACCGGAAGCGTCAGATAAATGAGCATGCGGCTGTAGGTGTCGCCCTGCAGCTGGTTCCTGGCGCTCTGCATCTGCACCTGCGCCTCGTGGAGCATGTCGGTCTGCTCGTCACTGAGCGTCACGATGCCGGAATCGACCTTGTCGCAGACATACAGGAACATGTCGATGAGCGGCACTTTGTAGGTCGCGATGTTACCGACCAACTCGCCGTAGCTCTCGTTTTCTGCCGCATAAGCCGCATAGACAACCTGCGCCGCCTCATAATCCAGTCCTGCAAGCTCCGCAAACTGGCGCGGCGTCAGCTTGTCGGCAAGCTTATAGCCGTCGAGCGCGTCGACGTTTGCAAGCCCCATCGTGTAGTCGACCTCGTCGTAGCTTTCCAGTTCCTTGAGAAGCTGCGCCTCTTTTTCATAGTCGCCCTTCGGAACGACGAGCGCCATCATGTTGCTGCTTGAGAAATTGTCCTCAATCATGTTTTCGGCAATCTGCGTCTCGTTGAGCTTGGGCGTCGTTAAGACGCTGTAGCCGTAGGCGTACGGGCAGTTGTTCGACAGCCGGAACGCGAAAAACAGAACGACGACAAAAATAATCGGAACAATGTGCCGCGTGGCATAGTCATACGCGCCGACAAACGGAATCTTCGGCACGAAGCTCTTGTGCCCCGTCCTGTCAATCAGCGGTCCGAAGAGCATCAGAAGCCCCGGCATCACGACGAACGCCGACAAAAGCGCAAATCCGATCGATTTGATCAGGCAGATTGCCATATCGGGGCCGAGCCTGAACTGCATGAACAGCATCGCGACCAGACCGCCGATGGTGGTAAGACTGCTCGCGCCAATCTCCGGAATCGCCTTGCTGAGCGCCAGAATGACCGCCTCGCGGATGGGAAGCGTCTTATGTTCTTCTTTAAAGCGGTTGCAGAAGATGATCGCGTAGTCGATGGAAAGACCCAGCTGCAAGATACTTGTGACGGAGTTTGACACGAATGAAATCTTGCCGAGCAGGTAGTTGGTGCCCTGGTTGACAATCAGACCTACGCCGAACGTCAGAATCAGGACCGGCACCTCACCGAAGGTCTCGGAGGTAAACAGCAGCACTGCGACAATGACCACCGCGACATAGACCATGATCATATTGATCTCGCGCTCGATGGTCTCCGCCTGCGCGTTTCCGAGATCTGTCTTGACGTAGACGTCCTGCCCGGATAAGTACTCCTTCACCTTGTCCAGCGATTCCAGGCACGCATCGTCCGTCTCGTCGTAGTCAAAGGTGATGCTGAACAGCGCCGAGGCGTTATTGTAGTGGTCGGTCGTATCATCGAAGCTGATCGACTGCACGCCGCGGATTTCCTTGAGATCGTCCAGCATGCTTTCCGCGTCGGCATAGGAGATATTTGCCACCATGACCTCTGCCGTGCCGTAGGTGATAAACTCCCCTTCCATGACGTTCAGCGCTTTCTTTGTCTCGGAGTCCTCCGGCAGATAGAACGTCAGATCATTCTCCACCTCGACCCAGCCGCGGGAGAACATGGAGAAAATGACCAGAATGATGGTAATCAGGAAAAACAGATTGCGTTTGTCCACGATAAACGTCGCAAGCTTGACCATAAAGCTCTCGCCGCCGGACGAAACGCTGTTCGGTTGTTTTGCCATGCACCAGGCTCCTTCCTATGGATTTTTCTCGACGCTGCCTGCGCTTCCATCACACAAACAGCCGACCCACTCTTTCCCGTTTGCAAAGAGCGCGCCGCAAAAATCTCTATCTTAGTCTTGAATATACCACGTTCTGTCTCAAAAAACAAGCAAAGAAAACCATTTCAATGAAAGTTCAGAATTTTGTAACTTTCCCGGTGTATTCACGGTTCAAATTTGGTGCAGATGTTCCGCTTCTTCCAAATGGTGACATAGCCCATGCGCGCCGGAGCGATGCTCCGGCGCACATGGGCGTATCGTTAATAGAGAAGCAGCGCCTCTTCCCGGATGGAAAACGGCGAATACAAGATCGGACTTTGTTCCATCTCCGCCCCGGTCTTCACGCGAGACGGCACCGTTGCCTACACTACCGGTGTGATCGGCATGTTCCGCAGCATCCACTGCGACGAGTTTGCCGCCGCCGTCAAGCAGGTGCGCGCCACCGCGTCCATGATCTCTGCCGCGCTCGGCTATCGCCTCGATAGAGCTACGTAATATTTATTATGTAAACAAACTTGAAAAGAGGAGTTTTATGAGCTATACAGCAGCTGTGATTACCGTCAGCGACCTTGGAAGTCAGGGAAAGCGCATTGACACCAGCGGTCCTGCCGTCTGCGCGATGCTCGAAGGCGCGGGCTTTTCCGTCGTCCACACCGCCATTGTCCCGGATGAACAGGAAAAAATCCGCGAAGCGCTGATCGACTGCGCCGACGAGCGCCATATCGGTCTGATTGTCACCACCGGCGGCACCGGGCTTTCCCCGCGCGATGTAACGCCGGAGGCAACGCTTTCCGTTCTCGACCGCGAAATCCGTGCAATTCCCGTTGCGATGTGGGTTGAAGGTCTCAAAATCACACCGCGCGCCATGCTCTCGCGCGCTGTCGCCGGAACGAGAGGCAGCAGCCTGATTCTCAATCTGCCCGGCTCTGAAAAGGCGGCAAAGGAAAACCTTTCCGCGGTCATCGGCGCGCTGGATCACGCAATGCATATGATTGCCGCCGAAGGGCACTAAGCGTTCTTCGGCTTTTCAAATTTTTCCGGACATGCCGCTGCGCGCTTTGCGCAAACTAAGCGCGAGGTGAAACACATGTCTCAGAAACCATCTTCCAAAAAGCCTGTCCATCTGCCCCCGGCAAAGACCTTCCCTTACTCCGCAACCCCGATGGTCAACCATTTCCCGGGAAACGCCGAGGACTGCTTCGACATGGTCAATCAATACGGCACGTACGAAATCCAGCGCACCGCCGACACGGGGAACTTCTTTCCTGCCATCGCGCAGGGGCTTCCGAAGGACGCCCATTTCAAAATCGGCAGAACCGAACTGGATCAGACGGCAAAAGAGTAAAAAAGGACCCCCGGCTATGCCGGGGGTCCTTCTTCATTCTAAACCCAGGTTTCCCAGATCTCCGGGCAGTAGCCCACGGTCGCCTGCTTTCCGTTGCGGACGACGGGCGTTTTCATGAGCTTCGGATTGTCGAAGACCTTGTCTTCCTTTGCCGTCTTATCATCCATGTAGCGCATGAGATCAATCTCCGGCGCTTTCTGCTCCCAGTCAATGAGCCTGTCAATGCCGCCCACGGCGCGCAGGACACTGTCAAACTCGCCGCCCGACATGCCGTAGCGCAGCAGGTCCACAGACTGGTATTTGATTCTGCGCTCTTTGAACCAACGCTCGGCTTTTTTCGTATCGAAGCACTTGCTCTTTCCAAAAATCTGGATGTTCATCTTACTCCTCCAGCATCTCGTCCGCCTCTGCCACCGTGTCGGCAGAAAACAGGAACTCGCCTCTTGCCGAATAAACCTCAATATGACCTCTGACATACTCCATCCGATATTCCATCACACACAGCTCCCTTCGCTTTCTGGTGACAGTATATCATATGGTATGTACCATAATCAGGACTCTTTCGCGGCATTGCGAATTTTTATCAGAACCAGCCCTCTGCCTCGCTGCGCCAGAGCGCCGTCAGCGTCAGATTTTCCTCCACGCGCGTGTTTTCATCGATCACCACGCCGTTCTCTGTGACCCAGCCAAAGAATTCATCGTCGTCACAGCTTGCCTCGAACATCGGGTCATAGTAGCTGCCCGTCTCATAGACCGCGACGTCTACATCCAAAGAGCCTTTTTCGGTCCGGAAAATCACGTAGCTGAAGCCGTCGGTGTTTCTGCCGTCATAGTCGCCGTAGAAGAAGAGCTTCAGCTCCTTAAGGCGCCGTTCGATCAGCCCGTTGTGAATTTCCGTGCCGGAGCTGCTGGTCACATGGCACCAGATGCCAAACGCCGAGGCAAACTCGTTGACGCTGTATCTGCCGGAAATGAGCAGTGTCGCCAGCCGACTCTGGTTCTTTTCGCGCATCCAGTAGTCGCCGTTGTTGTATGTAAACGACACCAGCGCATCATATTCCTGCTCTTTCAGGCGAATGCTGTTCTTATCCAGGAACTCATCGAGCTTCGCTTCAAAGCCCTGCAGCCGCTTGCGAAGCAGCCTGTCCGCCTGCTTCTCGGTGATGCCGTCGGGGTACTCGTCTTTTTCGCAGTAGCTGCCGTAGCCGATGGAATACTGCTGATAGTCCCAGTACGCCTTCGCGGTGAAGCCCTCGCGCGCCTTGATGAACTCGACGCCTGCGTCCGTGGTGCGCAGCTCGATCGGCTCGTCGCTGTCTAAATCTTCCGGGTCGTCCGGATTGTCCGTCGAGCCGCCGTTCCGGTCTAACCGGTAGGCGTAAATCCGGCTGACGATGGCAGAAAGCTCCGCGCGGGTCAGAGAGCCGTTCGGGCGGAACGTACCGTCCGGATAGCCGCCGATGATACCGATTTCGCTCAGCGCCTGTACGCAGTCGTCATTCGTATCGGTAAACTTCTGCTGCGCGTCCTGCCGCGTCACGCCGAGCGCACGCGCCGAGACCTTCGCGGTCAGAAGCCGGCTCATGCTGACATCCAGATCGGTGATTTCGCCGCGCTCCAAAATGCCCGCTTCCAGCGCAAAGTTGAGGTAGCCCCGCGCCCAATGGCTCGAGACCTTCTCCGGTTCGGCATACCCTGCAGCAAGAATGATCATTTTGAGCGCCTGACCGGTTGTGACTTTTTCCTCCGGGCGGAACGTGCCGTCCGGGAAGCCGCCGATGATGCCGTTGCGGTAGAGATACATCACATCGTCATACGACCAGTGCTCCGGCGTCACGTCCGGGAAGACGACCTCCTGCTGGTCCTGCCAGAAATATTCCTCCTGCGACGCATCGTACCAGCCGTCGCCTTCGTCCGCGGAAGCAGCCGCGGAAAAGGCGGCAAGCAGCATGACAGCCAGCAGCAGACGAAGAGCCCATCGTTTCGACATCTGTGTGCGCTCCTTTCTGAGAATCACCGGGCTAAGCCCGAAGTGGTTACAAAATTTATACAAGTATAGCAGAAAAGATGACAAAATGCAACCTCCCGGCAGATTTTTCCGGGAGGCTGCTTCGTTTTTACCTCAAATTCTCTGTTCGAGCCACGAAAGGATGTCCGCGTAGACCTCCGTCCGGTTGACCTCGTTGAGCATCTCGTGCCGTCCTTCCGGATACAGACGAATGGTCACATGCCTGATTCCCGCGCGCTTGAACGCATCGATGCAGGCAAGCACGCCTTCTCCCATCGCGCCGACGGGGTCCTGCATGCCGGAGATGAACAGCACCGGGAGTTCCTTGTCCATTTTCGCAAGATTCTCCTTCTTCTGGTTCATCGAAATGCCTGTCAGCATGTCGCGCGTGAGACCGACCGTTGCGTCAAAGCCGCAAAGCTCGTCCGCTGTATACGCATCAACGACCGCCGGGTCCGAGCAGATCCAGTCGTTCGGCGTCCGGTTGGGCCTGAACTTCTTATTATACGCCCCAAACATCAGCTCCTTGAGAAGCTTGCTGCAGCCGGTTTCCCCGATGCGCAGCTGCTCGAGCTTACAGAGCGCCAGCCCTGCACGCAGCGCCGCCTCCGGCTGCCAGCCGGTGCCGGAAATGATCGCGCCGGAAAGCTCTCCGGGATACGTATACAGATACGTGCGCAGCAGGAACGAGCCCATGCTGTGCCCCAGCATCAGATACGGCAGCGCCGGATAGCGCCGCTTCATTTCTTCATAGAGCGTCCGTTCGTCTGCCACCGCAGACAGCCAGCCGCCCGAAAAATAGCCGTAGATGCCGCCCGCTTCCACGGAAAGCCCGTGCCCCATATGATCGTCCGCGCAGACGACAAAGCCGCGCTGCGTCAAAAAACGCGCAAAATGATCGTACCGCCCGATGTGTTCGGCAATGCCGTGGATGATCTGCACCACCGCGCGCGGCGCAGATTCCGGCTCCCAGAGCGCGCAGTGCATGCGCCCGGCGCCGTTGGAGGCAAGATAAAATTCTTCCATTAATTTCGTCCTTTCGCCAATCAGTCCAAATTATTGTACATGCTATCTGCTATGATGGTTTCAAAGCAAAGGAGGTACTTTTATGCAGAACCATCGTATCATTCCATTATACCCCGAAACCGCGGGCGAATGCCCGGTCAGCCGCACCTTCCGCCGCGGACGCGCCGCGAATTTCCGCCTACTTGCCGACATCGTCGATCTGACCGTAACCGCTGCCATCGGTGTCGGCGTTCTGGTCTGCTTCGGGCTGGTGTTCACCATGCTGTGACGCCTTACTCCGCGTCAAATGCAGCAAGCAATTCATCGATCGTCTGCCGCCTGCGGATGCAGCGGACCTCGCCGCCCTGCTCCAGCAGGAATTCCGCACAGCCGGGGCTTCCGCCATAATTGCTGGCAAAGCTTCTTCCGTCCGCGCCCGCGTCGCAGATGATGACGCATTCTCCGAGCTTGAGGTCCGGCAGGACGCAGGTGCCCGGAAAATGATCGCGCAGATCACAAAGAGATCCTGCCACGCGCACCATCCGCTTTTGCCGGCTCTCCGGCACAAGCGGCGCCATCAGCCGGTGCGTTGCGCCGAAGGCAATTTCCCGCAGAAACTGCGCGCAGTCTGCGTCCAGCACCACAACCGGCTTTTGCTGCGGCTTGACGGCAAGCACTCTCGTCACCAGCACGCCCGCCTTTGCCGCAAGAATTCTCCCCGCTGCAAGCAGCAGATCGGGGCAAAGCCCCGCCGGCGCGAGAATTTCCTCGTATTTTTCCTGCACGAAGTCGGACACTGCCTGCAGATCCGGCGCCTGCTCCGACGGACGGTAGCTTGCGCCGAGACCGCCGCAGATCAGAACACTCTGCACACCGATCCCCAGCTCCTGATACAGCCGTACAGCAAGGCGCAGAAGCATCTCAAGCGCCGCCTGAAAACGCGCGGGCTCCAGATCCTGATCGCGCAGGAAAACGCAGGGACTGATTGCCTCTGTTCCGCTGGCAAGAAAGCGCCGGCACATGGAAAGAAGCGTCTGCAGGTCCATGCCGAGCTTGCTCTTTTCAAAATTCCAGACCGTTCTTCCGTTCAGACACAGCTGACCGCCCGGATTGACGCTCAGAAAGACCCGCGCGGGCGGCTGCGGCGGAAGTGCATGCTCCCCGTCCACCAGCTGCGCCGCGCCGATGCGTCGGGCATAGCCGCAAGCTCTTTCGTTGATTGCAACGGGCGCGTAGATGATTCTTTGTCCGTCTGCGTCAGCCCGCCGCGCCAGACGAAGCTCCGCCTCGCTCACGCACAGCAGCTGCGCGCCCGCGCTCGCCAGAATCCGCAAAACGGCAGGGTTCTGGTTCATTCGCACCGGAAAAACCGGTGTGAAGCCCGCATTCCACGAAAACGCCAGCCGAAGCTTCTCACACGCTTCGCGCAGCATCGTTTCATCATAGAGATAAAACGGCGTCGGCTGCTCCTGCAGGAGCCTGCGCAAAACCTTCGCGGGCACAAAGCTTGTCTGCCCCGCGTCCCTGCGCGCCGTCATCGTTTGTTCTTCTCGTAGAGAATCCGCAAACCTCTGAGAAGCAGATCGCGGTCGTAGCGAATCTCAGACCGGCACATCGGAAGCACAAAGCGGGAAATGCCGCCCGTGGCGACGACGGTCGCCTTCACGCCGAGCTCTTCTTCCATGCGCTCGATCATGCCGTCGATCATGCACGCCGCGCCCAGCATGATGCCGCTCTGCATACACTCGATGGTGTTGCGCCCGATCACATGCTTCGGCGCCTCAAGACTGATGCCGGGCAGCTGAGAGGTTCTCGTCGTCAGAACCTCCGAGGAAACCTTCACGCCCGGGCAGATGCTGCCGCCGAGGAAGGTTCCGGTCTGGTCGATTGCCATCATGGTCGTCGCCGTGCCCATGTCGATGATAATCACCGGCGCAGGATAATCGCGCAGCGCGGCGACCGCCGCGACAACCAGGTCACTGCCGACCTGACCGGCGTTTCCGCCCGCAATATTCAGACCCGTTTTAAGCCCCGGTCCCACGACCATGGGCGTGCGTCCGGTGAGCTTCATAACCGCCGTGCGCAGCGAATTCAGAACCGGCGGCACGACGGACGAGATGATCACGCCCTCGATTTCATCCGCCTGCAGATCATAGAGCGCCAGCACACCCTTGAGGTCCATCCAGTACTGATCGGACGTTTTGACAAGGTCGGTGGCAAGCCGCAGCTCGTGGCAAATTTTCTCTGCCTCGATGCAGCCGATGACAATGTTGGTATTGCCGATATCAATTGCTAAAAGCATATGGTTCCTCCCGAACTGCCGAAAGGCAGTTATTTTTCATCCGAAAGCGTTTTGAGCGCGCAGTGAACCTTTCCATCGCGCACCTCTACAACGCCGTAGCAATCGTTTTTCGCCGCGCCGGGGTTCAGATACCACACGCCGCCGTCCTGCTCGCAGAAAGCCCGATGTGTGTGCCCGAAGAGCGCGACCTGCGCGCCCACGTGGTTTGCTTCCAGCTTCAGCCGCGTCAGATTCGACTTCACGCCGAGCAGATGCCCGTGCGTGAGAAAAAAGCGCACGCCGGCAAGCTCTGTGAGAATTGTCTCCGGCGCCTGCGCGCCGAAGTCGCAGTTGCCCTTGACCTCATAGAAATCGATCGGATCGAGCGCATAGGAAAGCTCCTGCGCGTCCGAGACATGGTCTCCCAGGTGGAAGATCACGTCCGGTTTTTCGAGCATTGCCGCGTCATACATCGCGCCGACGCAGCGGTGCGAATCGGATAACACAAGAATTTTCAAATTGGGTTCACCTTTCGCCAGCCCCCGCATAGAATACACAAGAACTTCTTTCAGGAGGCGGAATATGGACAATTCGTATCGTGAAAACGAAGGTCTTCCCTTCACAAAGCAGCAGCTTGCCGCCGTTCTTTCGTCCAGCGAAGGAAAGCAGCTTCTTTCTCTTCTCAGCCGAGACGGCGGCGCGGCGCTCTCTCAGGCGGCGCAGGCGCTCAGAAACGGCGACACGGAGCTTGCCAAAAGCATCATCAGCCCTCTGATGCAGTCGGGCGAAGCACAGGCGCTGATTGAGAAAATCAACGAACGCGCATGAGTGACGGCTCGTTGGAACAGGCGATCGGCGCTGTTTTGCAGGACCCGCAGCAGCTGCAGAAAATCTTTGCGCTGGCGCAGTCGCTCGGTCTTTCGCCGCCGGAAGCGCCCGCGGCGCCCGCGGCTCCCCCGCCGCCCGAACCACCGAAACCGGCAGCCGCCGCACCGCCTGCCGAACAAACGCCGGAGGACCGGGGCAGCGCGCTGCGCGCGCTTTTGCAGCAGGCGGGCAAGCTCGACCGCCGGCAGGAAAACCTTCTCAACGCGCTCAAACCATTTTTAAAGCCCGAGCGACGGGAAAAAGTGGACCGCGCGATGCAGGCAGCGAGAATCTCGCGTCTTGCCGGTGCAGCACTGCGCGGTCGGGACCAGAAAGACCCGTGATGGGAGGCGATTGCATGTACAACCGATATACGCCCTCGCCGGACGGAACGTTCCAGCGCACCGTTGTGCCGGACGCGCCGCCGCCAAAACCGCCGGAGCCGGAGGTATGCGCCTGCGCGCAGGAGCCTCCCCGCCCGCAGCCGCCGAAGCCGCAGGAAACCTGTATGCCCGCACCGCCGCCGGTTCAGCCCGCGCCTTGTCCGCCGGACCGACCGCTGCGAAAACTTCTGCCGCGCGGCATTGACCCCGGCGATCTTCTGGTGCTGCTGGTGCTGCTTCTGGTTCTCATGGAGACGGATGAAGACGACACGCTGACGATTTTACTGACCGTGGCAGCGGTCATGCTTCTGTAGAAAAAGCCTCCGTACCATCCGGCAGGCAGAAGATGCCTTCGAGCGCTTCGTCATTGTCCGGGAAGATTTCCAGCGCCGTCTGCTCCATCAGATAGACCAGCTCGCCGCTGACAGTCATTGTTTGTTTACATAACAATCCGCTATCCAGACTCACCCAGTAATCCTGCTGGCATTCTCCGTCCTGCGCGCTGACATAGACGCAGTCAGAGGCTTGCTCGTCCAGCGTTACAAACGCCGCCTGCGTGAGCTGGGATTTTGCGTAGGAAAGAATTGCCTCATAGGTTGGCACACCGGCAAGGTTGTCCGTGCTGAGCCCTGCGCCGCGCGCAAGCTTCACCGGCTCCTGCTCGCCGTCATACCAGGCATAGAGCGTGGTAGCGTCGGCAAGGACGGTCTTTGTTTCCAGTTCGTCTGTGATCTGCGCCTTCACGAGCTCCCCTTTGACCCACAGCTCCGCCGTCTGCGTGCGCTGCACATCGCCGGAGGTAATGACAATCTGCATGCTCTGGTGGTAGCTCGACGGGCGCGAGACGCTCTTTTGAAGGATGCTCTGCACATTCTCGCGCGAGACGGAGGCAAGACTGGTCTGCGGCTGCTGCTCGCTTTCGGTCTGCTCCGGCGCGGGCGGCTCCGGCAGCACGATGGTCTGCGAGGACGCGCTTTTTCTGCCGCTGAAGAAAAACACCAGCAGGATTGCCACCACCGTCACCGCGGCGACTGCGGCAAGCAGCAGCGGTTTTAAGTTTTTATGCTCCTGCTCCAAGGCGCGCCTCCTTCCGGTCCGCATGTTTCAAACAGTTACTCTGCACAGAAGTCTGCGGGCTTTCCCTCCCGCAGTCCGAAGTGCCACAAAATTGCGTCCGCAATGCGCGCGCTGGCATGACCGTCGCCGTAGGGGTTGACGGCTTTTGCCATGCGCGCGTAAGCCTCCGGATTTTCCAGAAGCTCGGACGCCATCGAAACAATCACGTCTTTTTCCACGCCCGCGAGCTTTGCCGTTCCCGCGGCGACCGCCTCGGGGCGCTCGGTCTCGCGCCGCATGACCAGCACCGGCTTTCCGAGCGCGGGCGCCTCCTCCTGAAGTCCGCCGGAGTCGGTCATGACCATATAGCAGCGGGACATCAGGTTGTGCATCTGCTCGACGTTCACGGGGTCGATCAGGTGAATCCGCTCGTGCCCGCCCAGAATCGGGAATGCGCATTCGCGCACCACGGGGCTTAAATGCACCGGATAGACGACCTCGACGTCCGGATGGCTGTTCACGACCTCCAGAATCGCGTGCATGATGTCCTGCATGGGCTTTCCGTAGTTTTCCCGCCTGTGGCAGGTTACGACGATCACGCGCCGGTTCGCAAAATCAAGGCTATCCAGCTCTGCAATGCCGAAGCGGAAGTTTTCCGATACGGTGTAGCGCATCGCGTCGATCGCCGTGTTGCCGGTGATGAAGACATCGCCCATGACCGACTCACGGCGCAGGTTCTCCGCGTTCGCCTTTGTGGGCGAGAAATGCAGGTCCGCGATATCGCCCACCAGCGTCCGGTTCATTTCCTCCGGGAAGGGCGAATACTTATCCCACGTGCGAAGCCCGGCTTCGACATGCCCCACCTTCACCTGATGGTAAAATGCCGCCAGCGCGCCTGCAAACGTCGTGGACGTGTCGCCGTGGACCAGAATGAGGTCCGGCTTGTTTTCTTCAAAGACTTTCTCCATGCCAAGAAGCGTCTTCGTCGTGATCGTGGAAAGCGTCTGCCGCTTTTCCATGATATTGAGGTCAAAATCCGCCTTGAGGTCGAAGATTTCCATGACGGAATCGAGCATCTCGCGGTGCTGACCGGTCAGGCAGACGTAGGATTCGATTTCCTCCCGGCGCTCCAGCTCCTTCACCAGCGGCGCCATCTTAATCGCCTCCGGGCGCGTGCCGAAGACGGACATCACTTTGATTTTACGCATGTGGTTCCTCCTGAGATGCGGAAGACGGATCTTCCGATTTTGCAGACTCGTCCTGCCCGGACGAGCTTTTCTGCGCAGGCTCCTGCGTGCCGAAGATCACGCGCATGCCGATTGCGCCGACGACAAAAATCGTGCCGATCAGAATCAGCGCCTTGAGCTCGCCCGACGAGGTCAGAAGCACCGCCGCCAGACCCAGAATCGCCGCGAGCATGTAGGAAATGGCAACTGCCTGCTTCTGCGAAAAGCCCATGTCGATGAGCCGGTGATGGACATGCCCGCGGTCTGCCTTCATAGGGTTCTGCCCCTTGGCAATGCGGCGCAGGAAGGCAAAGCAGATATCGAAAATCGGCACGCCGAGAATGAGAAACGGCACGGCAAAGGAAATGATCGCGTACATCTTGAAAAGCCCCGTGACCGAAAGCGTTGCAAGAATGTAGCCCAGGAACGTCGCGCCGGTGTCTCCCATGAAGATCTTTGCCGGGTTCATGTTATACGGAATAAAGCCCAGGCAGGCGCCAAAAAGCGCCGCCAGAACAACCGCGACGTTCGTCTCGGCAACCATGAGCGCAATGACCGTAATCGACGCTGTGGAGATGGCGGACACACCGACCGCCAGACCGTCGAGCCCGTCGATCAAATTGACCGCATTCGTAATCGCCACAATCCAGATGATCGTAATCGGATACGACCACCAGCCGAGGTTCAGATACGTCATGCTGGAAAAGACGTTGGGGTTCGAGACGAATTGAATGACGCAGCCGTGGTAGACCGCGATGCCGGCAGCTAAAATCTGCACGATCAGCTTCGGCAAAGCGTTCAGCGCCATGATATCGTCCATCACGCCCAGCACAACGATCATGGTTGCGCCGAGCAGAATTCCCTGCATCTGCCGGTCGATCTTCGCAAAGACCAGCACCGAAAGAAGAAACGCCAGAAAAATGGCAAGCCCGCCCAGCCGCGGAATCGGCACCTTGTGCATGCGCCGGTTGTCCTTCGGCACGTCGATGGCGCCGACCTTGTAGGCAAGGTTTTTGACCATCGGCGTTGCCAGAAACGACACCACTGCCGCCACGCCCATCGCCAGCAGCATGGTAATCGCCGTATCGGTGTTCATACGTTACACTCCCATCAACGGGCAACAAAGCCCACCTTTTTGTATACCTTGCGCAGCGTCTTGTTTGCCAGATACGCCGCTTTTTCCGCGCCCTCTTTGTAGATGGACTCAAGATATGCCTTGTCGCCGAGCAGTTTTTCCGTTTCCTCGCGGATCGGGCGCATCAACTCGACCACCGCCTCGCCGACGGCAGGCTTGAACACGCCGTAACCCTGCCCTGCAAATTCGGCTTCCGCCTGCTCCACGGTCTTGCCGGTCGCGGCGCAGTAGATGGTCAGCAGGTTCGACACGCCGGGCTTGTTCTCCCGGTCATAGCGGACCGCGGTCTCGCAGTCGGTAACGGCGCGCTTGAACTTGCGCATGATATCTTCCGGCTTGTCCATGATATAGACGCAGCCCTCGGGGTCGGATTTCGACATCTTGTTTTCCGGCGCGCCGAGGCTCATGATGCGCGCGCCCATCTTCGGAATGAAGGGTTCGGGCAGCGTGAAGGTGTCGGGGAAGGAATTATTGAAGCGCGAGGCGATGTCGCGGCAAAGCTCGACATGCTGCTTCTGGTCTTCTCCAACGGGGACCAGGTCCGCCTGATAGACGAGAATGTCCGCCGCCATCAGAACCGGATACGTAAAAAGACCGGCGGTGATGTTGTCCGCGTGCTGCT
>OIWM01001025.1_pt1 | contig 30212 bp, 16 predicted proteins | sample 1587451 | NCBI WGS metagenome assembly OIWM01 (sample SAMEA3888907, study PRJEB22519) | human gut metagenome | biome: human gut; feature: human-associated habitat; material: faeces | place: Denmark | collected 2011
GCAGCTGCCGGAGCGGTGCTTAAGCCGCAAGGCGGGAATTGTGCGGTGTTGCCCTTATTTCCGCAGAACGTCAGCACATCCAGCATGGGCTCGCTCTCCCCTGCCTGATAAGTAACCCAGAAGCGCAGCCGCAGTGGATTGGGGATGATTTTTCCCGCCTGTTCATTGGTCACGCCATTGCGGCAGACAAGATATGCGGTTGTATTCCCCTGGTCGGAAGGCAGGTCCACCCGCTGCATATAAACACCATTTCCCATTGTTTCGCAGTGCTGCATCCATGCGGCAACCTCGGGGTAGCTCTGCCATTCCTCCTGCGACATACTCCAGATGGCCTTGCTTTGGTAGTTTGCTGATGCCACAAAAGCAACGCTCCATAGAACGAGTGCCAGCAGCATTGCCGCTATCAAATACAACATTCTTTTGCCTGTTGATTTTGCAGCCGCCACAATACCGCTTTTCCCTATCGCTATCAAAAAGAGCACAATCATTAGAATCAGCAAGAGCAGCAGAAGCCCCACTGCCGCGCCAAGCCCAACAAATTGCAGAGCAAACCACAGCAGAATTGCCGCTGCCGCAAGCAGCATCCACTTCTGCTTTGCTGTCAGGCTTTCTGCTTTTTCTGTGTTTGCTAATGTTCCCGATTTTTCCGTTCCCGTTGTCCCTTCTAAATCAGTCGCTTCCATATCCGCTGCTTCCAACGGAATTCCCAGCAGCTGCCGCAGCATAAACAGGTTGGCTGTGCCGGGCAGAGCTTTCCCTGTTTCCCACCTTGCCACAGCCTGCCGTGTTACCCCCAGCTGCTCTGCCAGCATTTCCTGGGTCATGCCTTTTTCTTTCCGGGCGGATGCAATTTTCTCTCCCAATGTCATGGTGCTATCCCCCTTTCTTTGGGGCCAGCATAGCACAGCTGTACTACTATTTTCAAGCAACTTTGTATCACTTTTCTGCCACTTTTCCGCAATAAGCAGTTTCATTCCCCGCAAAGCAGCATAAAAAATCCCCCACAGTACCCTTTCCGTTCGCAGTTGCCCGTGCGGAGAATGCTGTGGGGGATATTATGTTTTATTGTCAGGCTAAGCTTATCAGATAAGAAAAGTCTTACTTTTCAGCGTGGTCGTAAGCGCTGCCTTCGGCATCGCGGATTTCCTCGGCGCGAGCCAGCTCTTCTTCAACCTCCGGCAAACCGGTTCCGGCGGGGATCAGCTTACCGATGATGACGTTCTCCTTCAGACCGGCCAGCGGGTCAACCTTGCCCTTGATGGCGGCTTCGGTCAGAACGCGGGTGGTTTCCTGGAAGGATGCAGCAGACAGGAAGCTGTCGGTTGCCAGGCTGGACTTGGTGATACCAAGCAGGATCTGACTGGCCTGGACCAGCTTCAGGTCGGTTTCGCCTGCATCAATGCGTTCCTGAATCTTCTCGTTCTCGATCATCACATCGCGGCGGTTGACAACGCTGCCCATGATGAACTCGCTGGAACCTGCATCGTCAATGCGAACCTTACGCATCATCTGGCGGACGATAACTTCGATATGCTTATCGTTGATTTCAACGCCCTGCAGACGGTAAACCTTCTGGACTTCGCTGATCAGGTAGTTCTGGGTAGCAATGCGGCCCTTGACAGCCAGGATATCCTGCGGATAAGCATGGCCTTCGGTCAACAGTGCGCCCTTGACGAGCACATCGCCCTCCATCACCTTCAGGCGGTGGCCGAACGGGATCAGGTAGCTCTTGGTAACCGGTGCGCCGTTATCGTCAACACCGGTCACTTCAACGTGGCGGCTCTTCTTGGTATCGTCAATATGGACGGTACCGGCGATCTCGGACATGATAGCCATTGCCTTCGGGCGGCGGCTCTCGAACAGTTCTTCAACACGCGGAAGACCCTGAGTAATATCTTCAGCAGATGCGATACCGCCAGTATGGAAGGTACGCATGGTCAGCTGAGTACCGGGTTCGCCGATGGACTGTGCCGCAATGATACCGACGGATTCACCGACCTTAACGCACTGGCCGTTGGACATGTTGGAGCCGTAGCAGCGGGCACAGACGCCAACGTGAGCACGGCAGGTCATCACGCTGCGGATCTCCAGCTCGGTAATACCGGCAGCTTTGATCTTTTCAGCGTCGAACATATCCATCATCTTGTCCTTGGACACAATGAGTTCGCCGGTCTTGGGATCCTTCACGTCATTCAGAGCATAACGGCCAATCAGACGCTCGGAGAAGCTTTCGATGGTAGCGTTGCCTTCGCTGATCTCGCTGACGAGGATACCCTCGGTAGCGTGGCAGTCTTCCTCGCGGATGATGACTTCCTGAGAAACGTCAACCAGACGGCGGGTCAGGTAGCCAGAGTCAGCAGTACGCAGTGCGGTATCGGTCAAACCTTTACGAGCGCCTCGAGAAGAGATGAAGTACTCCAAGATGTTCAGGCCTTCGCGGTAGTTTGCACGGATAGGCATTTCCAGGGTTTTACCTGCGGTGTTAGCCAGCAGGCCGCGCATGCCGGCCAGCTGCTTGATCTGGTCCATAGAACCACGAGCACCAGAGTCGGACATCATATAGATGGGGTTGCGCTGGTGGTGGGTCTTCAGGTTGGTAGACAGAGCGTTGGAAACTTCCTCGGTAGCTGCCTGCCAGATCTCAACGGTGTTCTTATAGCGCTCTTCATCAGAGATAAGACCACGGTTGAAGTTCTTCATGACCTTTTCAACCTTCTTGTCAGCCGCAGCCAGGATCGCCGGCTTCTCTTCGGGGATGATAGCGTCAGGCACGGCAACGGTGATGGCGGAAAGGGTGGAATACTTATAGCCCTGTGCCTTGATGTGGTCCAGCATGATAGCGCAGCGCTTGGTGCCATGCTTTGTCAGGCAGCGGCTGATGATGTCGGGCAGCTTCTTCTTGGTGACCTGGAAATCGACTTCGTAATCGAACTTATGTTCGGGATCGGTGCGATCCACATAGCCCAGATCCTGCGGGATGGGGGTGTTGAAGATGATCTTGCCGACAGTGGTGGTGACAATGGCGGTTTCGGGGCCGTTGCCAAAGTCCATGGTGCGGCGCACCTTAACGGGAGCCTGCAGGGTGACGATATGCTCGGCGTAAGCCATCAGGGCTTCGTCCTCATCGCGGAACACCTTGTCGTGGCCGGGGTCTTCGGGGTTGACCATGGTCAGGTAGTAAGAGCCCAGGATCATATCCTGCGTGGGCACGGTGACGGGTTCGCCGTCAGACGGCTTCAGCAAGTTGCCGGAAGCCAGCATCAGCATCTTGGCTTCGCGCTGTGCTTCGGTGGACAGCGGCAGATGGACAGCCATCTGGTCGCCGTCGAAGTCAGCGTTGAAGGGGGTGCAGACCAGCGGGTGCAGCTTGATGGCGTGGCCTTCGACCAGAACGGGCTCAAATGCCTGAATGCCCAGGCGGTGCAGGGTAGGTGCACGGTTCAGCAGAACGGGATGGCCCTTGATGACGGTTTCGAGAGAGTCCCACACCTCTGTGGAAGCACGCTCGACCTTTTTGCGGGCAGCCTTGATGTTGGAGGCAATGCCCTTCTGGACCAGGTCCTTCATAACGAAGGGCTTGAACAGCTCCAGAGCCATCTCTTTGGGCAGACCGCACTGGTACATCTTCAGCTCAGGGCCGACAACGATAACGGAACGGCCAGAGTAGTCAACACGTTTGCCCAGCAGGTTCTGGCGGAAGCGGCCCTGCTTGCCCTTCAGCATATCGGAAAGGCTCTTGAGGGCGCGGTTGTTGGGGCCAGTGACCGGGCGGCCACGGCGGCCATTATCGATCAGGGCGTCAACTGCTTCCTGCAGCATGCGCTTTTCGTTGCGCACGATGATGTCGGGAGCGCCCAACTCCAGCAGGCGCTTCAGACGGTTGTTGCGGTTGATCACGCGACGGTACAGATCGTTCAGGTCGGAAGTCGCAAAGCGGCCGCCATCCAGCTGGACCATGGGGCGGATATCCGGCGGAATGACCGGAACAACGTTCAGGATCATCCACTCCGGGCGCTGGCCGGACAGGCGGAATGCATCAACGCACTCCAGGCGTTTCAACAGGCGGACGCGCTTCTGGCCGGTAGCCTTTTCCAGTTCCTCATGCAGCTCTGCGGACAGAGCTTCCAGGTCGATCTCAGCCAGCAGCTTCTGGACGGCTTCGGCGCCCATGCCGGCTTCAAAGGTATCCTCGTACTTTTCCCGCATCTCCTTGTACTCGCGTTCGGTCAGGAGCTGCTTTTTCTCCAGCGGAGTAAAGCCGGGATCGGTAACGATATAGTTTGCAAAGTAGAGCACCTTGTCCAGCTGGCGGGGGCCGATGTCCAGCATCAGGCCAATGCGGCTGGGAATGCCCTTGAAATACCAGATGTGCGAAACGGGTGCAGCCAGCTCAATGTGGCCCATGCGCTCGCGGCGGACCTTAGCGCGGGTAACTTCGACACCGCACTTATCGCAGATCTTGCCCTTATAGCGGATGCGCTTATACTTGCCGCAGTGGCATTCCCAGTCCTTGGTAGGTCCAAAAATGCGCTCGCAGAACAGGCCGTCGCGCTCCGGCTTCAGGGTGCGGTAGTTGATGGTTTCAGGTTTCTTGACCTCGCCATAGCTCCAGGCACGGATCTGGTCGGGAGAAGCAAGGCCGATCTTGATAGAATCGAACTCTTTATTTTCCATTCAGCGAACCCTCTCATTTAATCGTGACGTAAACAGCATTCCGATCATTCACCGTCGAACAGGTCGTCGCCATTGTCGGCTTCGATCTGTGCCAGAGAAGCTTCATCCGGCTCCTCATCGCCCAGGTCGTCGTCAAAGCCTTCATCGGCATCCTTGACACTGTAATCATCCTGCAGCTCGCTTTCCAGCAGAACGTTATCACCGATATCGCTGTTGTCAAAGTTGGCATCGTCATCGTCATATTCCTGACGCATATCAACAGCGTTGCCTTCCTTATCCTGAACAACAATATCCAGGCCAAGGCTCTGCAGTTCTTTCAGCATAACGCGGAAGCTTTCGGGGATGCCCGGATTCGGCACATCTTCGCCCTTGACGATTGCTTCGTAGGTCTTGACACGGCCCACAACGTCGTCAGACTTGACAGTCAGGATCTCCTGCAGGGTGTAAGCCGCGCCATAAGCTTCCAGAGCCCAAACTTCCATTTCGCCGAAACGCTGGCCGCCGAACTGGGCCTTGCCGCCCAAAGGCTGCTGGGTAACCAGAGAGTACGGGCCGGTGGAACGGGCATGGATCTTATCATCAACCAGGTGATGCAGCTTGAGGTAGTACATATAACCGACAGTAACCTTGGAGGGGAACTTTTCGCCGGTACGGCCATCGTAAACGGTGGTCTTGCCATCATCGGTCAGGTCGATCTTGCTGAAATCGATGATGTGGCCCTTATCGCCCATCAGGCGGGGCAGCTTGGTGGGATATTCCGGTGCATGGTCGCCATGCCACTTATCGCGGGCTTCGGCCAGGCAGTCACGGATATCGGATTCGTGCGCGCCATCGAACACGGGGGTCTGCACATGCCAGCCAAGGGCCTTGGCAACATAGCCAAGGTTGACTTCCAGCACCTGACCGATGTTCATACGGGAAGGAACGCCCAGGGGGTTCAGCACGATATCCAGCGGGGTACCGTCAGGCAGGAACGGCATGTCCTCCTGCGGCAGAATGCGGGAAACAACGCCCTTGTTGCCGTGACGGCCTGCCATCTTATCGCCAACGCTGATCTTACGCTTTTGGGCGATATAGACGCGCACGCAGGTGCGCACGCCGGGCTGCAGCTCGTCAGAGTTTTCGGGGGTAAAGACCTTAACATCCACAACAATGCCGTAAGCACCGTGGGGAACGCGCAGGGAGGTATCACGTACTTCCCGTGCCTTTTCGCCAAAGATGGCGCGCAGCAGGCGCTCTTCGGCGGTCAGTTCGGTTTCACCCTTCGGAGTAACCTTACCAACCAGAATATCGCCGGTCTTGACTTCGGCGCCGATGCGGATAATGCCGCGGTCGTCCAGATCCTTCAGGGAATCATCGCCGACGTTGGGGATATCACGGGTCACCTCTTCAGGTCCCAGCTTGGTATCGCGGGCTTCGCTCTCGTACTCCTCAATGTGGATAGAGGTGTAGATATCCTCGCGGACCAGCTTTTCGTTCAGCAGAACAGCGTCCTCATAGTTGTAGCCTTCCCAGGTCATGAAGCCGATCAGAGCGTTCTTGCCCAGAGAGATCTCGCCGTCCTTGGTGGCGGGGCCGTCAGCCAGAACGTCGCCCTTCTTGACAACATCGCCCACATAGACGGCGGGGCGCTGGTTGACGCAGGTTCCCTGGTTGGAGCGCATAAACTTAATCAGTTCATAGGTATCGGCGGAGCCATCTTCCAGACGGACAACGACCTTATCTGCGTCAACGCTTTCAACGGTGCCGTCATGGGCAGCCAGCACGCAGACACCGGAGTCGGTAGCAGCCTTGTATTCCATACCGGTAGCAACCAGAGAGCGCTGGGTAACCATCAGAGGCACAGCCTGACGCTGCATGTTGGAGCCCATCAGAGCACGGTTACAGTCATCGTTTTCCAGGAAGGGAATGCAGGCGGTAGCCACAGAAACCATCATTCGCGGAGAGACATCCATGAAATCGACCTGTTCACGGGCAAATTCCTGAATGTCGTTGCGATGACGGCCGGAAACGCGGGAACGGACAAAGCGGTTGTTCTCGTCCAGCGGTTCGTTGGCCTGTGCCACGATGTATTCATCTTCAACGTCGGCGGGCATATAAACAACTTCATCGGTAACAACGCCGGTTTCTTTATCCACGCGGCGGTAAGGTGCCTCAATGAAGCCGTACTTGTTGATCTTGGCGAAAGATGCCAGATAGGAGATCAGACCGATGTTGGAACCTTCGGGCGTCTCAATCGGGCACAGACGGCCATAGTGGGTATAATGAACGTCGCGGACTTCGAAGCCTGCGCGGTCACGGGACAGACCGCCGGGGCCCAAAGCGGACAGACGGCGCTTATGGGTCAGCTCAGACAGCGGGTTGTTCTGGTCCATGAACTGAGACAGTGGGCTGGAACCGATGAACTCACGGATGGCAGCCACGACCGGGCGGATGTTGACCAGGCTCTGCGGGGTGATCTCGCCGGATTCCTGGTTCTGCAGGGTCATGCGCTCGCGCACAACGCGCTCCATACGGGCAAAGCCGATGCGGAACTGGTTCTGCAGCAATTCGCCAACGCTGCGCACGCGGCGGTTGCCCAAGTGGTCGATTTCATCGGTCACGCCGATGCCATGGTCAAGGCCCAGCAGGTAGTTGACGGAAGCAAAGATATCGTCAACGGTAACGGTGCGGCTGATGAGCTTATCATGATTCTTGGTCAGCAGTTCTTTCTGCTCTTCCGGATCGGAGGTAGCATCCAGAATCTTACGGATTTCGGCGAAGGAAGCGCGCTCGTTGATGCCGCATTCCTTCACGTCAAAGCTGAAGAAACTCTGGGCATCGACACAGCCGTTGGAGAACACGATCACATTGACCGGATCCTGGCCCTTGCGCTCCACGATAACAGTAACGCGGGAAACACCGGCGTTATCAATTTCAACAGCCTTTTCGTGGCTGATGCGCTCGCCCTTGGCGGCCAGCAGTTCGCCGGTCAGCGGGGCAATGATGTCCTCGGCAGTCTTATAGCCCGCAATACGGCGGAACAGGCACAGCTTGTTGTTCATCTTGAAGCGGCCAAAACGAGCCAGGTCGTAACGGCGCGGATCAAAGAACAGCAGGTTGATGTGGCTGCGGGAGCTTTCCACCGTCGGCGGCTCGCCGGGGCGCAGCTTGCGGTAGCACTCCAGCAGGGCTTCCTCTGTGGAATGGGTGATATCCTTTTCCAGGGTGGCGTTGATTTTGGGTTCAGAATCGCCGAAGTACTGGCGGATCTGCTCATCGGTGCCAAGACCCAGTGCGCGCAGGAAGGTAGTAACCGGCAGCTTGCGGTTTTTATCAATGCGCACATAATATACATCGGAAGAATCGGTTTCGTATTCCAGCCATGCGCCGCGGTTGGGGTTCATGGTTGCGGTGAAAAGGTCCTTGCCGGTACGGTCCTTGCTGGAAGCATAGAACACGCCGGGCGAACGAACCAGCTGGCTGACGATAACACGTTCTGCACCGTTGGAGATGAAAGTGCCGGAATCCGTCATGAGCGGGAAATCGCCCATGAAAATTTCCTGTTCCTTCACTTCGCCGGTGCTCTTGTTCAACAGGCGCGCAGTGACATAAAGCGGCGCAGCATACGTTGCGTCACGCTCTTTACATTCTTTAATGGTATATTTGGGGTGCTTGTCCAGACGGTAATCGACAAATTCCAGCGAGAGATTCCCGGTGTAATCCTCGATCGCGTCAATGTCGTGGAACACTTCGCGCAGGCCCTCGTCCAGGAACCAGTTATAAGAGTTTTTCTGGATCTCGATGAGGTTGGGCATGCCAATCACTTCGTTGATGCGGGAAAAGCTCATTCTGGAGGTTCGACCGTTTTGTACGGGCTTGACCTTTACCATAAAATGCGACCACTCCTATTCCGTTCAGATTTGTTTTTGGCAAAAGCGCTCCGCCGAAGCAATGATTTTCTTGGAACATTCGTCGTTTTTAACAAAGTTTGAAAAAACGCGAAAAAATCAAAATTCCTTTAGGGCGCTCTATTCCATTTTGTGATACTATGCCAGTATACCAGCCAAAAAGCTGATTGTCAAGGGCTCTTTTGGCATTTTGCGTGTTTTTTTATCAGGCGATTAAACGCCCGGATGCGTGTCACATTTCTTTTGGCAAAGTGCTATTTTTGCATTTCTTCTGCCACTTGACAAATCCTTGAAATGCCGCTAATTGGCACAATGCCCAATTACCTTGTGTGTTTTTTGTATGGGTTGCAGCCTGCGTTTTTTCTGCATCTTCCCGGTTTTTACGCTTTGCAAACAAAAAGTGCCCTTCCCGCCGTTATCCGTGTGCAGGGTGGGCACTCGTCTGTTTTTGGTGTTATGCGTTTGATGCCGGGCCCGCCACACGGGTATTTACACCAGCTCCACCCGGTATTTTTGCAGCCAGTAATTCAGCTGCACAAACCAGGCAATGGTCTGCGGGGTGGTCATCAGCTGGCCATACCAGGGGGTCGCAGTCTCGGCAGCGGTCAACAGCTGTTCCAGCGCTGCCCTCTTGGCAATACGCAGCAGCGGGGCATCCGGGTCCTGCATCGCACTGCGCAGCATGGCGCTGACAGCGTTCAAATACGCCGGGTTCCATGTTTTAGGGTAGGGGCTCTTTTTTCGCCACAGCACTTCCGTGGGCAGCACGCCCTGCATCGCCTGGCGCAGCAGGCCTTTTTCGTGGCCCTCGTAATCCTTATATTCCCACGGCACGCTGTACAGGTATTCCGCAATGCGGTAATCGCAGAACGGCACGCGCACTTCCAGCCCGCTGTACATACTCATTCGGTCCTTGCGGTCCAAAAGGGTCTGCATAAACCAGTTAAAGTTCAGGGCAAACATCTGGCGCATCCGTTGTTCCAGGGGATCCAGACCGGGGCGGATGGAAGTTTGCTCCAGCGTGGCGCGGTAGCCTTCATCAATATACGCCGCCGGGTCAATGCCGCCGAACACCTCCGGCTTAAAAAAGCTGACCCTGTATGCCGTGCTCTGCGCCCAAGGGAAGCCATACCGCTCCCGCACGGTCTTATCCCTGTACCAGGGGTAACCGCCAAATATCTCGTCCGCGCACTCGCCGGAAAGTGCCACGGTGGCTGTTTTACGGATCTCACGGCAGAACAGCAGCAGCGAGGAGTCCACATCCGCCATACCGGGCAGGTCGCGGGCGTCCACCGCTTCCAGCAGGGCGGCGGCCAGTGCTTCGCTGTCCAGCGTTACCCAGGTATGCTGCGCGTTCAAGAACTGGTTCATGGTGCGGATATACGGCGCATCCGGGCTGGGCTGGAAATGGGTGGCGTGGAAGTACTTTTTGTTATCCTGATAACCGACCGAGAAAGTCTGCAGCGTTTTGCCCCGCGCCGTAAAGTGGGAATCCGCGATTGCCGAAATCAGGCTGGAATCCAGCCCGCCGGAAAGGAAGGTTGCCACCGGCACATCCGATACCAGCTGCCGCGTGACGGCATCCATCACCAGGTCCCGCACTTTGGCTGCGGTGTGGGTAAAATCATCGGGGTGTTCGTGGTCGGTCAGCTGCCAGTAGCGGCGCACGGTGAGGCGCGGCGCACCAACCTGTGGCACAGTGTATTCTGCGCAGCAGCCGGGCTTCAATTCCTGCACATTGCGGAACACCCCGCACCCCGGCGTGCGGCCGGGGCCGAGCAGCAGCACATCGGCCAGTCCATGGGCATCCACCTGCGGCGGGATCTCCGGGTGGCAGAGCAGCGTTTTCAGCTCGGAAGCAAAGATCAGGCTGTCCCCGCGCAGGGCATAGAACAGCGGCTTGACCCCGATGCGGTCCCGCGCCAGAAAGAGCTTTTGCGCCCGCTGCTGCCACACAGCAAATGCAAAAATACCGTTCAGCTTTTCCAGACAGTCCGGCCCCCACTGGGCAAAAGCATGTAACAAAACCTCAGTATCGGAATGGCTTACAAAGCGATGGCCCAGAGCCGCAAGCTGGGCGTGCAGCTCTGGCGTGTTGTACAGCTCGCCGTTGTACACCAGAATGTATTTCTCCCCGCCCTGATCCAGCACCATGGGCTGGCAGCCGTTTTCCAGATCCACCACAGCCAGCCGCGCATGGATCAGCGCCGCATGGCCGTGCAGGTACATTCCCCGCTGGTCCGGCCCGCGGCGTGCAAGGCTTTTCTGCATTCGGCAGTAAGCTGGGTAGTTGGCTGCAATCTTATTTGGGTCCGCGCTGATCTGTCCGGCAATTCCACACATCGTTATCCCCTCCCCTATATCATCAGGGTAATCGTATGCTGTGGCTTTGTCATTTATGCCTGCTGCACACAAAAATACACCCGCACCGCCGGGCAAACAGCAGTACGGGTGCAGATGATTTTAATTTGCTATTTCTATTCTATATAAGAATCACGGCATAAGAATCACGGCATCAATCCAGGAAGTCGCGCAGCTTTTTGCTGCGGCTGGGGTGGCGCAGCTTGCGCAGGGCTTTTGCTTCGATCTGGCGGATACGTTCACGGGTAACGTTGAACTCCTTGCCCACCTCTTCCAGCGTGCGGGGGCGGCCATCTTCCAGGCCAAAGCGCAGGCGCAGGACCTTTTCTTCACGCGGGGTCAGGGTTTTCAGCACATCGGCCAGCTGCTCTTTCAGCAGGGTCTGGCTGGCGGCTTCGGCGGGAACGGGGGCTTCCTCATCGGGGATAAAGTCGCCCAAGTGGCTATCTTCCTCCTCACCGATGGGGGTTTCGAGGCTGACGGGTTCCTGTGCCACGCGCATAATCTCGCGCACTTTGTCCACCGGCATATCCAGGCGCTCGGCAATTTCTTCGGCGCTGGGCTCATGGCCGTTTTCGTGCAGCAGTTGGCTGGAAACCTTTTTGACCTTGTTGATGGTTTCCACCATATGCACAGGGATACGGATGGTGCGGGCCTGATCCGCAATGGCGCGGGTGATGGCCTGGCGGATCCACCACGTTGCATAGGTGGAGAACTTGAAGCCCTTGGTATGGTCAAACTTTTCAACCGCTTTGATCAGACCCAGGTTACCTTCCTGGATCAGGTCCAGGAACTGCATGCCGCGGCCCACATAGCGCTTTGCAATGGAAACTACCAGACGCAGGTTGGCTTCGCTCAGGCGCTGCTTGGCGCGTTCGCCGTCCTTGCCGCCTTTCTGGATATCCAGGGCCAGCTGCACTTCCTCATCGGGGGTCAGCAGGGGCACGCGGCCGATCTCTTTCAGGTAAACCTTAACGGGGTCATCGATGGTAATGCCGTCCGAGGTAACGGTATCCTCAAAGTCATCCATCCCCTCCTCGCCCATATCGGCCACAGCGGACATATCAGTGGCGTCATCATCCACCACTTCAATGCCGTTGCTTTCCAGCTCTTCATACAGCTTTTCCATCTGCTCCGCGTCAATAACACGGCTGCTTTCTTCCATAGCGTCGCTGATTTCGGTGCTGGTCAATTTGCCTGCACGGCGGCCCTGTTCAATCAGGTTGCGAATCGAATCTTTCTTTTCTGCCATAAGTAGTTTCTCCTTTGGTTTTTATTCTGCCCATCTTACTGGAACGGGATAAAACAACATGGTTTTGGCCGGGTGGAAATTATTCTTCCGGCGGGCGTTCGCCCACTTTTTTGCGGGCAAGGGCGGCAAATTTCTGCCGGAATTCATCGTCTGTGGTGCCTGCCACCTGGGCGCTTTCGGGGTTTGCGGTCTGCAAACGATCCAGCAGCATATCAATATCCCGGCGGGTCAGGCGGGTATCGGCGTTTTGGGCCTGGGCCAGCATCACCTGGCTGTAGGCTTTTTCCTCCAACAAGGGGGAAAGGGTCGTAGCGTTGGCGGGCTGGCCGCGGGCGGCGCAGTCGTAAATCGCCTTGATTGCCTGCTGCATTTCCGGCAGCACCACCATGCCAAGGTTCAGCCGCTCCCGGATGTAGGGGATGGCGCCGGCATCCTGCAGCATAGCCGCCACAAGCTGGCGGGCGGCGCTTGCGGCCCCCAGGGCAGCTTCGCCCCCGCGGTCATAGGGCACGCGGATATCCGCCGCAATCCCCTGGCGGGAAAGTTCGTTCTGCTCTTTGCGGCGCGCCCTGCGCCCGGCCCCGCGCACGGCGCTTTCCAGCTGGACCAACACAGCCTTTTTATCAATGCCGGTCTGCTCCGCAATGCGCCCGGCATACACATCCCGCGCCGTGGGGCTGACCGCGCTGCCTGCCAGAATGCCGATGGCTTCATCCACATATTGCAGGCGCTGGGCATCGTTGCGCAGGTCATATTTTTTCACTGCCTTAGCCAGCTTGAACTCCAGCGGGGTTGCGGTGCCTTCCAGCACAGCTTCAAACCGGTCGCGGCCATAGGTGCGGATAAATTCATCCGGGTCCTTGGCACCGGGGATGTTCAGCACCCGCACCTGCAAATTGGTACCGGAAAACAGCGCCAAACTGCGCTCCGTTGCCTTCTGGCCTGCTTCGTCCGAGTCATAGCTCAGCACTACTTCGTCGGCGTATTCCGTCAGCAGCTTGACCTGCTCCGGCGTCAAAGCCGTGCCGCAGGCACAGACAGCGGTATCAAACCCGGCTTCGTGCATCGAGATGACGTCCATATACCCTTCGCAGAGGATATACCGCTTGGACGTTGATTTTTTTGCCACATTCAGCGCAAACAGCGTGCGGGATTTGTGGTAGACCATCGTTTCGGGCGAGTTGATGTATTTCGGCTTGGAATCATCCATCACGCGCCCGCCGAACGCAATGATATTGCCCCGCACATCAATGATGGGCACCATCACGCGGTGGCGGAAGATATCATACAGATTGCCCTTGGCGCTACGCTTGACAAGGCCGGAGGATTCCAATTCCGGCTCGGTAAAGCCGCGGTGGCGCAGGTAGTGCAGAAGGCCGACAAAATCTTCCGGTGCATAGCCCAGGCCAAACCGGCGGATGGCCGCATCCGAAAGGCCGCGTTTTTCGCGCCAGTAGCGGCGGGCCATGGCGGCTTCCGGCGTTGGGGCGTTGAGCTGGTCATAAAAATAGCGCGCGGCGTTGCGGTTGATCTCCAACAGGCGGGAGCGGGAACGGCTTTCCTGGTCGTCCTCCTCCGGCATGGGCATCCCGGCGCGGCCCGCCAGCTGTTTAACAGCTTCCACATAGCCCAGGTTGGAAATTTTGCGCACAAAGTTAATCACATCCCCCGCCGCACCGCAGCCAAAGCAGTAAAAACTTTGGGTATCCGGGTAGACGGTAAACGAAGGGGTTTTCTCGTTATGGAAAGGGCACAGCCCGGTATAGGTTCGCCCGCGATGACGCAGCTGCACATATTGGCCGATTACTTCGGTAATATCATTGCGTGCAACCACTTCCTGTATGTATTCCTGTGGGATCAATGGGGCTCCGGGCCTCCTTTCGCGTATATATCGTAATAATTTATAGGTTAGCGGGCGCACAATGTGCGCCCCTTCGGGGCGGGCGGCAGTGCTCTAACATACTGCCAATTTTATAGCACCTGCCACTTTTGCGGCACAAACAGCTCCTCAAACAGGCGGGTAGCAAATTCATCGCTCATGCCGGAAATATAATCCGCCACGGCACGGTCCATTCCCTGGTGATATGCCACCTGCATATAAAAATTAGGCATCAGCGTGGGGTCCGCGCAAAGGCGCTCATACAGCGCTTCGATCATCTTGTCCACTTTTTTCTCTTCGCGCTTGGCATCCTTGTCCACATACACCGTGCTGTACATAAAGTCTTTCAGCACACCGTATGCCTCCTCCACTTCGGGGGAAAACTGCATTTTCCCATTTTTGCAGTTTGCGCTGTTTGCCACAAGGTCGGTGATCATTGTGGTGATGCGCCGGGATTTGGTATCTCCCAGCACCTGCACGGCATCCCGCGGCAGGGCGGCGGGGTTCAGCACACCGGCGGCCACGGCATCCTCAATATCATGGTTCAAAAAGGCAATGTGGTCCGCATAGCGCACGGTACAGCCTTCCATCGTGCGGGCCCAGGCGCCTTTGGTGTGGGTAATAATCCCGTTGCGCACTTCCCAGCAAAGGTTCAGGCCCTTGCCGTCCTTTTCCAGGTAGTCCACCACCCGCAGGCTTTGGCGGTAGTGGGTAAACCCGCCGGGGCACAGCCGGTTCAGTGCGCGCTCCCCCGCGTGGCCGTATGGGGTGTGGCCAAGATCATGCCCCAGGGCAATGGCTTCGGTCAGGTCCTCATTCAGCCGCAGGGCGCGGGCAATGGTTCGGGCAATCTGGCTGACTTCCAGCGTGTGGGTCAACCGGGTGCGGTAGTGGTCGCCCTCCGGCGAAAGAAACACCTGTGTTTTCTGCTTCAACCGCCGGAAACTTTTACAGTGCAAAATTCTGTCCCTGTCACGCTGGTAGCAGGTCCGCAGGTCATCTTCCGGTTCCGGGGTGCGGCGGCCAAAGCTCTGCTCACTTAAAGCGGCATAGGGGCTTAAGGTCAGGCGTTCAATTGTCTGGGTCTCTTCCCGCACAGTCACAGCGCAGCCTCCTTTCCCCTATCCGTTTCCCCGTTGGGCATATCATGCCCAAAATGGCTCTCTATATTATAAATACGATAAAAAGCCGCCAAACACTTGTATGAAATGTAAAAATTTCATGGGAAATTCTGCTTTCTTGCCAGAAATGACTGCGCAGCATCAAAAAGCTGCGTAAAGTGGTTTGCTGATCGTCACTTCGGCACTGCCGCGGGTCAGCTCGCTCAGGTCATGGCACAGGGCTTCTTCGGTTCCGGCAGGCATGCGCCAGCGCAGGGTCACAGCGTCGGCATACTCCGGTTCCTGCAGTTTGGCCCCGGCGGCTGCGATCATCCGCTGGGCCTGTTCAAACTTGGGGTATGGCACGGTCACGGCGCAATCCGTCACCAGCCGCATGCTGACAATCTCCGCCTGCTGCAAGGCTCCGGATGCCGCCGCGGTGTAGGCCCGCACCAACCCGCCGGTACCCAGCAGAACTCCGCCAAAGTACCGCGTAACCACCACGATCACATCCGAAAGCCCCGCATGGCCGATGGCTTCCAGCACGGGGGTACCGGCGGTTTTGGCGGGTTCGCCGTCATCACTGTAGCGGGTGCGGCCGCCCTCGCGCAGAACATAGGCATACACATTATGCCGCGCGGTGCGGTTGGCCGCTTTGATGCGGTTCAGGTGGGCAAGGGCAGCTTCCTCGGTATCAGCAAACGCAGCGGAAGCAATAAAGCGGGAGCGCTTTTCTTCATATTCAAAGGTGGAAATACCGCGGATCGTTTGATAGTCCGGCATAGGGGTTCTCCTTTGAGATGCAAGATGATGTATTTGAAAAAAATACCGCAGATGTTGCCATCTGCGGTATACAAAACCTTAATGCAATTACTTGCCAGCCTTGTTGGCGTAGCGGCGCTTAAAGCGCTCAACACGTCCGCCGGTGTCAACCAGCTTCTGCTTGCCGGTGTAGAAGGGATGGCACTTGCTGCAAACTTCAACGCGGATCTCCGGCTTGGTATCGCGGGTATGGATCACGTTGCCGCATGCGCAGGTAATGGTGCAATCCACATAGTTGGGATGAATACCCTGCTTCATTTTCATTTCACCTCTTTCTCGATCATGACTAAAGGGAGCCATACTTGATATATGTGCTCATCACAATCTTCGAATTTCGGCTACCAGCAGACGCCATCCTGTGCGTGTGGAGCAGCCCTCTGAACGATTGCTAGAGTATTCTACCAGAGTTTTTGTGCTTTGTCAAGTAGTGCGGGCAATCTTTTGCGGCGGCAAATTGCCAGCAAAAGTGCAATCACTTATATGCCCATCCGGGGCGTCGAGGACGCCGTCTCCTACTGTGGGGCAAAGTACATCACACGTTTTTTGTATCTGCTCCGGTAAGTTTCCGGCGGAGTCGGGTACCCCCGCCCTACTGGGTGTTTGTGGGTTGGCCGCACACAATAAAATGCTCTGTAGGGAACGGTCTTGACCGTTCCGGGGCCTTGTAGCAGATGCCGCAACAATTTTCCGCAAAGCCTTTGGCTCCCCTTCGAGGGGAGCTGTCGCCGAAGGTGACGGAGGGGTGATTCCCCAAGCGGAGCCTGAAAATGCGCGTTATTTCCTCACTGCGGCGGCTAGGGGGCTGTATACAAAAAAGGCCGTCTGCGTATTACAGCAGGCGGCCCAAAAGCGCCAAACCTATGGAATCACATTATGCCAGCAGCGGCTTAACGGCAGCGGCCAGTTCTTCTTTCTTGGCTTCGGCTTCGGCCAGGTCTTTGCCCTTGGTGGTAAAGTAGGTCTTGATCTTCGGCTCAGTGCCGGAGGGGCGCACCACAACGGTGCAGCCGGATGCCAGGGTGTAGATCAGCACGTTGGCGGCGGGCAGACCGGTCTCTTCAGGCTTTTTATAGTCCACAACCTTTACAACGGCGTCACCGCCAAAGTCCTTGGGCGGGTTCTCGCGCAGGCCGGACATAATGCTCGCCATCTTGTCCATGCCGGACAGGCCCGGGAACTCAAAGCTGTCAACCTTGTTCAGGTAGCGGCCATACTCGGCGTAAATGCGCTCCAGCTCTTCCTTGATGGAACTGCCCTTTGCGCGGTAATAAGCAGCCATTTCGCAAATCAGCATAGAGCCGATAATGGCATCCTTATCGCGGACGTAAGGACCAGCCAGGTAGCCATAGCTTTCCTCAAAGCCAAAGATGAAGCGGTCAACCTGACCAGCAGCTTCCAGCTTGGCGATCTGATCGCCGATCCACTTAAAGCCGGTCAGCACATTGCGGCACTCAACACCGTAATGCTCGGCCACCTTGTCCGCCAGCGGGGTGGACACGATGGACTTGCACATGACGGGGTCTTTGGGCATGGTCCCCTGCTCAATGCGGCCCGCGCAGATGTAATCCAGCAGCAGAACGCCGACTTCGTTGCCGGAAAGCAGCTCATAGCTGCCATCCTTGCACTTAACGGCAATGCCAACGCGGTCAGCATCGGGGTCAGTGGCCAGCATCAGGTCTGCACCAGACTTTTCGGCCAGTTCCAGGCCAAGGCGCAGAGCCTCGAAAATTTCGGGGTTGGGGTACGGGCAGGTGGGGAAATTGCCGTCCGGCTTTTCCTGTTCCGGCACAACGGTGATATCGGTAATGCCGATGTCATGCAGAACATGGGTGACCGGAACCAGGCCGGAGCCGTTCAGCGGGCTGTAAACCAGCTTCAGGTCGGCGGTCTTGCAGATACCGGGACGGATGGAGCGGGCTTCGATTGCTTCGTACAGGGCGTTGATGCAGTCATCGCCAACGTATTCGATAATGCCCTTTTCCAGCCCCTCGGCAAACGGCATGGTTTTGGCGCCGGTCAGGATGTCGGTCTTCTGGATTTCGGCGTACACGATGTCAGCGGCCTCATCGGTCATCTGGCAGCCATCGGGGCCGTAGGCCTTATAGCCGTTGTACTTGGCCGGGTTGTGGGATGCCGTTACCATGATACCGGCGTTGCAGTTATAATACCGGGTAGCAAAGCTCAGTGCGGGAACCGGCATCAGGGCGCTGTAAATGCGCACCTTTACGCCGTTGGCGGCCAGAACTTCGGCAGCAGCCTTGGCAAACACATCGCTCTTGATGCGGCTGTCATAGCTGATAGCAACGGTCTGGGTGCCGCCCTGGGTCTTGACCCAGTTGGCAAGGCCCTGGGTAGCCTGGCGCACAACGTACACGTTCATGCGGTTGGTACCGGCGCCGATCACACCGCGCAGACCGGCAGTGCCGAACTTAAGGGCAACGGCAAAACGATCCTGAATGGCAGCGTCATCGTTCTGAATCGATTCCAGCTCCGGCTTCAGGTCGGGGTCATCCAGGTTGGCAGCAAGCCAACGGCTGTACATTTCTTTATACATTTTGGACACCATCACTTTCTTACCCTGTAAAAGTTTTGGGTAAATTTACTTGTTCAAATTAAATATATCAATTTTAGTTTGCGTTGTCAATCAAAAAAAGCTGGAATTCCGGCTTTTTGCCGGGGCTTTGCCTGTTTTTTACCCTACAGCGTCAGGGCAGATTTTGGGCACAAAAAATATGCTTGCCGCCACGGGCGGAACAGGATATACTGAAAATAATCAAAGTACGCAATTTGTTGAAAAAAAGGAGTTGGCTGCGCCATGTATGCACACGTTGTCAGCCTGGGGGTAACGGGGCTGGATGGCTACCCCGTTACCGTGGAAACCCACATCAGCGGCGGTCTGCCCAAATTTGCCATGGTGGGCCTGCCGGATTCCGCCGTGAAGGAAAGCAGTGAGCGGGTGCGCAGCGCCATCAAAAACCTGAACTGCCCCTGGCCCGCCAGCCATGTTACCGTCAACCTGGCCCCCGCCGATGTGCGCAAGACCGGCAGTTTGTATGACCTGCCGGTGTTCATCGGCATTTTGGCGGCGCAGCAGTACATCCCACAGCCAGAGCCGCACCAGGCATTTTTGGGTGAGCTTGGGCTGGATGGCACACTGCGCCCCATTGCCGGTGCCCTGCCCATGGCCCTTGCCGCCCAAAAGGCGGGCGTGACCGAGCTGTTTGTTCCTGCCGAAAACGCCGCCGAAGCCGCCGTGGCCGAGCAGCTGACAGTTTACCCCGCCCGCAGCGCTGCGGATGTGATCCGCCACCTGGCGGGGCAGGCAAAGCTCAGCCCCGCCAGCCGCACAGGATACGATGCCGCCGGGCAGTGGCTTGGCCCCGATTTTGCGGATGTGCGCGGCCAGGCGGAGGCCCGCCGCGCGCTGGAAGTTGCCGCTGCGGGTGGGCACAACCTGTTGATGGTGGGCCCGCCGGGCACCGGCAAAAGCATGCTGGCCAAGCGCCTGCCGGGCATCCTGCCGCCGCTCAGTTATGAGGAAGCGCTGGAAACCACCGCGATTTATTCCGTTGCCGGGCTGGTGCAGGCCGGGACCGGATTATTGCAGCAGCGGCCGTTCCGCAGCCCCCACCACAGTGTCAGCGCCGCAGCCATTGCGGGCGGCGGCACAGTGCCCCGCCCCGGCGAGGTCAGCCTGGCCCACAACGGCGTACTGTTTTTGGACGAGCTGCCGGAGTTCAGCCGCGAAGCGCTGGAGGTGCTGCGCCAGCCAATCGAGGACGGGTGCATCTCCGTGAGCCGGGTACACGGCACCGCCACCTACCCCTGCCGTTTTATGCTGGTTGCCGCCATGAACCCCTGCAAGTGCGGGTATTATGGTTCCGGCGTGCGGGAATGCAGCTGCACGCCCAGTGCGATCGAGCGCTACCGGCAGCGGATTTCCGGCCCGCTGCTGGACCGCATTGACCTGCATGTGGAGGCCCGCCCCGTGGAGTACGACGCCCTTGCCGCCAAAACCGGCGGCGAGCCGAGCGCTGACATCCGCACGCGGGTGGCCGCGGTACGCGCCATGCAGGCCCAGCGCTACCAAGGCCTTGGCTTTACCTGCAACGCCCAGCTGCCCAGCGGTATGCTGCGGCGCTACTGCCCGCTTGCCCCCGCCGCCGAAAAGCTGCTGCGCGGTGCGTTTGAACGCATGGGCTACAGCGCCCGCGCCTATGACCGCATCCTGCGCGTTGCCCGCACCATTGCCGACATGAACGGTGTGGAACAGATCGGCGCCGCAGAGCTGATGGAAGCGCTGCAATACCGGAGAATGGACAGGGCGGTAGGCAAATGAATATTTGCCAAATGAATAAGTAATAAAGAATAATAAAAAATGCAGGTGGACCGCGTTGCTGGCACAACGCTCAAAAATATTAGAGTTCTGTCAAATATAGAGCACTAATATTTCTGAGCCGTGCGCAGCACTGCGGTCCACCTGCATTATTCTTTATTCTTTTTTCATTATTCTTTCTATTTGACTCGTTCCTTTTCGGAACGGGCGAAATAGAACATCCACTGCTGCAAAATTCCGGCATTGCCATAGGCTGGGAAGGGGTTCTGGCCGGCGTAATGCTGGTCGATCACACGCTGGATCCACACATCCACGGGGGCACACTCCATGCGGCCATAGGCAAACAGGGCTACGCAGTTGGCCACCTTGATGCCCACGCCGTGCTGCTGCATCAAAGCTTCCAACAGCCGGGCATCGGGCAGGGTTTCCAGCGCGGCAAGGTCCAGCGCTCCCGCTGCAACTGCCTGGGCGGCAGCCAGAACATACGGGGCGCGGTAGCCCAGCGCGCAGTCCCGCAATGCCTGCTCCCCTGCCGCGGCGAGCGCCTGCGCCGTTGGGAACGCATACAGCACATTCCCGCCCGGCTGCAGTAGCGGCGCACCGTACCGGGTACACAGCGTTTCCACGCAAGCCTGAATGGCCGGGATATTTTTGCGCTGGCTGATGATAAAGGTAACCAGCATCTCCCAGGCGTCCTGGCGTAGAATGCGGATGCCCGCCCCGGCCCGGGCCGCTGCGCAAAGGTAGGCATCCTGTTTGGGCACCGCGGCGCGGATGGCCGCATAATTGCGGTTCAAATCAAAATAGCGGTGCCAGAAGCCCTGCCATTCTTCCGGGGTACAGCTAGCTGTATACGTATCACCGCTGCCGGGCTGCAGGTACAAAAGCTTATCCCCGGCCAAAAACCGCCAGCCCTGCGGCGTTTGCGCAATGCGGAACGCCTGGCCGCTGGCAGCTATTTTTTGCAGATCGAAATCACCCGGTATCGTTACGGTCATGGCTCGCGCAGCACCTCCAGCATGCGGCGGGCACTGCTTTCCCACGAGTATTTTTGCAGTACGGCGGCGGCATCCCGGCCGGGGGTTACATGGTCCACACTGCCGTGGTTGGTGGAAAGGTCAATGTAATCAGCGTGGGAGCCGTAAATTTCCCGCATGCAGGGGGTATTGCTCACCATCACGCGTGGAGCACCGCAGGCAATGGCTTCCAGCGGGGGGATGCCGAACCCCTCATACAGCGTGGGGAACAAAAACGCCTTGCAGTTTTCCATCAGGCTTTTGGCTTCGCCGTCCGTCACATAGCCAAGGTACATCACGTTGTTCAGGTGGTCCAACCCCAGGGCAGCGGCCTCTTTGGCAAGGCTGCCACCGCCCGCAATTGCAAACATAACCTGGGGTTTGCTCTGCGCAGCGCGCAGCACCCAGGGAAAGTTCTTATTTTTAAGCAGGTTGGACATTGAGAAATAATACTCGCCCTTTTTCAGCTGCGGCCACTTGCTGTACTCACCAAACAGCATGGGGTCAGGGCGCACGCGCTGCATATGCTGCCAGGCGTTATACACCACGGTGATCTTTTCGGGGTTCACATGGTAATATTTCACGATCTCGCTTTTGGAAAATTCCGAGACCGTCACGATTTTTCTGGCCTTTTTGGCAATGGCCGCATACTGCATGCAGTGCCAGACAGCGCTGGTGCGGCCGCGCAGGTCGGTATAAAAATCCGGGCGTGCTTTATAGCACACATCATGCACCACGGCAATGCCCTCGTTCCCACGGTGGAACATGGGAATAACGTTGCACATGCCCAGCCAGCAGCGCCCGCTTTGTGCCAGATATCGGCCATACACCCGCTGCCAGCCCAAAATGCCGCTGGACTGCGGCAGGGTGACCACCTTGATATTGCGGTATTCGGGAACGATACAATCCGGCGGAACCGCCACTTCCAGTTCGCCGGGTTCCAGCATGGGGTCCATGGCAGCGAGTATTTCCCGCGCATAGCGCTGGATGCCGGAAAGCTGCTGCACAAAAAACGAGCCGTCTACTGTATACTTGGGCATTTTCATTCTCCTTATAAACGGCACCGCGTTACTGCGTCAGGATGCCGTATTGGTATTTGCACTGCAAAATGCGCTACACGCTTTCGTCCAGTCTCTGCTGGGGGATGGTACCCTCCTGCACAGCTTCCAGCACGGCGGTATAGGCATCGGCAAGGCCGTTGGGCATCAGCAGCAGGTCGGCACCGGCCTGCAGCGCCTTGACCGCCGCCTGACCGGGGGTATACACATCGGTGATGGCCTGCATCGCCAGCGAATCCGTCACGATCAAGCCCTGATAGCCCAACTCCCCGCGCAAAAGATCGGTCAGCATGACGCTGGAAAGGGAGGCCGGGGTATCGTCCCCTGTTACCTGCGGCACGGTAATGTGGGCCGCCATAATCAGCGGAGCATTGTTCACATTTTGGGCAAAGGGCACCAGCTCACAGCTGCGCAGGTCATCCAGCGTTTTGTTCAGCGTTACGGTGCCAACGTGGGTATCCTCGCTGGTATCGCCATGGCCGGGGAAATGCTTGAGGGTGCAGGCAATGCCCGCATCGGCAAACCCGGCGCACGCCCCGCCCACAAGGTCGGCGGCGGTCTGCGGTTCACTGCTGAACGCGCGGGTACCGATGACCGGGTTATCGGGGTTGGTGTTCACATCGGCCACAGGGGCAAAATCCAGGTTAAAGCCGTATTCTTTTAAGTAGCCGCCAATGGTGCGGCCCATGGCGCGGGCATCTTCCGGGTTACCGGATGTTCCCACCGCCGCAGCGCTTTCGTATTGGGGCAGGTCAAACGCGGCATTGTTGGCAAGGCGCGCCACCAGGCCGCCCTCCTCATCAATGGCAGTAAAAAGCGGCGTATCGCTCGCCTGCTGCAAATCGTCCAGGAATTGGGTGATCTGCTGCGGGCTTTCCAGATTTTTGCCAAAGATCACCACGCCGCCCACCGGGTACTCCGCCAAAGTCTGGCGCATGGCATCCGTCAGTTCGGTCACGCCGTCCGCCTTGGCATCGTTGATCTGGTCCTGCGTTTGGCTCAAGTCCAGGGAATCGGGTCGAACAAGAAAGAGCTGCCCCACCTTTTGTTCCAGCGTCATCTCCTCCAGCAGCTGCTGCACGGGGTCCGGCTCCGGGGTGGGCTGTTCCGTGGGTGCTGCCTGCGTGGTTTGGGCTTGCTGTGTTGGTGCTTCGGTCGGCTGGGCCGCCTTATTTGGGAGTACATCTTTTGGGGCAGCAGAACAGGCGCACAAGACTGCCGCCAAAACGGTTGACACAAATGCCGCGAATCTTTTTTTCATGCTTACCGCCCCCTGCTGTTTGTCTAGGGTGTATCCTCTAATAAGATAAACGAAGAAGTCATCCAAATTGTTACATAAAGGGAAATATCTTTGCCTTAAGTTAGCGGGCGCACAATGTGCGCCCCTGCGGTCACTATAGGGAAATGCCATTTTCCCCGCACAACGCGCCCTGCTGCATATGCTGGCCTTGCGGCGTGTTTTATTGTATTTTGATTATACCATGTCTCGCGGCAGAATGGAACGGAATTTACAGGAATCAAGTGGTAAAATCCCGCATTACTCTGCAAAAAGCCCTCGGCACAGTGGTTTGGCACCGTGCCGGGGGCTTTGCATTGGTTCAGGCTTTGCTGCCGGACCGATTATTCATCATCAACGGTATTGTCATTGCCAACCGGGTCTTCGGCGGCAACATCGGCGGTTTCGGGGGTAGCTTCCTCCTCGGCTTCCAGCGCTGCCTTGTCATAGGCAAAGGCGTTCAGGGCGTCAGTGCTCACTTCATACACAACGCCTGCTGCGCCGGAGCTGCGCAGGTAGCACAGGGTATCGTCCTCGGCATCGTTGCCGCCAAAGCTGCACTGGATGCTGGTGCCGTCCGATGCGATCAGGGTAACGATGGCATTGGGGGTATCCAGACCATACACGGCATCGGCCTGCGGTTCGGTCACGCTCCACTTGGTTTTCAGATCACAGATGGTACTCGCCATCTTTTTGACGATATCCTGATTCAGGTTATACTCCGCATCATCCGTCAGCGTCCAGGTGCTGTCATTCTGGGCAAAGCTCAGGGTTCCGCCGTTGGCGGTCTGCACCACCATCTTGGTCACATCGTCCACATCTATGTCCGTAATGCTCTGGGCGGCATACAGCTGCTTTGCGGTTTTGCAGATGCCGCTCAGGGCCGAACTGTCCAGCGTATACACCGGGCCGTCTGCGCTCAGGCGGGCATACCAGTTGTTTGTGATGGAGTTCTTGCTGCCAACGGTCAGCGTCCATTCGGTATCTGCCGTTTTCAGGCTCAGCTCATAAGTCGGGGTATCAAAGCCCATGCTGGCAACGTCGGCGTCATCGCTCAGTTCGCGCAGCGCGGTCAGAGCGGTCATGCTGTCGGCAACGCCTTGGGCCTTACTCTGGTCAAGGGGCAGCGCGGGGTCAGAATCCAGTGTCCAGGTATCATCCGTTTTGGTCAGGGCGGATTCCAACGTTGCGCCATCGCTGGCGTCTTTGTAGGCAATCGCGGTCACACTGTCAGCATCCAGGCTGCACAGTGCAATGCTGGTATCCTCTTCCTCGGTGTCTGCATGGTTCAGCACGCCAAGGGCAACGCCCAGCACAACCACCACGGGAACCAGCACAAAAAGGGGCAACATTTTCTTTGTGTTCATTGGCTGTTATCTCCTAAGGTTTCTGCAGTACCGGAACACTCAACGGCGGCGGCGCACCAAAGTGATGGCAATACCGGCCACGATAAAGGCCAGCGGCACCACGATGGTAAACAGCAGGCCAAGCAGCATGGTGGCCTTGGCAGGTACCGTCAAGGTTTCGGCGCTCATACTCTTGCTGTCAATCACCACACCGTTTTCTTCGCCGATCATCCAGTTCATGGTACTTGTTAGTAGCTGTGCGTTGCCACCAATCAACAACGAGGCATATTCCCTAGCGACATACTCTATCCCCTTGCTGTTCAGTAGATTAGCGCAGTTCACCCACACTACCTTTGCACCAGTGGTGCTGTTGCTGGCGGCAACGGCAATGTTAAAGGGGCCGTTGGGATCATTTGCCCCCTGCTCGGCGGTGGTAGCCTCGGCGTAATCCTGCATCGCATAAGCCGTGCTGCTGGTGCTCAGCAGGGTGGTCAGGGTCAGGTCATCGGTGCTGTCGCCCTTCACAATGCCCTGTGCCACGGGGGTAAAGACATGCATGCCGTCGGTCACGCCCGCGGTGATCTCGTTAGAACTCAAGTTCGGCAAAAGGCACGTCTGTGCAGTGCCGTAAAGGTAATAGTTGCTGTCGTTTTCAATCACAAGGCCTTCCTGGCGGGTCATGCCGTACTCTGCCAGCAGGGCATCCAGGTTGGGGGTACTCACCGTCAGATCGGTGGTCACAAACAGGTGGCCGCCGTTTTCCAGATAGGTCTTGATGGCAGCGGCATCCAGGGTGGAAAGGTCCGCCTGCGGATCGTTGATCAGCAGGGCTGCGGCATCTTCGGGCACTGTATCGTTGGTCAGCAGGTTCAGGTCCTGCACGGTAACGCCGGAATTATCCAGCGTTTCGGTAAAATCGCTTTCCAGGCTGGCTTCGCCGTGGCCGGTCAGCTGGTACAGCACATAGCTGTTCTCCCGCGTGACCTTGGCAATGCCGGAGGACAGCGCGTTCTCAGCGGAGAAGCTCATTGTGTAACTGCCGGTGGTATAATAGCTGGAATAATCCGCCGTATACATATCATTGTAGTCCACCACGGTGTGGTTATCCCCGCATACAAGGATCACGCTGGAGGAGCTTGCGTTCTGCGCGTCATACTGCTGTGCAAAGGTGGGGTACAACGCGGGGTCGCGCTGCTGCCAGGTAAAATGGCTGCTTTCGCCCGCATAGCGGTCCAGAATTCGCGTAATGTTGGAATCCTCGTTGCCGGTTTCCGCCAGGTAATAGGCGGTCACATCGGTGTTCAGTCCCTGCAGCATGGTTTTGGTGGTATCGCTCAGGGTGAACATTTTGCCGGTGGAAATATCAAACTGGGTAAACTTGGTGGGCACCGCGCCCACCACAAGGTTGAGCAGAATTACCAGCACCAGCACCACAACGGCCAGCACGCTGGCGTAAGCACCGCTGCGCAGGCTGCGGCGGCGCGCTGCCTGCTGTGCCTGGTTAGGGGCAGGGGCATTGGCCGCGTTCTTTTTCTTAAAGTTCATCGTCGGACCCCCCTCTTTAATTCCAGCGGCGGCGTTCCAGTGCCTGACCCGTCAGGAAGAGGAACAGTCCCGCCACCGATAGATAATACACAATGCCGGTCACGCTGAACATGCCGCCCACAAAATCCGTAAACGGCTGGAACAGTGCCAGCGCGCCAAGCACGCTGTTAAAGCCGGTCAGCAGCCAGGCCGGGCGCAGCTTAAACAGCAGCACCAGCACCACGGCACCGCCGCAGAACACCGCGCTGCCCACCGTGACATTTTTGCAGGCCAGACCGACCAGCAGAGCCACAACCGCCAGCACCACGCAGAACACGATGAATGCCAGCGTGTTGCCGCTGGTGAACAGGCTCTTGATGCCGTTCATCAGGTAGCAGATCAGCAGCGCACCAAAAGTAGCCAGGTACGCAATGATCTGGTTTTCCGTCAGGGCGGAGACAAAGGTACCGATGGCAATGCAGGCAGCGCCCATCAAAAAGTACGCCAGCCAGGTGGCGTAAGCGCTGGTAAGGGAGATGGTGCCAAAGGCCGTGAGCACCAGCGGCATGATGGCCGCTGCCGCCATGGGCACGGCAAACACCGCCAGCTGGGCAAAGTACTTACCCATCACGATAGAAGGGATCCCCACCGGGCTGGTGAGCAGCAGCTGGTCGGTTTTATTGCGGCGTTCATCCGCAAAGCTGCGCATGGTCAACGCCGGCAGCAAAAACAGCATGACCAGCGTGGTAGAATACAAAACGGTTGAAAAATCCGACGTGCCATACACCAGGCAGTTGGCGGAGTAATATAACCCGATAAACGCCAGCATAACACCAATGACAACATAGCCGACCAGGCTGGTGAAATAGCTGCGCAGTTCCCGCTTAAAAATGGCAAACATGGCTCACTCTTCCTCCTTTTGGTCGTTTTCGGCTTCCGGTTGTTCCGGAGTATCATCCGCCGGGGCCTGCGGTTCGGCAGGCTCAGCAGACTGTTCCGGCTGTGCGGCAGCCGCTTCCGGAGCCGGTTCTTCGGTTTCTTCCGGCTGGGCTTCCGCCGGTGCAGTCTCGGTGATCTGTAGGAAGATATCCTCCAAACTCATCGTATCGCTTGTCAGGGACACAACCGGGCAGCCAGCTTCGGCCAGCGCCTTGGACAGGGCCGCGCGCAGGTCTGCACCGGCGGTGCTGGTGGCGGTAAAGCTGACTTCATCGCCCTTTTCTGCGGTCACGCGCAGGTCGGTCAGGCCCTCCACCTTGGCGGCAGCGGCCAGAATCTGTTCTTTGGTGCCAAGTGCCGTGGCGGCAATCATGCCGCGGGCAGCCAGCTGGGCGGCCAGCTCTTCCGGCGTGCCCTGGGCGGCCACTTTACCGTGCGCAATAATCAGCACGCGATCACAGATCGTCTGCACTTCGCTCAGGATATGGCTGGAAAGGATGACGGTGTGGGTCTCTCCCAGGTCATGGATGAGGTTGCGGATCTCGATCATCTGGGCGGGGTCTAGGCCAACGGTGGGTTCGTCCAGAATGATCACCTTGGGGCTGCCCAGCAGCGCAGCGGCAATGCCAACGCGCTGGCGGTAGCCTTTGGAAAGGTTGCGGATCAGCCGCTTTTCCATCTCCTGCAGCCCAGCGCGCTGCACGGCCTGCGCTACATCCTGCACGCGGTCCGCTTTTTTCTTTTTGCCTTTCAGCTCGCTGACAAACAGCAGGTATTCCTGCACGGTCATATCGGTATACAGCGGCGGAATTTCCGGCAGGTAGCCGATGCAGGCTTTGGCCTCCTTGGGCTCTTCCTGAACATCATGGCCGTCAATAGCAACGGTGCCGCCCGTGGGCGCAAGATACCCGGTGATCATGTTCATTGTGGTGGATTTGCCGGCGCCGTTGGGCCCCAGCAGGCCGTAAATACAGCCGTCCTGCACAGTGAAGCTGATATCATCGACCGCGGTGTGTTTTCCGTAACGCTTGGTCAAATGCTTGACTTCGATCAATGGATGCACTCCCCTTTTCTTGGGGGCCGCCCGCCGCAGGGCAGGCATACCCCTGAACTATCCAGAAGTATACTGCCTATTTGTGAAAATTGTGCGTCGTTTTTTTGCCAGGATGTGAAAATTGTGTGCACATGCAAAAGCACCCCTGCGCGGCTGCAGGGGTGCCAAATCAGCTTATTCTTTTGCTGCTTCGTTTCTTTTGTGGGGGGCAGCTTTAGGCAACACCGCACAATTCCCGCCTAGCGGCTTAAGCACCGCTTCAGCGGCTGCGGCACGGCATCTGCGTTGCCAAAATGCTCGATAATGTCGGGTTGCGGTACCCGCATCGTGCTTCGGGGGCAAAAGCCCCTCGCACTCTGCGACCGCTGCCCCTGCTTCGGTTCGCTGTTTCCGCCACTGGCGGCGCTCACCTTTGCAGCATCCAGTATTATCTGCGCTTTTGGCTTAGCAGCTGCCGCACCTCGCTCGCCGTATCGGCACTTAGAATTATGCGGTATTGCCTTACTTTTTCTGTTTTCTCCGCTTTGCTTCCACAATGACGTCCGCAATGTGCATGGCAACATCATCCTTGCTTTGCAGCGGCAGCGCGGTGGAAATGCTTTCGGTAATCAGGGTTACAACGTTGGTATCCACGCCAAAACCGGCGCCGGGCACCTTGACATTGTTGGCCACAATCATATCCATGTTTTTCTTGTGCAGCTTGGCAGTAGAATTTTCGATCAGATCTTTCGTTTCCATCGAAAAGCCGCAGACAAACAACTGCTCCGGCTTGTGCTCGCCGACCCAGCCCAGAATGTCATCCGTGCGTTCCAGCTCAATTGAAAGTTCACCATCGTGCTTTTTGATCTTATCCTGCGCCACCTGGGCCGGGCGGTAGTCCGCCACAGCGGCGGCCATCACCAGGGCATCCGCATCCATGGCGTTGGCCTTGACAGCTTCAAACAGTTCTGCCGCGGTGGCAAAAGGCACCATTTTGACAAACGGAACCGACGGCAAGTCGGAAGATGTCAGCAGCGTCACATCCGCGCCGCGCAGCATACAGGCGCGGGCCACGGCATAGCCCATTTTGCCGGTGGAATGGTTTGTCAGGTAGCGCACCGGGTCCATCGGTTCGCGGGTGCCGCCAGCGGAAACCACCACTTTCATGCCCTGCATGTCTTTTTCGTGTTCCAGCTCCCGTGCCACATAGTCCACCAGAACGCCCTCATCGGGCAGGCGGCCGGAGCCCGTATCGCCGCAGGCCAACAGGCCGGAACCGGAGGGAATGACGGTGAAACCGTAATGTTCCAGCGTTTTCAGGTTATCCTGGGTGATGGGGTTTTCCAGCATATGAGTGTTCATGGCGGGGGCCACCAGCTTGGGGCAGCGGGCCGCCAGGGTAACGGTGGTCAGCATGTCATCCGCCAGGCCGTGGGCCAGCTTGGCGATCACATTTGCGGTTGCCGGGGCGATCAGCATCAAATCCGCCGCGTTGGCCAGCGAAACATGGGCCACATCATACTGGAAGTTGCGGTCAAAGGTATCCACAATGCAGCGGTTGTTGGTCAGGGTTTCAAACACCAGCGGGGTGATAAACTCCGTGGCGTTTTTGGTCATCAGCACATGCACATTGGCGCCGGCTTTGGCCAGGGCATGGGCCACATTGGGCATTTTATAAGCAGCAATCCCGCCGGTAATGCCCAGCA
>OIWM01001032.1_pt1 | contig 30073 bp, 29 predicted proteins | sample 1587451 | NCBI WGS metagenome assembly OIWM01 (sample SAMEA3888907, study PRJEB22519) | human gut metagenome | biome: human gut; feature: human-associated habitat; material: faeces | place: Denmark | collected 2011
GGGATATCCCGGAGGCCGCCTTTCTGTATCTATTTTCCTTTGCAGGTATGCCGCAGCGTGAGCCGGTGTGCGGCTCCCCTCTACGCCTCCATTTTTGCCCGGAGGCGCTGCGTCAGGAAGGCCGCCGCATAGCAGACCGTTTCAAATTTCAGATACTGGAGCGTATTTTCGTCCCACATCAGCTTGAATACCGGCGGGAATTCCTCGTCCGACGACCAGAACTGCACGATCACCGGCAGGAAATCGAACAGCGGCAGACGGAAGGACAACTCTCCCATCCCCATGTCCACGCCGCCCAGCTCCCGGCAGGCCCGCGCCAGCTTCTCCGGCGCGCGGTCGCACAGCGCGGCAAACGGGTCCATCATGCCCTTCGCCGGGTCGGCCCCATAGGCCGCGCCGGGCAGATTTTCTGCGCGGCAGAAGCGCCCGGAAAGGCTCCGCCCCTCCTTTGCGCAGCAGAGCAGGTCGTAGACCGTCATGCTGTCCTCAAAGCCGCCCGGGAAATAGTCCGTTCCGTTCTCCGCCCACTCGATCACGCCGCTCTGGCGGCCGACCCGGTAACGCCGGGCCAGAAACGGAAGATAGAGGTACGCCGCGTCGTGCTCGAGGTGGAAGCCGTCGATCATGCGGCGCTGGTCATATTTCAGAAATTCTGCGGGCATTCGCTCCAACGTAAGCTCATAATTCGTTTTTCCCATGACTGCCTCCCGAAAAATTGCCGCGCCGCAGCTGCGGCGCGGCAGAGTGTCGCTTTGCGCGTTTTTTGAATCTATGCGGGGAATTATTTGCCGGAGTCGTAGTCCGAATCTGTGTTGGTGCGCAGATGCGCGATGGCGTCGGTAAACGTGCTTTCCATGTCCGGGAAGAGGTTGTTGCTGATGGCGCTGCGGATGGGCACGACCTGATAGCGGACGCCCTCGGCCTCGCTCTCGGTTTTCAGAATGTAGAGCGGCGTATACTGGATCCCGGTGAGCGAGGTGTCGCCGGTCTTGCCGTTCTTCGTGAACTCCAGATTCAGGATCACGGATTCCATCGCGTAGTCGTACTTCTGGCTGTCGGGGCTGGAAAGGAAGTTGCCGAGGCTGTAGGCCACGAAGCAGGTCTTTTCCTCGCCGTCCACAGTCGTGACGGGGACCTCCTTCATCGGGCCGACCACATGCGGATGAGAGCCGAGGATCACGTCCACACCGTTTTTCAGCATCAGGTCGGCGATCTCCTGCTGCGTCGAGCCGACCGTCGTGTCCCATTCGCTGCCCCAGTGGAGCATGGCGACGATCACGTCCGGATCCAGCGCCTTCGCGGCCTTGACGGACTTGACGATGCCGTCGGTGTTGATCTCCTTATACTCCGTCCAGTAGTCCTGATAGAGCAGATCCACACAGAATTCGGAGCCTTCGGGCAGCTTTTCGTTGTTGACGCCCTTGGTGTAGCCGATGAAGGCGATCTTGATGCCGTTCACGTTTTTCAGCAGGACGCCTTCGTTGGTGTTCTTATCATCCTGCGCGACATAGGTGCCGACATGGTCGATGCCGACGGTATTGAGATATTTGATGGTGCTCTTGAGGCCGGAAACGCCGTTCTGGATGCTGTAGGTATTGGCCGTCTGCACCAGATCGAAGCCCTTTTCCTTGAGCGCCAGCGCCAGAGACTCCGGCGCGCGGAAGTTCGGGCGGCCGCTGTACGGCTCGCCGCAGAAGTTCAGCTCCAGATTGCCGACCGTCAGATCTGCGCCCATGGTCAGCGCGGAAACGGCGGAGAAGCAGGTGGAGAAATCATAGCTGCCGTCGGACTGCTTCGCGGCGTCGATCTGCTCGTCGTAGACCATGATGTCGCCGACCGCCGCCAGTGTGACGACGGTATCCGGCTCGTCGGCCGGCTCCTGCGGGGTATTGTCCTGCGTGTCGGACTGCGCGGGCTTCTGCACGGCGTCCTCCTGTCCGGCCTTGCCGCTCTTGCAGCCGCGGACGATCAGGACGATAACAAGGATCAAAATAACGGCAAGCACGCCCAGAACGATCCGCTGCTGCATCTGGCGGCGGCGCTTCTGCTCAAGACGCTTGAGCCGCCGCGCCTCCAGCATCTGCTCATTGCGTTCAAATTCCTGATCTTCCATAAAGCGTCCTCCTTATCGGATATACATTATCAATATACTATATTCTGCCCCTTTGCACAATCCTTTTTTCAGAAAAAAGCGGGAAAACACGTGACACTTGGCGAACGGAGAAAAATGTGCTATACTGTCTGCGAAACAGAAAGCAGAGGTAATTCCGCATGAAGCTTCAAAAAAAGAAGAAAAAAGTCAATCTGGTCGTCATTTTTCTCGTGGTGGCGCTGGCCTTTGCCGTCATATGGGGCGCCTGCGAGCTGATCCGCCATCTTTCCAGCTACGGAAACGGCGCGACCATCAATACACAGCCCGAAGAGGAGGAGCCTGTGCCGGAGGAAACGCCGGAGGATACCGCACCGGCGGAAAACCTGATCGACGGCATTCCCGCAAATCCCCATGACCCGAACGATTTTGCCGAGAAAAACGGCTTCATCGTCTACACCGGAACGGAGACGTGGCACACGGGCGTGGACGTTTCCGCCCACCAGGGCGAGATCAACTGGGAAAAGGCCGCCGCGGACGGCATTCAGTTTGCAATGATCCGCCTCGGCTACCGCGGCTATACGGAGGGCGAGATCGGGCTTGACCCGTACTTCCTGCGCAACATCGAGGGCGCGCAGGCCGCCGGACTGGATGTCGGCGTCTACTTCTTCTCGCAGGCCATCACAAAGGACGAGGCCGTTGAGGAGGCAAAGTTCGTCCTCAACTGGATCGAGGGCTATGAGCTGGACTATCCGATCTTCTTCGACTGGGAGGACATCGAGGACGACGCCCGCACCGACGGGATGGATATGCTGACGCTGACCGGCTGTGTGGACGCCTTCTGTGCAGCCATCGAGGACGCGGGCTACCGCGCGGGCGTCTACTTCAACCAGCGCTTCGGCTATCAGGAGCTGAATCTCCTGAGCCTGCGGAAATACATGTTCTGGCTGGCAGAATACAATCCCGCGCCGACGTTCACCTATGATTTCGAGATCTGGCAGTACAGCTGCGACGGCCGCGTGGACGGCATCAGCGGCCCGGTCGATCTCAACATGAGCTTCGAGATCCCGGATACCTCGGAGGAATAAACGAATCCCCGGCGCTTCCGCTGATATAGTCCCCTTAGAGTCAATGTCATTAAGTTAATTTTTAAGACGCTCGATCACTTATAATGGTGGTTGAGCGTTTTTGTTTCAGCGCGGGGGGACATATAAAAATAATATTTTGTGCTTATCGGCTTAATGCAGCTGGGCGCAAGATGCAGCGACGGCTCTTGCGAGGCGCAAGAAGATCTGATCGCCGGTTTTTCGGCGATTGAAGCGGAAGCAGAACTCGTCCAAATAGGACTGAAGCTGTGTGCAGCGACCGTGATACGTACCGAGCAGAAACGCTTTCAGGTTGCTGATAGCCTTGTGCAGCCAATGCAGGTCGCCAGGTTCATACTTTTTCGAGTCCAGCTCCACGCCAGACAGGTTCCTATAGCTTCTGTAGCCGTCGCATTCGATTTTTGCACCCGGTGCAACAGCTTTGCCGACGACTTGCTGAAGTGTTTTGCTCGTGACGTCTTCAACAACCTGCATCCGCGTGAACAAAGCCGCGCCATTTTCCGTTTTTGACAGCGCCACCACGATCTTCGCCTTGTCCGTCCCGCGACCACGTTTGCCGTTGTGCGTTGCTCCGCCCACGTAGCCGTCGTCCATCTCAACGATGCCGGAAAGTGCGTATTTCTCGTCTCTTTGAGCCATCGCGCGACGAATTCTGTGCAAAAGATACCACGCCGACTCATAGCAGATGTTCAGCGTGCGGCTCAGCTGGACGGCAGAAATGCCGCGTTTGTCCGTGGCACACAGATAGATCGCCCAGAACCAGACTGTCAACGGCAGATGTGTGCGGTGTATGACCGTCCCAGCCGTGACGGACGTTTGATGCCGGCAGGCCCGGCACTGGAACGCATTCCGCACGCGAACCGGGTAGTATTCCGTACAGCCGCATTTCGGACAGAAGAAGCCGTTCGGAAACCGAAGCCGGAATAATTCCGCCCGGCAGATTTCTTCCGTGCTGAAACGAGTACGAAATTCTTCAAACGTGATGCTCTCTGCTCGTGCCATGCCAATGACCTCCTGCGTTTTCTGAGATCATTGTAGCACTTCTGCTGTCCTATATTTCGGACTTTTACAAGATTTTGCGCCCAGCTGCGTTAAGCCGATAAGCACATTACGTAATTACAGATGTCCTCTGGACACCTGCTTTTGTCATGCGCAAAAAGGGCAGCTACCGCAAAAATAAGCTCTTTTGCTTACTTGCGGTAGCTGCTTTGTCCTTTGCGCAGGCTTAACTTAATGACATTGACTTGACAGGGGGCACTTCACTGGGCCTCTCACGGTATTTTATGAATTCTTATGAGTCCGTCTGCTGCTTCGCCGCCGCTCATGCAGACGGCAGGCAGGCCGCCTCCCTATCGTGTATATGATGCGGCGGTCTCCAACGTCCGGACAAAGCCAATGGGGTTCCTCGCGGTCGCCGGATGCTGCCCTCATACGGCTGTCTGTTCATGCCGTGTGAGCGGCGTTCTTTCTCCGGGCGCGGGGGTTGCCGTGATAAATTCTTCGACGGGTCTCTATGCCGTTCCAGCATTTAACAGTGTGTCCGTTTTCGCGCTTCATAGGCGCCTCAAGCGTGCCGTGTGCTGTTCTTTCGGGCTTGGGGCGCTCAGACAGTCATGCTTCAGCTGTTCACTGCGTGCTGCATCGTCAGTCTTGCCTTGTGCTGTTGCTCTTGCTGTGGGCGCTGATTTGCTGTGCGGATGCCGCTCACTGTATGGATGCCGCTCACTGTGTGGGCGGCTTCACGTTCAGGCTGGCGCTGCTTATACTCTGCGGCAAGCTCCGGGCCTTACCCTTGCCGGCTTCATGCGCCTGCTGGTTCGCGGTAAATGTGCGGTAATTTTGGGGTGCCATAAACGACACAATTTTATTTGCAGCCACTATTCTTTGAAGCCCGGGCTTTTGTATATTGGCTGGCCGTTCCGCTCGACCTTCAAGATGGAAAGCGGCTACGGCAGCACTCCCGGATTGAACTTACACACGCTGAACGACGTATCCAGCGCCTGTCTCAGCTTCGTGATTGCCGTCAGCCGCTCTTTGATGGCTTCCCAATTTTCACTCTTTGCTATATGCGCCTGCGTGATTCGCCCGGTCAGCGCCGCATCGACTGCCTTTGCGTGCGAGAATCGAAACGGTAAAACAATATCGTTCATGTACTGAAAGCCTGCCAGATGGCAGAACTCGCTGACCTCAAATTTTAACGTGATTGTGTGTAAAACACCGCGTTTTCCATAGGTGATCCGGTATGTAAAGGCGGTTAGCTCCTGCCATGCGGACGCAGCTTCATACAACAAATCCATCGCATATGTCTCTCATTACAAAAAAGGAGGCCTCGCGCGGACGCAAAGCCTCAAATCAAGTGTTTTCTTTCGGCAAGTGCCTATTCGGGTTGAGGTAACACATAACCCTCGGTCAGACTCCACGGAAAACTGCTTCCCGAAACAGCCGCCGCTTCGACATCACGGCAGACAAACTCGTTGCTGCCTACTTGAAGTATATGCAGTTTTCGCCGTTTTGTCAATGCAATTTCGTTAATTCTTTAAACTCTCGAAACGTCTCTCAGCGTCTGATTGGTGTCTGTCAGCGCTTTTCGTTGTCCCGCTCCATCGTCTCCGAGAGCGCGCGGTTAATAAAACCGTTCGTACTCTCGCCGTGCGTTTCGCCTTACAAATTCAGGCCCTGTATTGCGTTCTCATACAGAAATGCTTTCAGCGGCTCGGCCTCGGCGGTGTTGTAGTAGTTCAGCAGCGCTTCGTTGAACTGCTCCATGTTTTGATCGCGAATGGTCAGAACGCCCGCCCCGGCTTGGAGCAGGATCTTGTTTGCCAGCGTCAGACTGGTGCGCTTGTTGCCGTCCCAGAAGAGCTGCCCGCGCGTACCCCAGCAAAAGGTCGTCAACGCCTTTTCTGTAGCCGAGGTATCGGCGGCAAGGATCGCGGCCAGCTCTGCCCGGACAGCTACTTTCTGCGGCACAGGCGGCGTGTAGTCCGTGCCGGAAATGGCCACGCTGCCGGTGCGCAGTTTGCCCCATTCCAGCGCTTCGTTGCGGGCAATGAACTCGTTCAGCTTGCAGAGATATTCCAGCGTGACCGGCTCGTCGATTGAACCCATCAGGAAGCGCCAGGCGTCGCGCATATTCAAAATTGCCTGAATATCGTCAAGCTGCACACCGGGAACGTTGACACCCTCCAGAATGGTCTTGGTCTGCGGGAAGGTCACGGCGCGGTTTTCCATCTTCATGCCGCAGTACACGTTTTCGTCCCACTTCTTTTTCGCAAGGAAGCGGCTCTGCTCCGGCGTCAGGTGATATCGGTCAGCATGGGTCATTCTGCGTCACCGCCCTTTTCTTCCGTATACTCCAGTATGTCTCCCGGCTGGCATTGCAGCAGCTTGCAGATCGTCGCAATGTTCATCCATGAAACAAGTTCTCCGTGGCGGAGCTGCTGGAGTGTCGCTTGCCCCATAAGTTTTTCGTTGCGAATCCGCGTCGAGCTATACCCTGCCGCTTTCAGCGCCGCAAGAATGTCAATCTTGTAACCTACCGGCATATTCTGCGCCTCCTTTTGAAAATCATTCAGGCAATCTGGCATTGACTTTTTTCCCATTGTTTATATTATAGCGCAAGAAAGCACATGTATCAAGTGCAAAATTTCACAGAAATAGCACCTAAAATATGTGCAATTCATCGATAGGCAGCACATAATTTAGGTGCTATAATTAAGACAGTCAAGGGGAACAAACGAAAACAGTTCAGGCACCGGCAGAAGATGGATGAAGAACATCTACAAGAGTTGGGAAGGAACAGTAAAGTGCAGCAAGGCTCACGAGATCAGTTGAAAGCCCCCAACCGCCGGAATTCCCCTGAATGAAAGAAAAGTGCTCCCGGAGGCCGTGGAAAGCAAGCCGGAAGCGCAGCCGAAAAGGGCTGCTTGCAGTATAGCACAGCCCGCCGAAAAAGGAAAGGGGCTTTACCAATGAGCAACACAGAAATTCAGAGCAAGGTCAACGAGCTTCGAGAACTGCGCCGCATGGCCGACGAATTGACTGCCGAGATCGAAAGCATTCAGGACGCGATCAAGGCGCACATGACCGCCATCGACGCCGACACGCTGACGGGCGCGGATTACAAAATTATATGGAAGGCTGTGACGAGCAGCCGCTTTGACAGCACGGCGTTCAAGAATGCGATGCCCGAACTGGCCGAGCGCTTCACCAAGTCCGCCACAAGCCGCCGCTTTATTGTGGCGTAAGAGAGGACAGCGGGCGGGGGCTTTTCGCCCGCACCTCAGACGGGCTTGTGAACCGGAAAGAAATTAAACATGGAAAGGATCATAACCGCCGCCGGTGTGCGCGCTGCGTGGCGCAGCATGAGCGGTGAGGAACAATATATTGTCTTGCAGAAAATGGCGTGGACGGTCCGCAGAGGCGGCAGCAAGCGCGGCGCGGAGTGGATACAGACGCAGGACGACGCCATGACCGTCGCCGCCGAGGCGTGGCTCCGAATGCGGAAGCAGGCAGACGCGGCGCAGATGGAGATCATGCTCCGCATGGAAAGCTGCAAAATTCAGAAAGCAAAGCTGCTGCGTGAGATGGCGCAGCAATATCAGGGCGGACCATTTGAACAAACGCTGAATGCCTGCGCCGCACAGATCATTTGCGGCGGTGAGGTCATTCCGCTGCCGAAGTCTCCCTATGCTCTGCACACGGCGGGAGAAATCGGCAATGCGCTCGGGATCACAGCGAATCATGTCGGGCGGATCGCAAACCAATACGGCCTGAAAAAGTCCGAATATGGCGAATGGGTGTTGGATGTCGCAGCACATTCTGCAAAAACGGTGAGAACGTTCCGATATTATGAATCTGTCATTCCAATCATAAAGGACAAGCTGCGAGAAGAAGGCAGGCTTTAAGGAGGAATTGGCAAAAGCGAAAATTTGTTTGCTGTTTAATATTTACATTTTCGCAGTTTTATGATAGAATAAGTATGGGACGAAAAGCCTTTCAATCCTTCGTGTTCCCTTGATGGGTCCCTGTGCCGGACCAGACCGGCTTAAAAAGGGCGGGCAGAGGCCAGTCAACAAATATCGCAATACGCGCTGTTTCGGTGCTTTCCTTTATGGGGATGGTATCGGAGCAGCGCTTTTTGCTTTGTTTTGCTGACTGGCTGAATCTCGCAAACATTTTATACGACGGGAGGAATGTCTTTGACAGAAGATGAGAAGATCCGAGCTGCCCGTGCGGCTTATATGCGCGATTATGCAAAAAAGCGCCGCCGAAGCAGTCAGGAGGCACGCAACCGAGAGAAGGAATACCGTGACCGTTACTGGCTGCGAAAATTTCAGGAGATGCAGGCCGCATCAGGCGGCGGAAAGGACGGATGGAATGGAAAGACCGAATGAAGCAATTTACTGTCTGAATTTCTGGCGGAATAAATTCCACGGAAAGTCCGGCGATGAGCCGTACTTCGATGTGGTCGAGGGCGGATTTCAATCCGGCAAGAAAATGCGCGTCTATGTTGACGCGCGGCGCTTCCCGACGTGGAGCGAGTGGAAAACCGAGGCGGATAAGGCCAGAGCCTGCGCCTATGTCGGCGAATCGACACTGCGCGGCTACTTCGTCAAAAGCGGTACGGCATATCCGCTCAGCGCGGCCCCTCCCTTTATGATTGAGGCGGCCCCCGCCTCTTATCTTGATCCTATTCTGTGGATCAATGTGCTTTGCCCAAGCGAATCTGAATTTCATTGGGCTGTTGCGGAGGCAAGGAACGCCGCTGAACTCAAGTCGAAGAAGCTGGGACCCAGTGAGCTTTACGCCCCGTTTTGCAACGTCCAGTATCCGCACAAAGAGATTTTGGAATCCGAACTCGAAGCGTTTTTGCGGAAAAACGGAATCGAAACCGCAAGAGCAGAGGCGGACGACATATCGGACGAAAAGACCTATGGGCCGGTCCCGGAGGATATCAAGAAGCTGCTCCGGGAAAACGGGCTGGATGCGCCGGAGTGCGGCGATACACTCGGCGAACTTTTTCAAAGATGGGGGATCGAATGATTCCGCAGTGCTTTCCCTCAACCGCAGAAAATGCACCTATGAAGGAGGACGGCCCCGATGCATGTGACACATGAGCTGCTGGAGCGGGCCACACCGGTCTGCATTCCTTTCCGCTCACCATGGGGATCTATTTCCGTGGCAAAGGCGGAAGTCAGCGGAAAAATGAAGTATTTTATCTGGAAAACCGACTTTAAGAAGCGCTTCGATTGGGACGGCAGCTTCTTCGACGTCGAGGGAGAAATGCTCCGGATCACGCTCAATTTACTGCATGATGCCGGATATCTGAGTTTCCCAGATTATTGGAAGCCGGAAGATGAGGACAACGGCCAGCCGCCTGCGTGGTTTGCGTTAAAGGCAGATGCGGAGCGGCACCGCGCGGAAATCGCAGCGCAGGCCAGACAGCAGGCCGCAAAAACAGCGATCTACACATTTTCCAGAGAAAACGAGGACGGCACACGGACGACGGTTCGGGTACGGGCTGCAAATCAGACGGCGGCACGGGAAGCACTGAGCCAAGCGCTCCCGAATCGTGCGACACTTTGCACCGTGCAGGACGGCGAACAATGCGAACTGTGAAACGCAAATTGCCATCGTGTGACCTCGGAAGCATTTCGAGACACTCGAAGCAGAAGCAGCGCAGGAAAATGAGCATCTTCCTGCGCTGCTTTTTTGCTTATGATCGTTTAAAATTTTCCCCTTTGTTTTCCCCTAAACGGAAAATATCTCATGGTGCTGGGTCGTATGTAGTTAAAATAAGGGCTGGAATTTCTTACTGTTTTTCACGTCTTTTCAGGTGATAAAATGAACTTTTATAGTTCGAATCTCTCCTTCCGCGCCAAGGCACCGGTTTCAGCTGAAAACAGCTGAAACCGGTGTTTTTGTATTTCCATGCCGATTTTTCCGCAGAAAAGCATGTTCCGGCCACCGGATCACACAAATTTTATCCTCTACCGCGCGGACGCAGCCCTATCCGTACATTTTTTCATCGCGCCTGCTATGGCCCGCGCAGGATCTGGGCAGAATAGCAGCAGCGGACGGGCGCTCCCTGCATCCGCCGCGCTCCTTCCGGGAGCGCGGCGCCGGTGCGCCGTCCGTAAATCCTTTGGAGGTCAAAACATGAAGATCGCATTTTTCGATGTCAAGCCCTATGACAAGCCCGGCTTTGACGCGCGCATCGCCGGGACTGGGCTGGAGATCAAATATTTCGAAACGAAGCTGAGCGAGGACACCGTCCGGCTGGCGCGGGGCTTCGACGGCGTGTGCGTGTTCGTCAACGACACCGTAAACGCCGCCGTGGTCAGCGCCCTGCATGAGATGGGCGTGCGCGTCCTTGCGCTGCGCTGCGCAGGCTTCAACAACGTGGATATCCGGGCCTGTGCCGGAAAGCTCCGCGTATTCCGCGTTCCCGCCTACTCGCCCTACGCCGTGGCCGAGCACGCAATGGCGCTGCTGCTGACCGTCAACCGCCACACCAACAAGGCATATATCCGCACCCGGGACTTCAATTTCAGTCTCGCCGGTCTCACCGGCTTCGATCTCCACGGAAAGACCGCCGGTGTCGTCGGCACCGGCAAGATCGGGCGCATTTTTGCGGACATCTGCAAGGGCTTCGGTATGCACATTCTGGCCTACGACAAATATCCCGCGCCGGACAGCGGCCTGACCTATGCGGAGCTGCCGGAGCTTCTGCGGCAGGCAGACGTGATCTCGCTCCACTGCCCGCTTACCGACGAGACCCGGCACATGATCGACGCAGACGCCATCGCAAGCATGAAGCCCGGCGCTGTGCTCATAAACACCTCGCGCGGAGCGCTGGTGGACACGGAGGCACTGATTGAGGGTCTGCGCAGCCGAAAGGTCGGTGCGGCGTGTCTCGATGTTTACGAGGAGGAAGCTGACCTGTTCTATGAGGACCGTTCGGAGAGCATCATTGAGGACGATACGCTTGTTCGCCTGATCTCCATGCCGAACGTCATTGTCACCTCGCATCAGGCATTCCTTACAAAGGAGGCGCTGAACAACATCGCCGCGGCGACGGTCGAAAATCTCCTGAAATTTGAGCGCGGCGAGCCGTCCCCGGAGACCGAGGTTTGCTATCGCGGCGCCCAATAGATCATAAGGACGCCGCTCTGCGGAAGCACATGGAAACGCGCGGGCAGCTTTGTCATGCGTTTTCCGCGCCGACCGCGCGAAAAATGCCCCGCCGGGCAGATCGCAGCAGATGCCATCTGTCCGGCGGGGTTCCGCAATTACGGCCCGGCTTCTCTTACTTCTTCACAAAGGAAAGGCAGTCGGTGCACTGGTCCATCGACGGGTTTGTCTCATGCGTGCCGACGCGGATTCTGTCCAGCGAGCAGTAGTTCTCGGTGTCGCAGTGATGCCCGCAGGAAGAAACGCTGCACTCGATGCACTTGTTGGCCTTGCAATGGGTATGATCCATGATCCATGACCTCCTTTTTTGTTTTGCAAAGTTGGGCGCTATGAGGAAAGCGCTTGCGGCTCTCCTCGGCTCTTTTCTAGTATGCCCGCCGCGCGCAGGAGGATTCAGGAACATTCTGGAATTTTACACAGCATCGCCGCCGATCAGCTCGCCGGTATAGTAATCCACATAAAATATATTTTGGCTGACGATCTCGGAGCCGTTGTCCTCATACGTCAGCACCCAGGCCAAACGGCTGACCTCGGCGTAGCGCACGTCCGCGCTCCACACGCCCTCCGTGTAAAACCAGTTCGGCAGAACGCAGCAGACCTCTGCCTGCTTCAGCTCAAAGCCCTCCATTTCCATGCCGCTCTGCTCCTTCGCGGCCTCGATGGCCTGCTCCTGCGTGAGCGGCACATCGTCCGCCTCGTGATCGTCGAGCAGCGGGAAGAAAAAGACGTTGCAGAGCACGAGCCGCCCCGTCGTCAGATCGACCACGACGCGCACCTCCTCATACGGATTGAACAGTGTCTGCGTCACCTGACGGCTGAAGCAGAACGACCACAGCTCCTCGTCGTATTTTTCGATGCGCGAGAGGGCGTAACCCTGCTGCACCGGCAGATTTTCATAATAGCTCTGCGCCAGCGTCTCCGCGTCCTCCTCCGTCGTGCAGACCGGCGTATCGGGCGCGTCCCCGTTTCCAAAGCTCGACAGCTGCAGGAACGCGCCGGTCCCGGCGTGAAACTTGACCGAGGTATTGGACACATCCTGCGTAAAGAACACCTCCGCCTCCTCGCGGTCGTAGAGCAGCGCCGTCTGCCGCACAACGGAGGCCGCCGATGTGTCCACATCCGTCAGTCCGACCGCCAATAAAATACCCTCCGCCTTCTGGATGAAGTCCGCGTCTGTGAACTGCGGCGCGTCCTGCTCCGTGACCGCTTCGTCCGGAGCCTGCGGCTGCGGCTCCTCCGGACGGACAGGTTCCTCCGGCCGCACATCGGATGTCTGCGGATAGTCGTTCGCCTCGTGTACGTCATAAATGCCGTTGTTTCCGTCCGTATAGGTCTCCGGCGCGGGCAGCATCCATCTCTGCCGCCCGGCCTGCACGGCGAAGGCCGCCCCTGCCAGCACGCAGACCGCCGCCGCGATCAAAAGCGTCCTGCGGATCCGGCGCGGCGGCCGCTTCGCGGTCTCCGGCGCATCCTGCTGCGCAAGAATGCCCGCGAGCATCCGCTTTTTTGCCGCCTCGTCCGGCCGGGCCTCTCCAAACGCCTGTACCAGCCTTTCGTTTTTCATCAGAAGTCACCTCCCAGCAGCGCTTTCATCCGTTCGCGCCCACGGCGCAGATCACTGCGCACCGTCGCGGCGGGCTTTCCGAGCATTTCCGCAGTTTCTGCGGTGGAATAGCCCTCATAATAATATAGATACAGCGGCAGCCGGTATTTTTCCGGCAGGCTTCTCAGCGCAAGCAGGGTGTCACTCAGCTCCGGCACATAATGTGCCGGAGCTTCCTCCAGCGGCACCTCGCGCCGCCTTGCGCGCGCCAGCTCGTTCTTGCAGACGTTCCGCGCCGTCACGATCAGCCACGCCTTTTCGTGCGTTTCCGATCCCAGCTCCGGCGCGCTGCGCAGGAGCCGCAGGAACGTTTCCTGCACGGCGTCCTCGGCGTCCGCCGGATTTTTCAGGAACGTGATGCAGACGTTCCACACCGTATCCACATTTCGTTCGTAGCTCCGCGCCAGCCCCTCCGGCGTCATTCTGCCCTGGCGCTCCGGCGCTTCGGTTTGCTTCATATCCGCGCCTCCCTTCACATAAAATACCGCCCACGGCGGCGGAATGTTGCAGATCGGCGAAAAATTTTTCTGCCGCGCGGCATAAAAATGTCCGGCTTCTGTCCGGCGCGCTTCGGACTGATCGCCGTTATCGTAACATGCTTCCGCGAAGCCCACAAGCGCTGTCTCGCCGTCTTGAATGCCGCAGGCGCAGCGCGGAGCAAAACGTCCAAACGTGCATTTGCATTTTTGTATACCTTTACAGAAAATTACACGGCGCTTGTATCCCGCAAACGCATATGGTATAATTTCTCTATTCATTCTGAAAGAAAAGCGAGGAAGAATTATGAAAAAGCTCCTTCAAAGCATATCCATTCTTCTGTGCCTGTGCCTGCTGCTGGGCGTAAGCGCGCTGGCCGCCGGGACCGGAAGGGTCTGCACGGTCGAGGCAGGCGACCTGATGTTCACGCTTCCCGACGGTATGGTCATGCTCGACGCCGAACAGGGCGGCGCACTGTTCGACCCGGAAACGCTGGAAGCATCGCTCGACATAGTGCTTTCCAACGCACAGGGCGATATAAGCACGCAGCTTCTTTCCGCCGTTTCAAGCGCGGACGGCAGCGATACGCCTGCGTTCTCCGGATTGATGATGAAGGTGAGCGGCCTTGAGCTATCGGCGGAAATGGATTTCGCCAGCCTCGATGAGGAAAGCGTAAATATCCTGAACTCGCTCTACAGCTCCGTGAGCGAATCGCTTGCAGGCTCGATCGAGGGCCTTGACAAGCTCGATCTCGGCATGTGGAAGAACGCACAGGCCTATTACCTCAAGATGCATATGGAGATGACGGTAGAAGGCTCGTTTTGCGTCATGGACGAGTACTGCACGTTCCTGAACGGCGAAATCTATGTGTTTATGTTCATTACGAGCCAGAAGGAAATGCTGTCCTCCGCAGAAACGATCATGAACAGCGTGATCGTCGGCCGCCACAGCTTCTATCCCGGCGGCTTCCCGGATCTGAACGGACACTGGTCAGCCGAGTTCTCAGCCAAGGCTGTGGGGCTTGGCCTGTTCACGGGCGTTACCGAAACGGAATTTGCACCGAACAACAGTATGACCCGCGCCATGCTGGTGCAGGTGCTCTACCGGATGCAGGGCTCTCCCGAGGCCGGAGGCAGCACGTTCACCGACGTGGCAGATTCCGCGTGGTACGCCAAGGCCGTGGCCTGGGCCTCGGAGAACGGCATCGTCAACGGCTCCAACGGCAGGTTTGACCCCAACGGCCTGCTGACCCGTGAGCAGCTGGCAGCGATTCTGTGGCGCTACGCGCAATACGAAGGGCGGGACGTATCTGTAGGCGAGAATACCAACATTCTCTCCTATGACGATGCGCAGGACATCAGCAGCTATGCCGTTCCTTCCATGCAGTGGGCCTGCGGCGCAGGTCTGCTTGAGGGCTCCTCTGGCAAGCTGATGCCCAAGAGCACCACCACCCGCGCACAGGCTGCGACCGTTCTGGTGCGCTATTTGGATGAAGGATAATTGGCTTTTTGCCCGCGCGGCGCAGGTGTCTCCGGCGGCGCATTGCGGATACGCCGAAGGCGCGGTACGGTGTGCAGCACCGTCACCGCCGCTCCGCAGGCCATATCATTTCCCTCTTACGGGAAATGATATGGGAAGGAAAGGGCACAGCTCTCTCTTTGCCAGTTTCCTTTTCACCGCCAGCAGCCTTTTCCTTCGTCGCCAAAGGCCTAAAAACATCAACGCAAGCCTTCCGTTATAAAAAGTGCCGCCCACATGGGCGGCACTCCTATTTCCATCAAACTCTTCTTGCTTCCAGGAGCTTCTGCTTCAGCTCACCTTCGATGCGTCGCAGCTGTTCCTCGGCCTCGCGGCGCTTCTGCGCGCCCTCGGTCTGGATGGTCAGCACCTCGTCGAGCGTGGAGATCAGGCTCTCGTTCGTATGCTGGAGCGTCTCGATATCCACAATGCCGCGCTCGGACTCGCGCGCGGTCTCGACCGTCGCCATCTTGAGCATTTCCGCGTTCTTCTGGAGCAGCTGATTGGTCATATCCGTGACCTTTCGCTGCGCCTCGAGCGCCCGCTTGGAATTCTGGATGCCCAACGTCAGCACGAGCTGGTTCTTCCAGAGCGGAATGGTGTTCATGATGGAGGTCTGGATTTTCTCGATCATAAGCGCGTCGTTGTTCTGGATCATGCGGATCTGCGGCGCGGTCTGGAGCGAGATCACGCGCGTCAGCTCGAGATCGTGCAGCTTCTTTTCAAAGCGGATGCACTTGTTTTCAAAATCGTTCGCTGCCTGCGCATCCTCCGGCAGGCCGGATCTCTGCGCCTTTTCGCGCAGCGTGACCAGCGTCGTCGCGCGCTCCTGCTCGAGCTTCTGCTTACCGGCCAGAATGTACATCGTCAGCTCCTTGAAGTAGCCGAGATTCTTTTCATACATCTGATCCATCACAGCGACGTCCTTCATCAGCTTCACCTGATGCTTTTCCAGCTCGCCGGAAATGCGGTCCACGTTGACCTCCGCCACGGCGTACTTCGCGCGCATCGTCTCGGCGCTGATCTCTGCCTTCTGGAACAGGCCCGCAAGGCCCTTCTTCTTTTCCGGCTCATCACAGGTCTTTAGCTCGACCAGCAGGCTCGCCACCATGTCGCCCAACTCGCCCATGTCCTTCGTCTTGACCTTTTCCAGCGCGGATTCCGAGAAATCCGCAATATTCTTCTGCGCGGCCGCGCCGTACTGAATGACCTGATTGGCGTCGGTCAGGTCGATCTGCTCGGCAAACGCGCGGACGGCCTTCTGCTCTGCCTCGGAGAGCATGGACATATCCGGTCCGGCCTCCGGCGCGGGCGTTTCTTCCTTCTTTTCCGTTGTGAGTGCCTGCTCGCCGAGATTCGGCGTCAGCGTCAGCTGCGGGATTTTTTCTTCTTCCATTTGATTTCGCTCCTTTTTCAGCGTTCGACCGGGATCTTCTCCCCGGTGAGTCCTTCTGCGGCCATCATCTGTTCCATGACCTGAATATCGGCTGTGATATCCACCACGTCGCTCTCAAACAGCGAATCAAGCTGCTTCTGGAACGCGACGATCACGTTTTCGAGCATATTCTCGATCTTCTGCATACCCTCGTCGATGTTGCCCATGCGCATTTCCTGATTTTGCAGCACAACGTACTGCTGGAGCAGCTTGATCGTCGTCGGCAGGTAGAAATTCAGGAACTGCCGGATCTGGCGCACATCCTCCGGATGCTGCTCCACAAAGGCGAAGATCTTCTCCGTCAGGATTTCCAGCTGCTTGAGCTGCGCGGAAATTTTGAAGTCCGGGATCTCGTCGTTCAGCCGCCGGATCTCCGCGATAGACTCGCGGCCCTGCTGCAAGACCTCCTCCAGCTCCGTCTTTGCGGCGGGCTTTTCCGCCGCCGGTGCAGGCTGCGGCTCCGGCGCGGCCTTCTTTTCCGGCTCCGGCTGCGGCACGGCCTTCTTCTGCGCGGGCTGCGGCTCCTTCTGCGCGTCCACCAGCTTGTCCGGGAAGAAAATGCGCAGGACGGCGAACGCGATCGCGGAAAGCACCGCGCACCGGATGATCCCGCCGACGCTGGAAAGGCCGCCGTTCAGGGCATGTCCGAGCCACATTGCCGCCACACAGGCCAGCGGAATGATCGATTTTTTGACGGTTTTCATGGATTTCCCATTCTCTTTTTTCGCAGGCTCCCGTACCGGCGCGGCCTCCGGCCTGCGCACGGGCGGTCTGCTCTCCTGCGGCGGCTGATACTGCCGCTGCGGCTGGCTCTGACTGCCGGACGGCCTGCTGCCGGTGGAAAAGTGATAGCTCTTGCCATCCTTCTGAAAGCTGTAGTCGCCGCGCTTCGGGTCGCAGTGGACAGAGAAATCATGCCGCTTCCCGCCGGGATTCCAGCTGAATTTATAGTTATAGCCGCCGTCGCCGTTCTGCTCCCGCTCGGGCGATGCGTCCGTATGTTCCTTCTGCTGTCCCTGTTCGTTCAATCCGCCCACCTCCGGGTGCTGAAGCTCAAAATTGCTGATACTTGGATTTATTGTATAATAGCGTCACTGGAAAGTCAAGGTACGCGCGGCGCCGCGCGGCGCAGTTTTCCAAAAAGCGGCTGTATTGTGACACAAATGCCGTTTTTGCCGCGACATTTTCTCTTGCGAAACGGATCTGCTTCTGCTATAATATGCGGAGTATCGTTACGATGGAAAGCAGGAGGATCGCCTTGCCCAAGTTTTTCGTTCCGTCCGAGCAGCCGTTCGGCAGCGCCCTCGTCCTGACGGGCGAAAATGCGGCCCATGCACGGGTGCTGCGCCTCAAGTGCGGCGACAGCGTGACCGTCTGCGACGCACACGGCACCGACTATGCGTGTACCGTAGACAGCGTCCAGCCCGGCGAAGTCAGCCTGTGCGTCAATGCAAGCGCGCCGTCTGCCTCCGAGCCGTCTGTCCGGTGCAGCGTCTATATGGCGTATGCCAAGGCCGACAAGCTCGAGCATGTGATCCAGAAGGCGACAGAGCTTGGCGCGGCGGAGATCGTCGCGTTTCCGTCTGCGCGGTGCGTTTCGCGCCCGGACGCGAAGGCGCTGAAGGGCAAGCTGGAGCGCTGGCAGAAGATCGCCGTCTCTGCGGCGGAGCAATGCGGCCGGGGCTGCATTCCGCGTGTGACCGCGCTGTGTTCCTTCCGCGAGGCGCTCGCGCACGCCTCCCATGCGGAGCTTCGTCTGCTCCCCTATGAAAATGAACAGAGCCTTTCTCTGCGCGCCGCGCTCGAGGGCAGTCCGCTGCGGACGGTCGCCGTTATGACCGGCCCGGAGGGTGGATTTGAGCCGGACGAGGTCGCGCTGGCGCAGGAATACGGCTTTCAGAGCTGCACGCTCGGCCCGCGGATCCTCCGCTGCGAGACCGCGCCGCTCTGCGCGCTGACGGCGATCCTTTATGCCGCCGGAGCGCTGGATTAAAGAAGTTGAAAAGGATGAATCAAATGGCCAAAGACATAAATTCCAACAAGCCGCGCGGCGCACAGAAGAAGGACGATGATTCCGCCGTTCTGAAGATCATGATCGCGCTGCTCCTGCTTGTGTTCTCTGTTTTCATGCTCCGGCTGGTCGCCAACAACTATGGCACCATCGTCGGCGCTGACCGGATCGCAAGCACCTCCGCCGTCGTCGCCATCGTATTCGGCGTTCTGGCCGCCGCAGCGCTTGCGGCCATGCTGCTCGTGAAGTCCGGCTGGGTCAAGATGGCCGCGCCTTACGTCTTTGCCGTTTCGCTGCTGTACGCGCTGACCGGCCTGCTTCTCCGGGTCTACTGGACGCAGTACGTTCTGGCGCTCACCATCCTGCACGTCGCGGTCTACTGCCTTTATGTGATCTACATGCTCTACCGCACGGAGTTCTTCCTTTGCTCGCTCGTGACGGTGGCGGCAGGCGTTCTGTTCTACCGCTATTCGCACGGCATCGGCGCAAACCTCGCCTGCATCGCACTGGCGCTTTTGCTGGTCGTGCTGATCGGCGCGACGGCATGGATCGCGGCAAACGCCGCGAAGGGCCATGGAAAGCTCCGCCTTGGGAAGAAGAAGCTCGCGTTCTTCCCCTCTTCCTTCAACCCGCTCGCGCTTTACATCACCTGCGCGGTCTGGCTGGTGTGCTTCCTCGCCTGTCTGCTGATCGGCGCCGCATTCGCGTACTACTGCACGTTTGCAGCCGTCGCCTTCGAGCTGATCGCCGCGGTTTATTACACCTTCCAGCTCAAGTGATCTCCGCATACACACGCCTCCTTGTCCATAGGATGGACAGGGAGGTGTTTTTTTGCTTCCAAAGCACTCGATTTTTCGCAATGCCCTGCTTCTGACGGCCATTGACCTTCTCCTGCGCGGCATTTCCATGAGCTTTCAGATCTATCTCTCCGGTGTGATCGGCGCGGCGGGGTTGGGACTGCTCCAGCTCGTCGCCGCCGTCGGGACTCTTGGCATGACGCTCGGCCTGTCCGGCGTGCGGACGGCCGCCATGTACCTGTGCGCCGAGGAATACGGCAAGCGCCGCCCCGGCGGGATGCGGCATGTGATGCGGCTGTGCATCCTCTGGAGCAGCGTGTTCAGCATTCTGACCGCAGCGGCGCTCTGGGGCTTCTCCAACCAGCTGGCCGCCGTCTGGCTGAAGGATCTGCGCGCCGCGTCCGGGCTGCGGATCCTGGCGCTCTCACTGCCGGTGGAATGTCTCGTCTGCGTGCTGTGCGGCTACTTCACGGCGTGCGGGAAGCTCCGAAGGCTGGCCTGCGTGGAGGTCGCGGAGCGGCTCGTCTCGCTGGCGCTGACGTTCCTGCTGCTCCGGCTCTGGGCGCATTCCGAGCTGGAACGTGCCTGCTGCTCGCTGCTTCTCGGCGGCGGAGGCGCCGCCGTTTTCAGTGCCGTGTGGCTGGGGCTTCTGATGCGGAAGGACCTCCGGCAATATCCGTCCGTCCCGCCGCCTCCGCAGCTGCCGCGCAGGCTGTGCCGGCTCTGCGTTCCACTGGCGCTGGGCGATTATCTGCGCTCCGGCCTGCGGACGCTGGAGCAGCTGTTCATCCCGCTCGGGCTGGAACGCAGCGGCGGCTCGACCGGCTCCGCCATGGCCGCCTACGGCACCATCCATGCGATGGTCTTTCCGATCCTTATGTTCCCTGCCGCGATCATCTTTTCGCTCTCCGAGCTGCTGATCCCGGAGCTGGCCCGCTGCCGCGCGGAGGGAAACTCCCGCCGCATCCTGCACCTGACGGGCCGCAGCCTGCGGCTCGGGCCGGTCTTTGCCTGCGGTGTCTCCGCGCTGCAATTTCTGCTGGCAAGGCCGCTCGGGATGCTCTTCTATCAGAGCGATGAGGCAGGACATTACCTTCGGCTGTTTGCGCCGCTGATCGTCATTCTCTATGCCGACGCGCTCGTGGACGGCATGTGCAAAGGCCTCGGCCAGCAGACCGCGAACGTCCGGAACAATACGATTACTTCCCTGCTCGATGTCGCGCTATTGTATCTGCTTCTGCCGCGCTGGGGTATCGGCGGCTACTTCTTCACCTTCGTGCTCACGCACGCTCTCAATTTCTATCTGAGCCTCCGGCTGCTACTGGATGCGTCCGGCAGCGCGCTCCCTCTGGGGCCGCTCGCAAAAACGGCGCTCTGCGCGCTGGCGTCCGCAGCCGCCTGCCTGCTTCTGCCGGAGCGCGGGCAGTGCCTCCTTCAGATTCTTCGGACGTGCGGCCTGTTTCTGGCGGCATATCTGCCGCTTCTCTATCTGACCGGCGCGCTCGTTCCGAATGACCGCCGCTGGCTCCGGCGAAGATTCCCGCACAGGAATGGGCATTGACTTTCCCACCGCCGCCTCCTACAATACAATTATTATAAAAAGCACAGGGAGGCTTCGTTATGATCTCTTTCCGGAACGACTATTCTGAGGGCGCGCATCCCGCCATTCTGGCAGCGCTGCAGGCCACCAATCTGGAATCCACGCCCGGCTATGGCCGCGACCACTACTGCGAAGCGGCAGCGGAGGCCGTCCGCGCACGCTTTGCCTGCCCGCAGGCTGACGTTCACTTCATGCTCGGCGGCACGCTCACCAATCTGACGCTCATCGCCGCCGCACTCCGGCCGTGGGAGGCCGTCATTGCCGCCGACACCGCGCACATCTGCGTCCACGAATCCGCCTCCATTGAGGCGGCAGGACACAAGATCTGCGCCGCGCCTCCAACAGACGACGGCAAGCTGACGCCGGAGCATATCCGGCAGATCGTCGAGGCGCATAAGGGCGGCGACGACGGACATATGGTCGTACCGCGCATGGTCTATCTCTCTGACGCCACGGAGCTTGGCACGATCTATACGCGCGCGGAGCTGGCGGCGATCTCAGAGACCTGCCGGGAGCTGGGGCTTTATCTCTACCTCGACGGCGCGCGCATGGGCGCGGCGCTGGTCTGCGCGGCAAACGACCTCCAGCCGGAGGATTTCGCCAAATACTGCGACGCATTTTACATCGGCGGCACCAAGAACGGCCTGCTCTTCGGCGAGGCGCTGGTGCTGGTGAACGACGCGCTCAAGCCGCACTTCCGCAACGCCCTCAAGCAGCGCGGCGGTATGCTGGCCAAGGGGCGGCTGCTCGGCGTCCAGTTTCAGGCATTTTTTGAAAACGACCTGTGGCTGGAGCTGGCCCGTCACGCCGACCGCACCGCGCGGCAGCTCGAGCGCGCGTTCGAGAAAAAGGGCTACGGCTTCTACGCCGCTCCCTGCACCAATCAGCTCTTCCCCATCCTCCCGGACCGGAAGATCGAGGAGCTGCGCAGCGGCTTCGACTTCGAGCTGAACGCCAAGACCTGCGAGACGCACACCGCCGTCCGGTTCGTCACCTCGTGGGCCACCACGCTGGAAGCCATCGAGGCGCTGGAGCGCGCGCTTTGACGGAGCACATCGTTCATCCGATCCCGCCGCTCTATGACACGGATTCCCGGGTGCTGATCCTCGGCTCCTTTCCGTCGGTCAAATCGCGTGAGGCCGCGTTCTTCTACGGCCACCCGCAAAACCGTTTCTGGCGGGTGATGGCGCGTGTGCTCGGCTGTGAAACGCCCGGAAGCGTCCCGGAAAAGGCCGCCATGCTCCACGCGCATCACATCGCGCTGTGGGACGTGATCGCCAGCTGCGACATTTCCGGCTCCAGCGACAGCAGCATTCAGAACGCCGTCCCGAACGACCTGTCGCCGATCCTGAACGCCGCGAAAATTCAGGCCGTATTCTGCAACGGCACGACCGCCTCCCGTCTCTACGAGCGCTATCTTCTGCCCGTGACCGGAATGCAGGCCGTCCGCCTGCCCTCCACCAGTCCCGCCAACGCCTCGTTCTCTCTTGATCGTCTGGCGGAGCAGTGGCAGGCCGTCGCGGCATATCTCTAGGGTGTATCTGGCCGGATATTTTCGCCTCTCCGGCAGATTTCTTTCCGCATTCTCCCAAACCCGCCCTTGTTCGCAGGGGCGGGTTATGTTATGATAAAGCTGTCCGGCGGCAGAGGCTCTGCACGCCGCCACAAACAAAGGAAAAGGATGGAGCATCCATGATACACGGATTTCTCAGGGTCTGCACGCTCTCGCCGTCGCTGCGGGTCGCAGACTGTCCCTATAACGCAAAAATGACCGTCGAAGCCATGCGTCAGGCCGCTGCGGACGGCGCGCAGCTCGCCGTTTTCCCCGAGCTTGGCCTCACCGGCTACACATGCAGCGACCTGTTTTTGCAGCAGCCGCTGCAAAGGGCCGCCGAAGAAGCGCTCCGCACCGTTCTGGAGACCAGCGAGACGCTGGCGCTGGTCACCGCCGTCGGCCTGCCGGTCCATGTGGACGGCAAGCTCTACAACTGCGCGGCCATCGTCTGCCGCGGGCGGCTGCTCGGCCTCGTTCCGAAAACCTACATTCCGAACTACGGCGAATTCTATGAGCGCCGCCACTTCTCCCCCGCGCCATCCGGCGTCCGGAGCGTCCGCTTCGCCGGGCAGGAGACGCTGTTCGGCACGAAGCTGCTGTTCCGCTGCGGCTCCATGCCGGAATTCGTGCTGGCGGCGGAGATCTGCGAGGATCTCTGGGCGCCGCTGCCTCCGAGCACGGCGCACGCACTGGCCGGCGCGACCGTCGTTGTGAATCTCTCCGCCAGCGACGAGACCGCCGGAAAGGCCGAATACCGCCGCCAGCTCGTCGCGCAGCAGTCCGCGCGGCTCCTGTGCGCCTATCTCTATTCCGACGCCGGCCACGGCGAATCCACCACCGACATGGTCTTTGCCGCGCACGATCTCATCTGCGAAAACGGTGCGCTGCTGGCGGAAAGCCGCCCCTTCGGCGATGGACGCGCCTGCACGGAGCTGGATCTTGGGCGGCTGGCAGCGGAACGCTGCCGCAGCACCAGCTTTGAGCCGTCTGCGGACAGCTACACGAGCGTCGAATTTGATCTGCCGCTCCGCCCGGTCACGCTGACGCGCCGGTTTTCGCCGACGCCCTTCGTCCCGAGCGGCAACACCGCGCGCGCGGAGCGCTGCGAGCTGATCCTGGAGATTCAGGCCGACGGCCTTGCAAAGCGGCTCGAGCATGCCCACGCAAAAACCGCCGTCATCGGCATTTCCGGAGGTCTGGACAGCTGCCTTGCGCTGCTGGCCGCCGTCCGTGCGATGAAAAAGCTTGGCCGTCCCATGACGGACATCCTCGCCGTGACCATGCCCTGCTTCGGCACCACGCACCGGACGCGCTCCAATGCGGAGATCCTGTGTCAGGAGCTTGGCGTCTCCTTCCGGGAAATTCCGATCGCGGACACCGTCCGCAGCCACTTCCGCGACATCGGTCAGGACGAGGCCGTGCGGGATGTGACCTATGAAAACGGGCAGGCGCGCGTGCGCACGCTCGAGCTGATGGATCTCGCCAACCGCACCGGCGGTCTCGTGATCGGCACTGGCGACCTCAGCGAGCTGGCCCTCGGCTGGGCCACCTACAACGGCGACCATATGAGCATGTACGGCGTCAACGCCGGCATTCCCAAGACGCTGGTGCGTCACATCGTCCGCTACGAAGCCGACAGTGCTGCCTCCGCCGCGCTGCGGAGCGTCCTTCTCGACATTCTCGACACGCCCGTCAGCCCGGAGCTGCTTCCTGCCGCCGAAAACGGCGAGATCGCGCAGCAGACGGAATCCCTCGTCGGCCCGTATGAGCTGCATGACTTCTATCTCTATTATGTTCTTCGCTATGGCTTCCCGCCCGCGAAAATTTTCTGTCTGGCGCGGGCCGCGATGGAGGGCCGCTACCCGGACGAGGTGCTTCTGCACTGGCTGAAGAACTTCTACCGCCGCTTCTTCCAGCAGCAGTTCAAGCGCAGCTGCCTGCCCGATGGGCCGAAGGTCGGCTCGGTCACGCTCTCGCCCAGAGGCGACTGGCGGATGCCGAGCGATGCCTGCGCCGCCGTCTGGCAGCAGGAGCTGGACACGCTCTGCGCCTCAAGGCAGCCGTCATGACGGAACAGGATATCCGCCTCCGGCGTCTCACTGGACAGTATCTTTCCGCACCCGCGCCCGCGCACACTGTCGCGCGGGCGCTCTGCGGCTTTCAGGCGCAGTATCCGCAGAATGCGCTCCATGCGCTGTCCCTCCGAACGGACGGAGAAGGCCCCGCGCAGGCGCGGCTTGTCAAGAGCTGGACGCTGCGCGGGACGATCCATCTCTTTTCGGAAGACGATCTGCCGGTCTATCTCGGTCTGACGGCGGGAGGCCGCTTCCGCTGCAACGAATGGAGCGCGCCGAGCTTCTGGAATCAGCGTCCGGGCTGGGCGCTCACGCCCGCGCGGCAGGCTTATTTCACGGATGTAATTGTCGAAGCGCTCTCGCGCGGGCCGCTGACGCGCGACACCCTGCGGGAGCACTGCCGCGCACGCAGCATGACCGAGGACGAGGCCGCCAGTATGTTCGACTCTTGGGGCGGTGGGCTGCGGGAACTGTGCGAGCGTGGCTTCGTGTGCTACACCGCAGGCCCGGAAAAGGCGCTCCGGCTGTGCCCGCCGCTGGAGCCGCTTTCGGCGCACGCCGCCCAGCTGACGCTTGCGCGGCGTTACTTCACGCATTACGCGCCCGCGACCATCCACGACGCGATGTATTTCTTCCATGCCTCCGCCAAAGCTGTGCGCGGCTGGCTGGCGGAGCTGCCCGTGCATTCCGCGCATTGCAGCGGGCGGGAGTATTTCTGGCTGGATGGCGAGGACGCCGCTCCGGCTTCTCCGCCGGAATGCCGTTTCCTTGCCGGATTCGACCCGCTGATGCTGGGCTATGAGAAAAAGGAGAGTCTTTTTCTGCCGCCGGAGCGGATGCGCAGCGTTTTCAGCCTCGCCGGGCAGGTCGCGCCGGTGCTTCTGCTCCATGGCCGCGTATGCGGCATCTGGCGGCGGAAGGGCGCGTCCATCCACCTCACGCTCTGGGAGGCGCTTTCTCCGCAGGACGCGGACCTTGTGTACGCGGCGGCACAGGCCGCTTTTCCGGGCTGCACGCTCCGGGAAACACCGGAACTATAATATACGGAGCCGCCGGCGAATGCCGGCGGCTCGATCTCTGTCTGATATTCTGCTGCGGCATCCGCGTTACCGCTTCCGGAACAGGCGCAAAGCGGTGAGCAGAGCCGCATAGAGTACGCCGCCGATGGCCCAGATCACCCAGCTGTACTGCGGCTGGCCGTTTCCATTCGGCCCGAAGGTATAGAGCAGGAACACCGCCGTCACGACCAGCCAGTAGCAGACGGAAACTGTGCCCTGCACGGGCGCGTGCACCTTCTCCTCGCGTGAGAAGTCGCCCTCCTCCAAGAGCCGCTCCATCGCTCCCTCATAAACGCCTGCGCAGACAAACAGCGCCGCACCCGCGCCCGCGATCATGAGCAGCGCGCACACCGCCGCCATAACGACCGGCTCCGAGCCGATACAGAGCGCCGCGAACAGCGGCAGCACAGAAAGGATGCAGAGCATCGTTGCAAGGAGCCTTCTCCGCGCGCACTGCGGCGCATAGGCGCTCTGACGCTCTCGAACCATGCCGCTCACGCCGTACTCTGTCTCAAACGGCTCCTTATCCAGAAAATCGAATTCCTTCGTCCGCGCACCGCAGGTCAGGAACAGCGCGACCGCCGCCGCGACCAGCACCAGCATCGCGCACAGCCCGAGGCCCGCTGCCGCGTTTTCCGTGATGCCGAAGCGCGCAGACTGGCTCATCTCGCTGAAGGACAGCAACGGCACCGGCGAAAGCACGCTCAGAAACGTCGCCAGCGCCATCCGCGGCGCGGCCTGACGGCGAAGCTCCAGATAGCGCGACGCCTGTTCCATCGTTACGCGCCGCAGCGCGGGCTGCGCGGTTTCGGGAGCGTATTCCGCCTCCTCCAGCTCATCCTTCAGCAGGAAATCCGTCGTGACGCCGAACAGGCGGCTCATCTGCAAAATTTTCGAGATATCGGGAATGGACTGCGCGCCCTCCCATTTGGAGACCGACTGGCGGGAGACATCCAGCTTCTGCGCCAGCTCCTCCTGCGACCAGCCTGCCTTCTTGCGCAGGGTGATTATTTTGTCCGCTAAGATCATATCGTTTCCTCCAGTTATCCGGGCGCGTTCCCGCGCTCTGTTGCCCGTATCCTACCGCATTTCGCGGTTGCATACCAGAAATTCAGCCGTCAAATCTGTCAACCTGCGGTTGCATTTCGTATTTTTCGGGCAAAAACTGTATCTTTTTTTATCATAGCACAAGGCCAAGACCCCTGTAAACAAAAAAGCGGCTGAGACCTCGAAGGTCTCAGCCGCGCATTTTTTATTCACGCGGTGCCGCCGCAAGGCTGCCGATCCCGATCGCGACCGTATGCCGCGTCGGCTCCCAGCCGCGCTTGGCAAAGACGGCGCAGACCGCCGCCGGGATGAAGGTCAGCATGAACAGCGGGAAGGTCAGCACGGACAGCAGCTTTTTATATGCCGGGGCCGCGATGCGCCTCCACTCCGTCAGCAGCACCAGCGCGCCGATCACTGCCATGCCCATATACAGTCCGCCGACGGCGCATCCCACCGCTGCCAGCAGGCCGCGCAGGCCGCTTTGCGCAAGCCCCGTCACCGCGACGGAGAGGCCGGAAAGGGCCGACAGCAGATAGCCGCCGAGGGACAGCGTCGCAGCCTCGAAGCTGGCCCAGCCGGTGCGCCCTCCGCGAAGCATCCCGCGCAGCTGCCGTCCGGCATAGAGCAGCGAGACCTGCAATCCGCCCTGTGTCCAGCGGATGCGCTGCTTCCAGGACTGCGCGAACGTGGACGCCTGCTCGTCATAGAGCATCGCCTCACGGCAAAAGCCGATGCGCACACCGTTCACTGCGCACCAGTTGTCGAATTCAACGTCCTCCGTCAGCGTGAAGAAGCTCCACCCGTCGATGCGTTCGAGCAGCGCCCGCGTGAAGCCGAAGCCCGTGCCGGTCACAGCGCAGGTCGTTCCGAGCATCATCCGCGCCGCGTTGAGGTGGACGGAATCGTGCAGATACCACACCGCGTAGGCCGAGGATATCCAGCTGTCGCCGAAATTCTTCGTGTTGCGGTAGCCGTGGAACGCCTCAAAGCCGTCGCTGTAGGTACGGTTGATCTTGGAGATGTAGTCCGGACAGAGCAGGTTGTCCGCGTCGAAGATCAAAAACGCATCGTACTGCTCCAATCCGTCGCCGCGCCGGATCCAGTCGAGCAGATCGTGCAGCGCGTAGCCCTTTCCGATCCGGCTGCGGTCGAAGCGCCGGTAGACGCGCGCGCCGTTGGCCTCCGCAGCCTCCGCCGTGCGGTCGGTGCAGTTGTCGGCCACGACATAGGTCGTGATGCGCTCGGAGGGATAATCCTGTGCGCGGATGCTTTGCAGGAGGTATGGCAAAACCGCCTCCTCATTGCGCGCCGCGATCAGAATGGCATAGCGCGCCGGCTTCTCCGGCTTGTGCTTCGGCTCGCGCCAGAACAGAGAAACGACCAGATACACCGTTTGATAGAAAAAGCACAGCCCTGTCAGGAGCAGCAGCGCCGTGCTGATATGCTTCAGAAACTCGACCATATGCATGGGCATTCGCCTGCCTTCGTCAGAATGTTGCCCTATCATACCGCAAAGCCGATGAAGAAACAATCCGTAAAATTCTTAAGATTTGCTTTATCCGTGAATTTTTTGTTAAATTCTAAAAAGCCGCTCCAATTTCAACGCGCCATGCGCTATAATAAACCAAAGAATATCTCGTATTCAGAATACGGCGCTTTCCGCGCTGATCCTTTCAACAAGCAGGTGCTCTCATGGTTTATGTCTTTCTTGCGCTCAGTTTTGTGCTCTCCGGGCTGACCGGCTGGCTTTCCGGGTGGTTTGCCTCCTGGAACGCGCTCTGGCAGCTTCCGCTCACCTTCGCCGGGATCTTTCTCGGCTTCGTGATCCTGTTTCTGCTGCTCCTGTTCGTTTCCACGCGCTTTGTCGATCCGAAAAAGCTGCTGGAAAAACCGAGCCGCTATTTCCGCTTCATGCTCAATCAGTTCTGCCGTCTGGCGTTTTTCCTCGGCGGCGTTCACGTTCATGTGACCGGTCTGGAGAAGCTTCCGCATGACCACCGTTTTCTGCTCGTCTCCAACCATCTTTTCGCCTTCGACCCACTGATCTACTATTACGCCATCCCGCATGACGAGCTGGCCTTCATCTCCAAGAAGGAGAATTTCTCCCTCTTCATGGTCGCCGAGATCATGCGCGAGCTGCTCTGCCTGCCGATCGACCGCGAAAACGACCGCGCGGCGCTGCGCACCATCCTCAAGGCCATCCAGTTCCTGAAGGAGGACAAGACCTCTATCGCCGTATTCCCGGAGGGCTACACGAGCAAGACCGGCGAGCTGAACAGCTTCCGCAACGGCGCGTTCAAGATCGCGCAGAAGGCGGGCGTTCCCATCGTGGTCTGTGTCCTGTCCAACACCCCGGCCATCCTGAAAAATATGTTCCGCCGCCACACGGACGTGTATCTCGACGTGCTGGACATCATTCCCGCCGACGAGCTGAACGGCGTTACGACCGCACAGATCGGCAGCCGCGTCCACGATGCGATGACCAAGGGCATCTCCGCCCGCAGAAAGGCGCTGGCCTGAGCCGCGCCGCACAGCCAAATGAAAACCATGGAGCAGGGCTTCCCTGCTCCATTTTGCGTTGACCACTTCTGCAAACCGCGCAGCTTCCCACTTCCAATTCCGCAAAAAATCTGCTAGAATCAAAGCGGCGCAGCGCGTGCGCCGAATCTGCAATACCGCAGGAGGCATTTTATGAACATCTATATCGTCCGCCACGCGGAGCCGGACTATTCCATCGACTCCCTGACGGAAAAGGGCTGGCGCGAGGCCGCGCTGCTGGGAAAGCGTCTGGAAAAGATCACGCCCGCATATTATTACGTTTCGCCGCTTGGCCGCGCCAAGGATACGGCCTCGTTCACCCTGCGCGCCGCCGGCGCGTCCGCTGAGGAAATGGACTGGCTGCGCGAATTTGACCACGGCTACCGCGTCATGCAGCGCGGGCACGCCTCCGGCCTTGCATGGGACGTTCTTCCCGCAGACTGGGCGCAGGAGCCGGTCTACTATGACCCGGAGCGCTGGTCGGACGGCCCGCTGTACCGGGATACCACCGTCCACACCGCTTTTGACGCCGTTGGAAACGGTCTCGACACGCTTCTGGCGAAGCACGGCTACATCCGCGACGGGCGGCTGTACCGCGCGGAGCGCCCCAACCATGACAACCTGATCCTGTTCTGCCACTTTGGCGTGGAATGCGTGCTGCTGGCACATCTGTTCAGCATCTCACCCGTACCGCTGTGGCACTACGCCGTCGCTCTGACGAGCAGCGTCACCATGCTCACCACCGAAGAGCGTGAGCCGGGCATCGCCGTGTTCCGCATGTCGCGCTTCGGCGACCTTTCGCATCTCGACGCCGCCGGTGAGCCGGCCTCCTTCTATGCCCGCTATACCGAAACCTATGCGGATGCCGTGCCGCATAACTGAGGCGCATTTTCCATTCTGTACACATCTTGTATCCCGAAAAGGGTTCGTTCTCCAATTATCAATCAGGGCCGGCAGACGCAAAGCGT
>OIWM01001055.1_pt1 | contig 29560 bp, 14 predicted proteins | sample 1587451 | NCBI WGS metagenome assembly OIWM01 (sample SAMEA3888907, study PRJEB22519) | human gut metagenome | biome: human gut; feature: human-associated habitat; material: faeces | place: Denmark | collected 2011
CCCATGTGGGCGGAGCGCGTCCGTGACGGCGGTGCTAGAGGCGCGCCCCGTTGGCGGTGCGCTGGCCGATGACGCCTGCGGCGGTTCGGGATGCGCTTGCCGTGTACACCGATTATCGTTCGATTGGCACTTGGGCTCAAGAAGAGGCGGCTTTTTGCGTGGCAAGCGGTATATATGCGCCGCAGACGGCTGCATTTGAGCCGGCGTGTGCGTTTTCACGTGCTGAAATGGCCGCATCTCTGTTTTCTTTATTAAATTTTGCCAATCTTTTATAGTTTTGAAGGGTTAACATAGCGGAGAACTTACATGAAAAACAAAAAGAGTTTCTATCTGTATTTGACGGCGGCTGTCGTTCTGATTGCTTTAATCGCAGCGGTGTTTTTGATCGACCGTTCGGAGCAATCGGTGCGTTCGGACCGTTCCGAAAACTTGGCGGAGCAGCCTATGGGTGAACCGAAAACCGAGACCGTGCGTCCGGAAGAAAACACCGCGCAAGAAAGCGGAGCGGAAGCGGAAAACAACGCCGAAGCAGACGACGTTTCGGCGAATTTGCCGGAAGCCGAGCCGCTGTCCGAACCGTCGGGCGAATCGGACGTTTCTCGTGAAGAAGCGGCAAAGCCGGAAAAATCGGACAAGTCGGACAAGTCGGACAAGTCGGACAAACCGGAAGTATCCGGATTGCCGGAAGTTAAGCCGTCGGCGGACGTTCCGGAAACGCCGCCTGTGTCCGAAAACACCTCCGGCGTACCCGGCGCGGAATCTGCGCCGGACGAGACGCCGAATGTGTCCGCAGAGACGCTTTCCGGCGCAGGCGTAGTGCCGGGTGTGCCGGAGGAGGTATTACACGCAACTTTCAGCGTGACGTGTGCCGTTTTAGTGGGAAATACCGCCTTGGATCCCGAAAAAGCCGCACTTGTTCCGGATGACGGCGTGATTTTCCCGGCTGCATCGGTCGAATTCTATCCCGGTGAAAGCGTATTCAATCTTTTGTCACGCGAAATGCGCAAAAACGGCATTCATATGGAATTCAAATCGTCCGCCGCCTATCGCACCTCGTATATCGAGGGCATCGGCAATCTGTATGAGTTCGATGCCGGAGAATTGTCCGGTTGGATGTACCGCGTCAACGGCACTTTCCCGAACAAAGGCTGTTCGTCGTATCTGCTTTCGGACGGCGATACGGTGGAATGGGTCTATACCTGCGATCTCGGCAAGGATGTGGGAGCGGAGCAAACCGCGGCGGAGGCACAGAAAAACGATGACTGAGTTTGCAAGGCTTCATCCGCTCGTCTGCTTTCTATATCTGCTTGCGGCAAGTATATTTGCCGTCACGCTGACGCACCCGGTTTGTGTGGCGTTGTCGTTTGCGGGAGCAGCCGGTTATTTGGTGCTTGTGGAAAAGAAAAACGGCGTGCGCTTTTTGCTTCGTGCTGTTTTGCCGCTGTATGTGCTTGCCGCGGCTGTCAATCCGTTATTCAGCCATGCCGGTGTGACCGTGCTTGCCTATTTTCCGAGCGGCAATCCCTTAACGCTCGAATCCATCCTGTATGGGCTTGACGCCGCCGGAATTTTGGCCTCGATGGTATGCCTTTGTGCCTGTATCGGAAAAATCATGACCGAGGAAAAATGGATCTGCGTTCTCGGACATACCTTCCCGTCGCTTGCCTTGGTGCTTGCCATGGCCTTTCGTCTGGTGCCGCGCTTGACCAAACAGGCAAAGGACCTGTATTTTACGCAGAGCTTACTCGAAAACCGTGACAAAAAAGTCCCTTTTCGGCAGCTTCGCTTAGCCGGCCGCGTGATGGGAATCTTAGTGACCAAAACCTTTGAAAACGCCGCAGACACCGCTGTCAGCATGAAAGCGCGCGGCTATGGGACGGGCGCGCGAAGTGCTTTTTCGGTGCACCGCTTCGGCAAACGGGATGCGGCGGTGTTGCTTGCTGCGTGTATGCTTGCCGCTTGTGTGCTTGTCCGTTTGCAGGAGCTTTCGTTTCGCTTTTACCCGAGCGTGAAAGGCGAACCTTTGACGCTGCACACGGCACTTACCTTTGCGGCCTATGGGCTTTTCTGCCTGCTGCCGGTATTGTATGAAGGAACGGAGGTGTTCCGGTGGAACTTGTACGTGTCGAAAATCTGACCTTTACCTATCCGGAAGCCGCCGGTGCTGCATTGACCGCAGTCAATCTTTCGCTTGCTCCCGGCGAATTCGTCACGCTCTGCGGCAAAAGCGGCAGCGGCAAATCCACTCTGTTACGGCTCTTAAAACCGTCGGTTTCGCCGGTCGGCCGTCTTTCCGGCGTGCGCTTATTTGAAGGAAAGCCGCTCGAGACTGTACCCGTTCGTGCCGAAGCGCAGAAAATCGGCTTTATCGGGCAGAATCCGTCCGATTGTGTGGTGACCGATACCGTTTGGCACGAGCTTGCCTTTGGCCTTGAAAGCCTTGGAGAGCCGACCGAAAAGATCCGCGCACGTGTGGCGGAGATCGCGTCGTATTTCGGCATTGCCGATTGGTTCCGCAAATCGACGAATACGCTTTCGGGCGGCGAGGAACAGCTTTTGTGCCTTGCGTCGGTCATGGTCATGCAGCCGACGCTGTTATTGCTGGACGAACCGACCGCCAAGCTTGATCCGATTGCCGCGCACCGTTTTTTGCAGAGCCTTTCGCGCGTCTGCCGCGAGCTTGGCACAACGGTGCTTTTGAGCGAACATCGGTTGGAGGAGGCTCTTCCGCTGTCCGACCGTGTGCTTGTCATGGAAAACGGCCGTATTTTGGCCGACGGTTCGCCGCGAACGGTTGCCGAAACGCTGTGCCGTCAGCATAACGAAATGTTTGCCGCCTTGCCGACACCGGCACGCGCAGCCATGCTTGTCGGCGATACAGCGGACGCTTGTCCGCTCACCGTGCGCGAAGGGCGGCTTTGGCTGAAAAAGCAGCCGCTTGTCCGTAAAGCCGTGCCGGAGCAGTCGCTCCCGGAAGTGAAAAAAACGGTCTTGCAGGCGAAAAATCTGTATTTTCGCTATCAAAAAGATGCGCCGGACGTGCTGCACGATTTTTCGGTTTCTCTGCACGAAGGCGAGTTGTATGCGCTTTTGGGTGCAAACGGTGTCGGCAAAAGCACGGCACTTTCCGTGCTTTGCGGCCAAAACAAGCCGTTCCACGGGACGCTCCGGCTGTCTGACGGCAAAAAAGCGGCCATCCTGCCGCAAGAGCCGACCGATTTGTTTTTCGGCAAAAGCGTCCGCGAGGATTTACGAGCCGTGTGTGATAAAAAAGACCCGGAAAGCGGCAAACGCTATGACGAGCTTGTGCGCTTTTTCGGTTTGGAAACGCTTCTTGAGCGTCATCCGTATGATCTGTCGGGCGGTGAACGGCAAAAGGCGGCGCTTGCAAAGCTCCTGTTGTCGGGCGCGGACGTACTTCTGTTAGACGAGCCGACCAAAGGGCTTGACGCGCCGTTCAAAAAAACGCTTGCGGCATTGTTCGAAGCCTTAAAACAGCGCGGCGTCAGCATTCTCATGGTGTCGCACGACATCGAATTCTGCGCCGAAGCCGCCGACCGCTGCGGCCTGTTTTTCGACGGCAGCATTGTCAGCGAGAACACGGCACATCGTTTTTTTGCGGACAATCAAACGTATACCACCGCCGCGCACCGGATGAGCGAAACGCTTGTGGAAAATGCCGTCACCGAGTCCGACCTTTTGTGTGCGCTTGGCAAAACGGCTTTGCGGTCGAACCCGGATGGCGATTTTACTTCCGAAGAAACGCCGGAATCATCGCCGAAAACGAACGAAACAGCGGACGAGCCGCAAACCAAAGCGGCTTTGCCGATGTCGGAAAAGTCTGCCGCTCATTCGCTGACGGCAGCGTTTTTGTGGCTGGTGCTTGCCGTGCCGCTCACGGTTTTGTGCGGTATTTATCTGTTTGACGACCGCAAATATCTGTTTATCAGTCTTTTGATCATGGCGGAGACGGCACTTCCGTTTTTTGCCCTTTTTGAAAAGCGAAAGCCGAAGGTGACCGAGCTTGTGGTGCTGGCCGCGCTGTGTGCCGTCGGTGTCGGCGGACGCGTGGCCTTGGTTCATGTGCCGCAGTTCAAGCCGGTGGCGGCACTTGTCATTGTGAGCGGCGTGTGCTTTGGCGGCGAATACGGCTTTTTGGTCGGTTCGCTTGTGGCGTTTTTGTCCAACTTTTTCTTCGGGCAAGGGCCGTGGACGCCGTGGCAGATGTTTGCCTTCGGGCTTATCGGGCTTTTGGCCGGCGTGTTTTATTATCCGCCGAAGAAAGTGCGCGGTGCTTTTTATCGGCTTCGGCTGTGCGTTTTCGGCTTTTTGACGGTTTTGGTGCTATATGGGTTATTACTCGACACGGCGACGGTTCTCATGGCAGAACCGTATCCGACGCTTGCGGCGTTTCTTACCGCGTTTGCCGCCGGATTTCCGCTCAATCTTGTTCATGCGCTTTCCACCGTGTTTTTCTTGTTCTTCTTCGGAAAGCCGCTCATGGAAACGTTGGAACGGGTGAAAACCAAATATGGGCTTCGATAACGCGTCTTAAACGATTCTTAAGAGTTTGCTTGCTTGTATCTTAAGGGAAAAACGACTATAATGAAACCAGAAAAACGGCGAGGTGCCGGAAAGGATACATAAATGTATAATATTTTGGTATGTGACGACGAGAAAGACATTGTTTCGGCACTCGAAATCTATTTGACCTCCGAGGGATACCGCGTTTTCACGGCCGCCAACGGCAAAGAAGCGTTAAACGTCATTCGGAAAGAGGACGTCCATTTGGTGCTTCTTGACGTGATGATGCCCGAGATGGACGGCATCACTGCGATGGTGGAAATCCGAAAGCTTACCAACATTCCCGTGATTCTGCTAACCGCCAAAAGCGAGGATAACGATAAAATACTCGGCCTCAACATCGGCGCAGACGACTATATCACAAAGCCGTTCAACCCGATCGAAGTCATGGCGCGCGTCAAATCGCAGCTGCGGCGCTATATGAGCCTTGGCGGCGGCTCGGTCAAGCCGTCGGTGCTCACGGTCGGCGGCATTGAACTAGACGACAACGCCAAAATCGTGACGGTGGACGGCGATCCGGTAGGCTTAACGCCGACCGAATACGACATATTAAAGCTGTTTATGGAAAACACCGACACCGTTTTTTCGCCGAAGGATATCTACCGTCGGGTGTGGAACGATTCGCCGGTCGGCGCGGAGGGAACGGTGGCCGTACATATCCGCCATCTGCGTGAAAAAATCGAAATCACGCCGGCCGAGCCGCGCTATATCAAGGTCGTTTGGGGCAAAGGCTACAAGATGACCGGCGGCCCGGAAAACGTGCGGTAACAAGCGGCTGTTTGCCGCGAAAGGAGCGATGCGCATGAAAAAGAGGATTTACACAACGCCGGTCAAGGTTGCGGCCATGTTTTTGCTTGTCTTAATGACGATCTTTGTGCTTTTGGAAATCGTGGCACTTGTCGTTTTGTCCGAAAACAACGCGTTTTTTGACAACGGCGTCAATCTGCGCCGCATTGCCTATGAAAGTGCCGCGCAAGAAGCTTTTGACGAGGTGATGGATCGCTACATTTCGCCGCGGCTTGACGGCTACAACGACTCCTTTGACTATATCGCCGAGCGGTATTCGCCGGAAAACAGCAATCTTTTTTTCGAGATCACCGACGACGGCGGCAACCTTTTGTACCGGAACTACAGCGAACCGCATTACCGCTACAAAGAGGTCATCGGCAAGCGGATCGTATTTGTGTCGGAAAGCGTCTATAACGGCGGCAGCTATTGGAACGACAACACAAACGCCATGGACAGCACACTGTTGGAGGAGACGGCGAACAGAGCTGCTTTGCCGACAGACGGCCGCTTCGAAAACGGCATTGCTCTTTCTGTCGTTCCTGCTGAAAAAGTGCCAACCGATTTTGTGACCGAAAATACGGATACGGAAAGCATTGTCGAAGCACCACCCGGGCGTGAGGTAACGCTGACCTTTACGGCTGCGGTTCGCACGACGTTAACGGCAAAAGATCCGATCTATTATATGCTTGGCCTTGCCGATTTTATCGTTGTGCATCGGGTGGAAATTGCCGTCACGTGCGTCATTGGCTTGATTTTGGCAATCATCTTGTTCATATTTCTGCTTTGCAGTGCCGGACATCATCGGAACGCTGACGGAAAGGATGAGATCGCGCCGGAAATCTTGGATACCATACCGCTTGACCTGTATGCCGTGTTTGTGTTCTGGGTAAGCCTTGCGTTCGCGTATGTGGCGGTGGAAGCGCTGCTCATCAATCTGTTCAGCCTGTTATTGCGCCTTTCGACGGCGCTTGTGTGTGTGATTTGCGTGGAGCTGTTGGTGCTGTCGCTCATTTTGACCTTTGCGACACGCGTCAAATGCGGTAAATGGTGGCGCACGACACTTATTTATAAGATTTTTGCGTTGATTTTCCGCATTTTCCGCTGGTTTTTCCGCAAACTGCGTTTGATGCTGCTCGAAATCCCGGCTCTGTGGCGCTATGCGGTGCTGTTTGCCGCGGTGTCGCTTGTCGAGCTAATCGTGCTTTTGTTCACCGAACGCGGCACGGTGCTGCTATGGTGGTTTGCCGAAAAAATCGTTGTGGCGTTGGTCGGCTTCTTTGTCTTAAGTGACTGGAAAAAGCTTGTGCGGGGCGCAAAGGAAATTGCGGACGGCAACACCGGCTATCGCATCGATACACGGAATATGTACGGCGATTTCAAAGCGCACGCATCCTGTCTAAACCATATCAACGACGGTGTGCAGAAAGCCGTCAACGACCGCATGAAGAGCGAGCGGCTGAAAACCGAGCTTATCACCAACGTATCGCACGATCTGAAAACGCCGCTTACTTCGATCGTCAATTATGTGGATCTGATGAAAAAAGAGGACATTCAGCCGGAGAAAGCGAAAGAATATTTAGCCGTGCTTGACCGCCAATCCAAACGGCTGCAAAAGCTGACCATCGATTTGGTGGAGGCCTCCAAGGCTTCGACCGGAAATATCGCGGTCAATGCCGAAAAAACCGATGTTTCCGTTTTCCTGTCCCAGCTTTCGGGCGAATATGAGGAAAAGTTAGCCGCCAAGGGCTTGCAGTTGGTCGTGACCTCTCCGGAAGAAAATGTGTATATTTATGCCGACGGACGCTTGTTGTGGCGCGTGTTCGACAACTTAATGAACAACATCTGCAAGTATGCCCAAGAAAACACGCGTGTGTATATTTCGGCCTCGGTGCAAGACGAAAAAGTGATGATTTCCTTCAAAAACATTTCGCGGTATCCGTTAAACATTTCCAGCGAAGATCTTATGGAACGCTTTGTGCGCGGAGACGCATCGCGCAACACCGAAGGCAGCGGCCTGGGGCTTTCGATTGCCAGAAGCCTTGTCGATTTGCAGAAAGGCAAATTCGAGCTTGTGGTGGACGGCGATTTGTTCAAGGCGATTGTCACGTTCGACCGCTATTACGATGACGCTTCGCCCGAAACGGCGGAAAACAGTGAAAACGCATAAATGAGCCGGCCTCCCTCTCGTCGATTGCCGCACGAGAGGGAGGTTTTTATACTCGAAAAAACGTTTTTCCGGAAGATATTTCATAAATTCAAGAAGATAGAGCCTTTTATTTTATCCGAAAATCGTATATGATAAGAATACTCTATAAAAACGGAAACGAGGAAATCGCCATGTATAAGGTCTATATTCCCGTGATGAATCATAAGCTGTCGGAAAAAAGCAAGAAAGCGTTGGTGTCGGAAATCAAGCGTTCCGAAGCGACGGCGGTGTTTTTGACGTTTTCGCGTGTTTTGCGCAGCGAAGAGGTGCTGCAAACGGAACTTGCCATCTTCTGCGAAAACAAAGCGTATTTAGAAGAAAACGGCATAACGGTTTATGCATGGCTTGCGCCGAGCATCGGCTATGGCGGAACGAGTGCGCCGTATGTCACCGACAACGACGCACCCGAGGTCTACACGCGCATTCGCTTTACCGACGGCGGCGAGGTGTTTGCCTACTGCCCGACCGATGAAAATTTCCGCGCGGATTTTATCCATACCTTAAAGGCACTTTGTTCGACCGGCGTCAAGCAGATCCTGTTTGAGGACGATTTCACGCTTTCGGGCGGCAAACGCGTCGGTGCTTTGGGCTGCTGCTGCAAAAATCATCGGCGGCTGCTAAATGAGCGCTTGGGCGAGGAATTCACCGATGCCACGATTGCGGAACACGTCGTGACCGGTAAACCAAACCGCTTTCGCAATGTGTGGCTCGACGTGATGGGCGAAACCCTAAACAGCTTTTGCGCCGAAATCGAACGGGAGATACACAAAGACTATCCGGCAGTTCGCTTAGGACTTTCGGCCAACAGCTCATCGTTTTTCTGCGAGGGCATTTCCGCGGCCGACCTTGCCAAAACGATTGCCGGCAAGAACCGCCCGTTTATGCGGCTTACCGGTGCGCCGTATTGGCAGAATGCCATGAGCTTAAACGCCAACGTAGAGGCAATCCGGCTGCAAAATACGTTCTGCGGCGGCGAGATCGACTGCATGACCGAGGGCGACACCTATCCGCGGCCGCGTGTGTTTGTTTCGGCTTCGAAATTGGAGGCCTATGACATGGCCTTGCGCGCCTCCGGCGAGACCGATTCGATTTTGAAATATATGATCGATTATACCTCGGATGCCGATTATGAGACCGGCTATATCGACCGCCATGTCCGCAACAAGGCACTGTATGCCGAAATCGAACGCCGCTTTTCGGACAAGAGCAAAAAGGCGTGCGGCATCAACGTGTTTGAAGCATTAAATCTGTTCCGTGACGCAGAAATCGACGACCTCGGCGATTTTTGTCACCGCGGCGAGCGCGGCTATCTGCCGACCATGAGCGAGTGGTTCTTATCCGATAACTTTGTGCCGACCTGCTACGGGCGAACTGACACGGTGAACCTTGCTTTCGGCGAAAACGTGACGCGCCTAAGCGATGCGCAGATGAAAAACGGCGTGATTACCGATGCGCTCGGCGCAAGACTGCTCATGGAACAAGGCATTGATGTCGGCATCGAACATATGGAAAAAATGCTGCGCCGGCCGACTGTCATGCAGGGCAGTTATGAATACAGTGTGCGCACCGGGACGCTGGTTTCGGCGACCTTGGAGCATGAGGGCGTGTTTTACGACATGACCTTGAAAAGCGGCGCCCAAATCGACTCGTGGTTTGTCGATCCGCCGGCCGGATTTGATCTTTCCGCACCCGATTTTTTGGAAAAGACCGAGAAGCTTATCGCGTGCTGTTACTACGAAAACGCCGACGGGCAGAAATTCCTTGTCTATTCGTTTGTGCCAAACAGCGTGTATGTCACGACCGGCTGGGGCAACGGCGTGTTCAAAAGCTATCTGCGGCAGGAGCAGTTGGCGCATTTTTACGAGAAAATGCACGGTGAGCCGCTGCCGGTCATGTGTTACAAAAATCCCGGCGTGTATCTTTTGGCCAAAAAGAGCGGCGACGGAAACGAGATGGATGTGCTGCTTGTCAATATGTCCGAGGACAGTGTGCTTGAGCCGAAAATCCGTTTGGATAAGGCTTACCGCGCGGTCGATATCTACGAAAATAGCGGTGTGTTAAGGGACGATACGCTTTACTTGGAGGAGGATATTCCGCCGTATGCCGCACGGATCTTCACGGTAAAAGCGTAAGAAACCACTTGAAATTAAACGAATCCGACGATATGTCAAAAAAGCTGTCTGCTTGCCGCAGGCAGCTTTTTTGCGTGACTGCGCACAGCCGCTTGATTGCACTTATACCGCAAAAGGCTCCGGAAAAAAGCAATCCTGTTATAACACAGCAAAGAATTTTTATGGTATTCTGTATGCAGAAAACAAATGGTAATTCCAAAACGCGGCTCGTAAGAAAAACACATTTCTTCACAAATTGTGCCGCAGCGGATGTATCCATACACAAACAAAGGAGTGTTATTTATGCGTTTTAAGAAGGGAATTTTTATCAATTGTCCGAATGCCTATGAATCGCCGAAGACGCTGATTGCCGCGATGGAACGCGCAAAAAATCTCGGTGCGGACGGCGTTCAGCTGTCCGATATGACCACGTTGGACAAAGCCTATGCCGGTTTCCGAAAGGAAATCCGCACGGCGGCGGATTCGATGGGGCTTGAAATTTGCGCCGTCTGCGGCGATATCGGCGTGAAATTTCACGATATCGAACGCCGCGAAGGGCTGTACGAGACCATGAAGCATATGTATGACATTGCGCTTTCGCTCGGAACGAAAATCGTGACGACGCACATCGGCGTTGTTCCGGCAGAGCGCACGCATCCGCGTTATGGAGTTATGCTCGAAACGTTCGGTACGATTGCTGAAATCGCCGCACCGCTTGGTGCGTATTTAGCAAACGAGACCGGTCCGGAGGAAGCACCGGTGCTCAAAGCGTTTTTGGATGACGTGGCTTCTCCGGCGGCGGCTGTTAACTTCGACCCGGCCAATATTGTGATGTCCACCGGCGAAAAAGCCGAGGAAGCGGCAAAAATCTTAGGCAGCTATATCGTACATACGCATGCCAAAGACGGCGTTTTGCTAAAGAAGGCGAACCTCGAGGTCATGTACGGCGTTTGCCGCGATCCTTCTTTCCGCGAATCCGATTATTGCAAAGAGGTTCTCATCGGCGAGGGCGATGTCCACTGGACGGCGTATTTGAATACATTGGAAGCCATGGGCTACAACGGTTATCTGACCATCGAGCGCGAAGGCAGTGCGACGCAAGAAGAGGATTTTGCCGTCGAAATGCGCACGCTTGAACAGTTGATCTGAACTTAACGGCATATACACCTGACTGCGCGGCAGATAGTCTCTTCTGCCTGCCTGTAAAAAACAAATTCTATTCAGAGAGGAAAAAGAACCATGGAAAAACTGAAAATTGCCATTATCGGCGTCGGCGGCATATCCGGCGCACACATTGACGCGTATCAGCGCAATCCCCATGTGGAGCTGTATGCTTTTTGCGATATCAACAAGGAACGTCTTGAACAAAAGGGTGCCATGTACGGCATTACCCGTCTGTACACCGATGAAGACGAAATGCTTGCCGCATTGCCGGAAATCGACGCCGTGAGCGTTTGCGTGTGGAACTGCAATCACGCATCCTGCGCCATCAAGGCACTGGATGCCGGAAAACACGTGCTCTGCGAAAAGCCGATTGCCAAAACGGTGGAGGAGGCCGAGCAGATGCTTGCCGCCGCCAAACGCAACAACCGCCTTCTCATGGTCGGCTTTTGCTGCCGCTTCGGCAAGGACGCGGAAATCATCCGCAACTACCAAGAAAAGGACTTTTTCGGCGATATTTATTATGCCAAAGCCTCGCAGTTGCGCCGCAACGGCAATCCGGGCGGCTGGTTCTGCAATAAGTCCATGTCCGGCGGCGGCCCGCTCATCGACCTCGGCGTCCATATTCTCGACATCACGCGGTACTTAATGGGCAATCCCAAACCGGTTTCGGTTTTCGGTGCGACCTTTAACAAAATCGGCAACCGCAAAGGCGTGCGCAAATCCGAGGACGCGTATATCTGCTCCGATACGGACGAAATCTGCGATGTAGAGGATTTGGCAACAGCGATGGTTCGCTATGAAAACGGCGCGGTTTTGGTGTTAGACACCTCCTATGCGCTCAATATGAAGGAAGATTTCTATTCCATCCAGCTTTTCGGAAGCAAAGGCGGCGTTCGTGCCTGCCCGGATTTTGAAATGTATACCGACGATAACGGCTACATGGTGAACATGACGCCGGCCGGAATCCGCATCGATGAATCGGGACTGTTTGTCCGCGAAATCGCACATTTCGTCGATTGCATTCAAAACGGCACGCCGTGCATTTCGCCTGCCGAGGACGGCTTGGATATCTTACGGATTTTAACGGCTGTTTACCGCTCGGCGGAAACCGGTCATGAGGTGCTTTTATAAGTGAACGAGCAAACGTGCAAACGGCGCATCGGCGTGGATATCGGCGGCACCAACATCAAAGGCGTTCTGTTGGAAGACCGCAAAATACTCGGAAGAGTGAGCTGTCCGACACCGTCAGGTATACCCGGTAGGACGGCGAAAGCGGTCTGTGAGTTGGCAGAGCGTCTTTCGGGAACGGATACAAGGCTGCCTATCGGCATTGCCTGCGCCGGAGAAATTGACGAAAACGGCGTGATCACCGCGGAAAATCTCGGCTGGGACAAGGTGGATTTCGTGTCCGAACTGCGAAAAGCCGGTCTTTCGGATTTTGCCTTGTATCAGGACGCCTATGCGGCCTCCGAGGCCGAATATCGTGCCGGAGCGTTGCGGGATATGCCGAATGCGGTGTATCTCTGCATCGGCACAGGCATCGGCGGCAATGTGTTTATGGGCGGCCGGTCGCTGCGGAAGCTTTCGAAAAACTCTTGCGAACTGGGACATATGAGCATTCATGCCGACGGTCGCCGCTGCAGCTGCGGCAACAAGGGCTGCTTTGAAGAATACGCTTCTGCCGGCGCACTTTCGCGCATGAGCGGCAGCCGGTATTCTGCCGCCGAGATCGTCCGGATGGCGCAAGAGGGCGACGCGGCAATGCTTTCGCTTTGGGAGAGCTATTTAGGTGAGCTTGCAGTCGGCGTTATGAACTGCCTAATTCTTTACGCACCGTCGGCTGTTTGTATCGGTGGCGGCATGAGCCTTTCGGGTGAGTTCTTATTAGCGGGATTACGCCGAAAGTTAGAGCAGTTTCCGTATTTCAACAACTGCTTTTCGGCGGTGCGGCTGCTCACGGCCGCCTTCGCCGGAGAGGCAGGGGCTGTCGGCGCGGCACTGTTAACCGAAGATGAAGGCTGATAAAAAAACGAGGAGAAGCTATGTTAAAACAAAAAATTGAAAACGGTGAAAAAACCATCGGTATGTATGTGCAGCTGGCGGACAGCAGCATTTCGAAAATCGTCGGTCTTGCCGGATATGACTTTATTTGGGTGGACAACGAGCACAGCTATATGTCGAGCGAAACGCTGTTAAATCATATTTTTGCCCTGCGCTCGGTTGGTGCGGAAATCGTGGTGCGTGTACCGCAGAACGACTTAACACATTTGAAGCACGTTTTGGAAATGGGCGTGGACGGCATCATTCTTCCGATGGTAAGAAGTGCCGAAGAGGCAAACGAGATGATCGCCGCCACTCTTTATCCGCCGCTCGGCACGCGCGGCTTCGGCCCGATGAACGCCATCGACTACGGCTTTATGCCCGCGGCGGCCTATGCCGAAAAGAGCAATCGGGACTTGTGCCGCTTTATCCAAATCGAACATAAGGATGCGGTGGATCACTTAGCGGAAATCATCCGCAATCCCTATATTGACGGCTATATCATCGGCCCGAACGACTTGTCCGGCTCGTATGGGATGCTCGGCGATGTCTTTTCGAAACCGATGACAGACATCATACGCGGCGTGGTGGATTATCTCCATCAAAACGGCAAATATGTCGGTATTGCCGCCGGCGGCTGTACGGAGGATGTGCTTGCACATTGGAGCAGCTTTGACGTGGATCTGCTAACGGGCGGCGCGGATTTTGATTTTCTGCGCGAGATGGCAATTAAAAACCGTGCCTTGTTGGAAAAAATCCATAAAACGAAGCGTTAAACAACCAAAAACGAATCCGAAAGGGGATATAAGCATGGCTTGGAAAGAAATCAAGCACGACTCTTATACCGTGGAACTGGAAGAACCGACCTTATACGTCGATAACAAAGCAAGACACCGCAGCGGCCATATGGGACACGCTTTAGCGGAATTTGCACCCGGCTGTATCATCGATTTCAACTCGAATTGCTCGGCTGAACATTGGACCGGACATTCACCGTACGGTTGGATGGAATACCGTATTTCAACCGATGCAGGCAAGACGTTTTGGCCGGCGATTGACCTGCCGTATTCCAAAAAAGCGTTTTTAGATGGTCTTTTTTCGGTTTCCGTGGAAAAAGCGGTGGTGTGTGCCGATGGCTCCATTGTTGCTTTTGGTGTTCGGAATATAGGGACAATGATGGGCGGCTTGGCTGAGCCGTGGAGCACGCCAACGGCGGTACGCAGTGAAGATCAGGGCAAAACCTGGTCGGAACCGTTCGAATATGCTCCGTATGAGGGGAGAACCTATGACGCGTTTGTCTATAACGGCACGATCTATACGCTTCACTTTTGCAATCCGGACTTTTTAGGCAAGAAGCCGGAGCATATGTACCGCGTTTATAAAAGCGACGACTGCGGAAAGACGTTCTCGGAGCTCAGCGTCATTCCGTTTGATACGGAAAGACGCGGCTATGGCGCACTTTTGGCGGATGACGACGGCTCTTTCCACGCCTTTGCCTACAACGAAGCGAACGAATGCGAGATGGATCATGCCGTCAGCCGTGATTTCGGAGAGACCTGGACGGTGCTGGAGCCCTGCCATTTGGCAAAGGGCATCCGGAATCCGCAGATCGCAAAGCTGGACGGCGTGTATCTGCTTCACGGTCGTTCGGGCGGCGAAAAAGGCTTTGTGCTGTACAGCGGCGAAAGCTTGGACGCATGGGATGAAGGCTTGATGGTGGTTGAAAACCTTCGTGCGCCGGCCTATTATTCCAATAATTTGAATCTGCGCGACGAAAAGGGCAATTTCTTGCTTGTGCAGTATTCCGATTCGTATGATGAGCAGGAGAAAGCACGCGTCAATGTCATGCATATGAATGTGAGAATCAAACGATAACAAAATCCGTTTTTGATAATGCGCAAAAGAACCGTAAACGATGGCTTTACGGTTCTTTTTGCATTTTTGCGGATTGTCTGATTTTATCAAAAATGCGGCGTGTGACATTTCATTCATTTGGTTATAATTTTCTGACAAAGTATCCGATTTTATATAAAAATAAGCCTTTTTTGAGTTGTCCCCCTAAATTTGGTATGATATAATGATGATGAAGATAGCGCCTGTGCGGAAAAATGCGGCATTTTTGACAAGATCTGTGTCGGCGCTTGTCAGCTATGCGTTCACGTTTTGGTGGACACTCTCTCCTTTTTGCCGAAGTCCGAGCGTGCGAATCGGACTTCGTGCGGAGAAAGAAAACCGTTAGAGCTGAAATATATATAATAAAAGGAGTTGTTTGTATGAAAAAAGCAGTATTTTCCCTTCTTGCCGCGGCGCTTTTGTGCAGTGCCGTCCCGGCGCACGCCTTTGTGCCGGAATCTGTGGAAACCGTTTCGGAGAAGTCGTTTTCTTATGAAAGTGATACGCGTCTGCACGCCGAAATCCTGCCCGGCAGGAATTTGCTTACCGGCACCGACAAGGCCGTGACGTTTGACACCTCTGCCGATCTTGATTTGTTTACAGTCACCTCCAACTTCCCCGAAAAAATCATCGAAACCGGTTGGCAGGAGAGCAACCAAAGCTTGCGCCTTGGCTTTCCGGAAGCGCGTGACGTTATCAGCGCGGGACATCATCAGGCAATCTTAACGGCTGACCTTGGCGTGACGCTCGACCGTCCGGCGTATTTTACGGTATCGACCGAAGGATTGTATGCGATCTGTGAGTTTGGCGGCGCTTGGATCTATCAGAATATCAGCGAAACCTACAAAAAAGAAGCAGTCGCGGACAATTTCAAGGGTGATCCTTGGAATACCGATACGCTGACCTTCAAGATTTGGAACGTGGAGAACTACAAGCAGACAAAATACATCGACAACATCGCCGTGATTCCGTATTATCAAGTGACCTATAAAAATGTCGGCCGCGACGGACAAGTGCTCGGCGAGGATGTTGTGACCTATACGCTCGGTGCGACTGCTCCGAGCATCGCTGACGACGGTTCGATCGTGACGGCGGACGGCTTTGCGCCGACGCACAGTCTTTCCGAGCCGGGTTCGCAGTTCCTTGGCTGGTCGACCGAGAAGAACGGCGCGGTTATGAGCGAAATCCCGTTTGCCGGGGAAGATATCGTGCTGTATCCGGTTTGGAGCGAGATGAGCTTTATGCCGGGCACCAATGTCTTGACCGGCACCCAAAAAGCGTTGACCTTCGACAAGGAATCCGATGCTTCGCTCTTCACAGCAAAGCCTGTGTACGATGCCACCAAGACTGTTTCGCTGTCGTGGGACGGTGAAAATAAGCGTCTGAAAATGCATTTCCCGTCGGGAACCGACGCAAGCTCACATTTTGTGGCGGCGTTGTCGGCAAAGCTTGGCACCAATCTCGACCGTCCGGCGTATTTTACGGCACGCGTCAATTCGTTCTTTTCCTTAATATATTTCATGGACGACGGACAGATCGGCGAAAATCTTTCCGATTCTGCCATCGATAAAGTTGTTTGCGGCACCAACGGCGGTAAGGTTTGGAACACCGATACGCTTTCCTTGAACATATGGAATCTGTATGGCTATGCGTGCGACAAATATGTGGATGATGTTGCGGTGATCCCGTATTTCCGCGTGACCTATAAAAATCTTGACCGTGACGGAAATGTTCTCGGCGATGACAAGATCGGCTATACGCTCGGCGATACGAGCAGAATCGCCGTGGCAGCAGACGGCTCGATCTCTCTTCCCGAAACCTTTGTCCCGACCGAAAAGCTCACAGCAAAAGGCGCAAGCTTGCTTGGCTGGTCAACCGAACGGGGTGCCCGGGAACCCATGACGGAAATCCCGCTTGGCGAGAGTGATATTGTGCTGTATCCGGTTTGGGATGAGATGCAGATCGTTCCCGGTGCAAACCTCTTTACCGGCACCAAAACGGCATTGACCTTTGCTTCCGCCGATGAGCTTGCGTTCTTTGACATTGCAGCCAAATGGGACAAAAGTGTGGAAATGAACTTAAAATACGATGCCGATTATGAGCGTATGCGTATCGATTTCCCGGCAAAGACCGACGCCAGCGGACATTTTGTCGCGACCCTTTCCGCGCCGCTCGGCATAAAGCTTGACCGACCGGCGTTTCTTGCGGCGAAGTCCTATGCGCTCTATGTGTTCTATCAGTTTGGCGAAGACGGCACATTTTTCTCGGATACCACCGGCGAATGGGCAACCAAAACCGTGTATGCCAACAATGCCGGAAAGCCGTGGAACACGGATGTCATGAACTTGGATATTTGGAACATTTACAGCTATAACACACAAAAATACCTCGACAATTTCGCCATTGTTCCGTACTATAAGGTGACCTATAAAAACCTTGCACCGGACGGTTCTTCGCTCGGCGACGATATCGTTGCCTACACGCTCGGCGACACTTCGCTCTTTGCCGTGGCGGATGACGGCACCATTACGACAGCCGAAAGCTTTGCACCCGACCAAACCTTGGAAAGCACGGACTTTCTCGGTTGGTCGACCGAGAAAGGCAGCGCGGTCATGACGGAAATTCCGCTTGCCGGAGAGGATATCGTGCTGTATCCGGTTTACAAGGCTCCGGATTCACCGGAGATGACCGGTGAGCTGTCGCTACGCACCTCCGGCGCACAAGGCATTCGCTTTAAGGCGAATATTGCCATTGTCACACACCGCGACAGCACGGAATACGGTTTTCTCGTGACCCGTCAGGCACTTCTTGACCAAACGGGCACGAGCGATGACGCTTTTGTTCTCGGCTCTGCCGTTCCGTATGTCAAGGGCGTTGCCTATCAGAAGGATCGCGCGTCCAATTTCTCCTATGACAGCGGCGACGGCGTCCACTTCCTCTATACGGCGGTTTTGCGCGGCATTCCGCAAAGCAAGATCTACTATACGGAAAAAATGGCGGTTCGTCCGTATGTGACGGTGGCCGGTGTGAACTATTACGGCAATGTGCAGAAGGCTTCGGTGGAGGATGCGGTAGACGCACTTTTGGCGAACAATCCGGAAGCCGCCGGCGATGCCTATGTCAAAGCAATTTCGGAAACGCTTGGCCGCTAAAGCCGCTTGGATATACCACGCAGGACAGACGACTCACTCCTTTCGGTTCACATTTTGGTGAACGGTTCTCCGGATACCGACCACAGGATCGGGTACGCGACGGCTTCGGTATCCGGAGCAAGGCTGTGATTTCTTTCATTTTCATATAAGCAAAAACTGCACTGCCGCATTTTTCTTTTTGAGCGGCAAACGGAGGAACAGACAGATGAAAAGACAACACAAACGGATCATCGGCATACTTTTTGCGGCACTTTTAGCCGGAAGCTGCCTTGCGGCAGAGCCGGAAAAAAGGCAGGACTACCGGGACGGTATGTTTTCCGATGTTTCAAGTGCCGATTGGTATGCGGAGGACGTAAAAACGTGCTATGAGTACGGCGTTATGAAAGGGCAGACAGACGACACCTTTCTTCCGGATGGCCGTCTGACAGTTGCCGAGGCAATGACGCTTGCGGCACGTTTGCACAGTGCTTTGCACCAAAAGAGTCTTGCGGAGGCAAGCACCGAACAGGCGGTGTGGTATGAACCGTATGCGCAGTATGCCAAAGAAAACGGCCTTCTGCAAGACGAGCCGGATTCGTATGACCGTCCGGCGGCAAGAAGCGAAGCGGCAGAGCTGTTTTTCCGGGCACTTTCGGATACGCTTTCCGAAAGCACCGTTATCAATCCTGCGGCAAGCCTTCCCGATGTGCCGGAGAGTGCACCGTATTATACGTCTGTCAAGGCCTTGTATGAAGCCGGGATTTTGACCGGCAGCGACAGCTACGGGAATTTCTATCCGGCAAGCACCCTGACGCGTGCCGAAGCGGCGGCGATTATGAGCCGTGCGGCGTTTGCCGATAAACGCGTGAAAAAGACGTTTGACGTTATTGCCGAAGACGACGCGTATTATCTGTGCTACAATTATCATTTCCGTTCCCTGCAAAAGGAATGGCAGCGCGACGAACGCGGCGCCGCACCTGCGCAGACGCTTGACGCACCCTTTACCGGCTTGTTTGATATCAAGGATAATGCCGGAACGGCGATAATCCGTAGCTTTAATCGTTTGGCAGTCGGCAGAGTGGTGGCTGATATCGGTTTGACGGCACGCGGTGACGGTGCGTATCTCGAATTCCGTAACGATGCCGACAAGTCGGTGTACCGCTTGGAGATCGTGGACGGAAAATGGAGCTTACTTGACGAAAACGGCGCGTATACCGCTTTGTGCGAAGCACCGGCGGTCAGCACCTCCTACGATATGCGCTTGATTCTCGATTTGGACAACGGGTATGCGGAAACCGTCATTAACGGCACAAGCTACGGAAAACACCCGTTTGCCGTTTCGAAGGACGCGCTCAACCTTTACAACTTCCGCTTTGCCACCACCGAAAAAGGCACGCCGACCGTCAAGCCGGAATACTGTGTCATTCGGGCAAACTATGCCCTTTATGAAGAGTTTTTCAACTGTGCGGCAGGAAAGGTTCCGTATGATTGGTTTGCCTCCGCAGGTGCCGGCGTTGTCGGCGAGGAAAGCAAAGCGTCGCTGGAGCTTCCGTCCGGAACCTTTGCCGCAACGGGCTTTTTGCCGGTAAGCGGCAAGGCCATGGCGGATTTCGAGCTGCTTCTTCCGACCGCGCAAAACAGCGTGTATACCTTAAACTGCGGCGAAATAACCGTGCTTCGCTTTGAAAGCGACCAAAACAATTTCTATGTCAACGGCACCAAGGTGTACGAGGATTATTATGCCAACCTTTGGTACAAGGTGCGCTTTGAGATCGATTTCGAAGCCCGGCAGATCCGCTTTAAGCTTAACGGCATCGATTATGCGGTTCTTCCGCTTGAAACACCGGCGCATTCGATCGACAATCTGAAAATCGAAAACACCGGTGCGGCGGCGTTCAAGGCCGATACGTTCCGCGTCTGCAAGCTCATCGACCACGAAGACTATGTTCCCGAACCGGTCAAACCGGCCGGAGAAGAAAAATACAATGTCGGCCTCAACGTCTGCTCCATCTGGACGACCGGCGACCATATGGGTTGGTCGGTCATCAGCCCGTTTGACGATGTCGAGCCGGTGCTCGGCTATTACGACGAGGGACTTCCCGAAACGGCGGATTGGGAGATCAAATACCTTGCGGAGCACGGCGTGGATTTCCAGGCATTCTGTTGGTATCCGCCGGATTCGTCCGAACCGTTGAAAACGGCGCTTCGCCATTTGGAGGACGGCTATAAAAACGCCAAATACAGCGATAAGATGAAATACTGCCTGCTGTACGAAGCGGAAAGCGGAAAGGTTGCCAAGGATTTACAGACCTGGAAGGACAACTATGTTCCGTTTATGATTGAGAACTTTTTCAAGGATCCGCGCTATATGACCCTTGACAACCGTCTTGTGATGGGCGTGTTCGCGCCGGGCTTGTTTGCCGAACGCATTGGCGGCGAAGAGGTTTTGTGTCAAGCTTTTGATTATCTTGACAAAAAGGTCAAAGAGCTTGGCTTCGACGGTATGCTGTACTGTGTGGGTGCGACGGCAAGCAAGTCGTATGCCGATATCGGTTATCAGGCGTCCTTTGCATACAGCTGGGGCACGTCCGGCTATGATCCGGAGGTCAATATCCGCAATATCATCTCCAGTCATGACCGCGGCTATGTCCACACAATTCCTACCGTTTCGGTCGGCTTTAACCATGTGCCGTGGGCGCGTCGGCGCTATCCTCTTATTACCAAAGAGGATTACCGCACGGTTCATGACTGGGTCAAGAACACCTATCTTCCGTCGATTGGAGCCGGGGATTGGCGCGACAACACCGTTTGGATCTCCACCTGGAACGAGTACGGCGAAGGAACCTATATCATGCCGACCACGGACAGCAAGGGCTTTCAGTATTTGGATGTTTTGCGGGAAGAATATACCGACGAAAAAATCGATTCGTCCGTCAATACCATTCCGACAGCAAAGCAAAGAGAGCGCATCAATCATTTGTATCCGCAGTATTTTCACCTTCTGCGCCGCACTCTGACGGAGGAAAGCCCGACCGAAACCGCCTATACCATAAACTTCGGCACGGATAACAATATCGGAACTTCCGGCGTGTATGAGGACGGACGCGACGCGAACGGCCTTTCGGGTACCGCTTTCAACAATGACCCTGCGGTTTTGACCACAAGCATTGAAACCAAAGTAGACCTTTCAAAAATCAGCAAGATCGTTATTACGCTTAAAACCGAGGTCGGCTCGTATTGCGAGTTTTTCTATACCACCTCTGCAAGTCCCGATTGGGATCAGAAAAAATCCGGTTCATTCTCGGCGCGTTCAAACGATTTCGAATCGTATACCTTCCGTACCGACGGCTTTAAGGATTGGACGGGCTTTTTGAAAAACTTCCGTATCGATCCTGCCGGACGCGAAGGTGCGCACTTTGTGGTGCGCTCGGTAGAGTTTTTGTGCGATACCCGGAAAAATCTTCTTTCCAATCAAATGAAAATCAACGATTTCAATATTCAGCTTGTGCTGCCGCCGGAAACCGAAGGCGAGGAGATTCTTCTTCCGTTTGATCCCGAAACCGGCATGGACCGCGCTTTGAACGTGTTCCATGAATGGGATAAGAATGCCGGAAAGCTTACTCTCAATTTTGTCGGTCACAAGGCTGTTTTCACGGTCGGCAAGAATACGTATCTGTTCGACGGTAGCGAGGTCGCGCTTGATTCGGCGATTCGCACGCAGGACAGTATTCCGGTCATTCCGATTCGTGCGCTTCTCGAAAAGGTCGGCTGCACGGTGTCGGTAAACGACGCGCAAGAGCTTGTTATCGTGACGCCGGATAAGGATTATTATAAAGATTTGTATGCTTCGCGTATACCCGGTATATACGATTTCGATGTGCCGAACGATAACGAAGGCTGGACCTCGGCCTTTATGGCACTAACCACCGACGACGGTTATATGCACTGTGACTCGACGGTCACCATCATCCGAGATCCTACCATTATCTGTGTTCCGGCAACTGCGCTCAAAGCCTCCGATTATACGAAATTAAAAATCCGTGTACGCTATGCATATGACAAGGCCGACGGCAATCAGACCATGCAGATGTTCTTTACGACGGATGTCAATCCCGGCCTTTCCGAGGCAAATTCCGTCATTATTCCGCTTAAGAATCAGGACAGCGGCGGCGAATGGGAGGAATACGAGGTCGATTTAACCAAAATCGCAACTTGGACCGGCAATGTGACGTATTTGCGCTTTGACCCGTTCAACTCGCTCGGTTATATGGATATCGACTATATCCGTTTTGTCGGCGAAACGGATGAAACTTAGCAAACCGTCCTGTAAGGAGATATAACCATGAAAAAAATTATTGCATTTGTATTGGCATTAAGCCTTGCATTGCCGTTTTCCTCCGGCGCGGCCTTTGTGCCGGAGGAGGTGGAGCATTCTGCCGAAGCGGAATACGTGCTTGAATGGGCTGACACGGCTCTTTCGGAGGATGCCGCTGATATCACCTATCATTTTCCGTTAGATACCGAAACGTATACCACGCCGTTTCCGCTTGTTGGCGTAGCGCCGCATACCAGTATTTTGTACGACTCATACCGCGAGTGGAAAACAACGGCTGCCAATACCGGCTATGTGGAATTTCCCTCGCCGACCAAAGAAATCGCGTGTGAGAAGTATCCGTATATGGTGCTTCAATACAAAAACGAACGCGACAGCTATAACGGCAATATCGTGTATTATTTCACCACAACCGGCGATACCGCACGCGACGAGAACAAAACGGTCTATTCGTATCTTGCGACCGGCAACACCGGTGCGTACAAATACCAAATTCTGCCGCTGTTCCACAATGTGCGCTACAAGGGCTTTCTGCAAAACGGGCATATGATCATGCGCGAAACCGGAGCCATGAAGATCACGGATATTTTTCTCACCGATTCGCTCGACTTCTTGACAAACGAACCCGAACCGGATCCGGCGGTCTTGTCGCTTCGCGCGTCGGACATTACAGCCGATGGGCAGACAGTGTCTGTGTATCCGACGCTCACGCTGCCCGACGGCACGAAAGTGACCGATTTGAAAAACATTTCATGGTCGGTGGATTCTGTATGCGTGCATACCGCGACCGGAGCGGACGGGATTCTGACGCTTGCCGGAAGAATCGACGGGAACGTAACCGTCGGCGCACGTGTGACGTATGAGGAAAAAACGTATGAAGCCGAAACGACGGTGGCGGTTTCGGGACAAAATCCGAAGCTGTATGCATCTCCCGTAAAACTGATGACCTACGGTAACGCGCTTGCTTTGCACGAGGCCTCACCGTCGCTCGGATGGAAAAACGCGCACGGGCTTGCGGCAAGCTCGATCGAAAACGACTATGTACACGTCTTAAGCGCTTACTTAAACGAACGCTACGGCGAAAACCATGTCACACAGGTTTACGGAAAATATGCCGAAAATCTCGAAGCAATTGTTGCTACGGCTGACAGAGGCACCGATTTTTCCGCAAGCTTCCGTAAGGTCGCCGCCTATGTCGCTGAAGAAAAGCCGGATATTGTTACGGTTCAATACGGCGAATACCTCTTTGCGTGCGACAGCGATATTTACGAAAAAGCATTAACCGCTTTGGTGCAGGAGATTCGCAAGGGTGCGCCGGACGCGGTGATCGTCTTGACGACGCCGTTCGGAGCAAAGCGCACAAGCGACTCTTATAGCGGCGCACAGCGCGCCGCCGAAGCACTCGGCCTGCCGCTTGCCGATCTGTCGGCTGCCGCGAAGGACGGCCTTGCCACAGCTGTTTCCCATACCGGTGTTGCCAAACACCCGAACGATACGGGCATGGCCGCCATTGCAAAAGCTGTGTTTAGCGCGCTGAATGGCGGTTTGACGGCCAAAGATCGGGATTCCTATGTGCTTTTGCCGGAATCGCTCACGGTTACGGATACACTTTCCATCACCAAAAACGAAGGCACGCAGCTGTTGCAGGTGACAGCTCTGCCGGAGGGCGCGTCGGAGGCGTTTATCTATGAAAGCGCGGACGAAAGCGTTGTCAGCGTTTCCGCAGACGGTGTATTGACCGCACGCGGCAACGGTGAAACCGTCGTAACCGTGACTTCGCGGTTTGCACCGAACGTAAAAGCGACTTGTATGGTAAATGTTTCCGGACAGTCTCCGACGTTTGCGCTTCATTTTGATAAAAATGCGAACGGCACGGTGAAAGGGATGCCGGTCGATAAAACAAGCGTGAAGGGCGAGGTCATTCTGCCGAATGTTTTCCCGGAACGCAAAGGCTATCTCTTTTCGGGCTGGTCGGAAACGCCGGATGGCGAGGTCATCGACCGTGTTGCTGTAACTGCGGATAAAACGGTGTATGCTGTTTGGCGAAAGGCAGACGCGTTCACCTTCGAAACCGACGGATATGCCGAAGGCGTGACAGCGGACAACGGCTTTTATCCGGTGGTGAAGGACGGCCGCTTTTCGGTAACGGCGGTCGGAACGGATGTCGCAAGCGGAAATGTGTTGAAAATCCGTGTGCCGAATCTGGATATTGACCCGGATGCCTACGATACGCTGGTCGTTCGGCTACAGAACGCCGCAACCGGCTCGTCTGCCAAGCTCTATCTGACAGTAACGACCGAAAACGGCAGCGTTTCGTATGAAAGAACGATCGCGAACACATCGCTTTCCGCCTATTCCTTCGAGCTCGATTCGCTCCCGGGACAGATTACGGCTTTGGAGCTTATTCCGACGGATATCGATACGACCGTTTGCATTGAAGACATACAGTTTTTGAACGCTTCGGACAGCTTGCTTCGCTACGAAGCGAATACCGATGACGCGGTGAGCGAAATGCCGTCGGACGAATATTTCTCCGAAAGCACGCAAATTCCGTTAAGTACGGCAAAACCCAAGCGCGACGGCTATTTGTTCCTCGGCTGGAGCTATGCGCCGGACAGCAAGCTGCTTCTTTCGGACGGTTCGCTCATCGACAGCACCAAGCACGATGCGCTGTATGCCGTTTGGGATAAAGAGGATCATTGGGAATGCGATACCTGGTGGAACGAGATCGATCCGCAGGGTATGGACAGCTTTGCTTATACGAACGGCATTTTCTCCTATCGTTCAAGCGGCATCGGCGCGATGCAGAACGTGAAAAAGCTCGGCTATTCGACCGATTCGACGGCCAAAAAGCTGAAAGTGCGCGCCAAGTGGCAGGTGGCAAGTGCCGAAGGCCTGCAAGCTGTGGCCTATATCTGGACGACGCGCGTTTCCGGCTTTTACGACCACTTAAAGCTGACAGCCGACCTTTCCGGGTATGGTGCAGCTCCGGAGGACTTTGTGGAATTCGAGCTTGACGGCTCGGATAACCCCAACATGACCGACGATAAAATCTTGAATATCCGCTTTAACATCCTCAACAAGGCCGGTTCGTGCGAGGTGGATTATATCCGCTTTGCCGATTCTGAGGCAAATGTGGTGGTAAACGATGGGGAAACTTGCAAAACCGCTTCGGAGGACGTGACGTATATCGTTAAATCCTCCGGCACGTTAGCTCCGGTCGGCATGGCAGTCGTGAACGGCCTGCACCTTGCCGGAAATTTGGATCTTTCCCAAGGCATTTTGATTGTCAAAGGCGCGTTTGAAACGAATACCTCCGGCAATTACAAAGCCTATACGCTCGATATGGCGTCTGCCGATGTCACCGAGGCCGATACCATGTATATCGGCACAAGAAGCGTTCCGTTGTATGACGGCGCTACGTATCTGTTCCCCGAAAAGGAAACGGTGCGCTTCCGCAAACTCGAAAACACGACCGGCATCGAGCTTGTGCTTTCAGGCGAAAAAACGCTGTATGTCGGCGATGGCACGGCGACCTATACGGCGAAGTTTTCAAAAGAGATTCCCGACGAGACACTTGCGTGGTCGGTCAACCGCCCGGAAATCGCCTCCATCGATCCAAACGGCGTATTGACGCCCAAAACGGACGGAACTGTGCGCATTACGGCAGTTTCTGCCTATAATGCCGCCATCCGCGCCACATTTGACGTGGACATCCGGTATCACGCGTTTACGCTTGCCGTTTCCGGTGAAAAGAATATCCGTATCGACGGCAAAACGCGTACCTATACGGCGGCGGTGACCGGAAACATTCCGGATACCCATATTCTGTGGCAGACCGATAACGAAAAAGTTGCTTCCATCGATGCGCAGAGCGGTGAATTGACCGTGCATAAACCGGGAACGTTTCATGTTATTGCAACTTCTGCATATAATCCGAACGTGTCGGTTTCCTATCCGGTGACGGCTGCCTATGCCGATTTTTCCATCCGGATTGTCGGTCCGGACAGCATTCTCAAGGATGGCAGAGCAACCTCCTATACCGTCCAAGCGACGGGCGATGTGCCGGAAAACGCTGTATATTATTGGTCTGTTGACGACACCGCACTTGCCGCCGTTAACGAAAAAGGACGCTTAATTCCAAAAAACAACGGCATCGTGACGCTCAAAGCGGTTTCAGCGTATAACAAAGCGGTTTACGATACCAAAGAAATCACGCTAAGCGGTCAAACCGGGCTGTTTACCGTGACGTATCATGCCGGCACCAGAGGGACCGTGACCGGGCTTCCCGAACCGGAAGCCGCGCGCGGCGCGTTTGAATTATCCGGACAGATTCCCAAACGGGATGGGTATATATTCCTCGGTTGGACAGCCGATGAGCAGTCTTCGGAGGTCATTTACACGGTCAACGTTTCAAAAGATACCGATGTTTATGCGCTGTGGGGCAAAGGCATTTCGTATGAGTTTAACGGCGATGCCAAGGGCGTAACGGTTTCCAACGGCAACGTTTCGGTTTCGCCGAACGGCTATTTGGTGTGTGATACGATCGGCAGAGATGGCGATATCCGTTTGATCGTCGATCCGTTCTCGGTCGATCCGGAAGCCTATCGCGTGGTGCAAATGCGCATGGCTACCAATAAAAAGAGCTTTGTGCAGATGTTCTATAAGGTAGAAAAGACCGAAAACGGCGTGACGACACGCTACGGCTACGATGAAAACGGCTATCGCAACGCCGAGGACTATTGCGTTTACGGGGAGCATAAATATGTCGAGCTTGACAAGTGGTTCGATGTGCAGTTTAATATGTATAACACCTGGCGGCCGGGCAACCCCAACTGGTATATGGCGACGGCGGATAAGGTCATCGGACTTTGGATCGACATTACCAACGTGCCGGATGCCACCGTCTATTTGGATTATCTGCGCATTCTCGATGTGACCCGTACGGTTTCTTACGATTCCGGGACGAGCGACACCGTCACCGGTATGCCGGCAAACAAAAAAACGGTGTTTGATACGATGTATACCGTGACCGGCACACCGAAGCGCGAAGGCTATACGTTTATGGGTTGGTCGAAAGACCCGCATGATATGACGGCGCGCGTCAGTTCATTCCGTGTTCTTGACGACGTGACGCTGTACGCCCTTTGGGTCAAAAACACCGCGCTTTCCGAGGATAAGCTTTCGGCGTTTCTCGGTGATATCGACTGCACCGAGACGGATGCTGTCCTTGTCAAAACGACCGGCGCGGACAACGTTTTAACACTAAGCTTTACCGGCAAAAACGGCGAAACGGTCCTGACTGCCAAAACCAATGCGCTCGGCTATGCGTACTTTGATCTTTCCGATGAAACGGAAGCGACCGATGCCATCGTTCGTGCGGCGCAAAAATCGTTGGTAAACGTCCATGCCGTTACGCTTGCCTATGCCATCCAAACGGCAACCTCCGTCCCGGATAAACCCGGTAATAAAGGCACGGGCGGTTCGTCCGTCACAGAGGTGGAGGACGTATCAAGCGACAAACCGGAATATGCCGTCGGCGGCGAAACCGCAAAAATCGAACCGTTTGAAGGATATAAAGATGTCAAAGAGCCGATTCTAGTCAACTTTGACGAAGAAGCCGATTTGCGTTTTATCGAAACCTTCGGGAACATCCGCAACATGGGCATTTCCGGCAGCGTTCTGTCGCTGCGTGCCGAGGATTTTTCCAATACGTATTTTGAAACAGCAAAGCTGTCGCTCGATGCGGCAAGTCACCGGTATGTGGCCGTGAAAATCAAGAAAATAACGCTTGATGCAAACGTTGTGCGTATGTATTTCCTGCCGGAAAAGGAAAATGCCCGGTATTATACCGGCAACTCGGAGATCCGCACCATTTCCGAGGATTATCAAATGCTTGTGTTTGACATGGGCGCTATGCGCGAATGGAGCGGTACCATCGACCGGCTGTTATTCACCTTTGTCGGTGCGGCAGAGGGCGATTTCAAGATCGACTGGATTTTACTTGCCGACGAATTGCCGGAGCATTATGAAGATGTGGAGGGCGAAAAAACGGTTTTTGCAACCGTTCATCGGAATCCTGCCGTTTTTGCGGATGTGGCTGAAACGGCTTGGTACTATACCGATGTTGCCAAAGCGTACCGTATCGGTATGATGAACGGCGTATCGGAAACTGCGTTCGATCCGACCGGAAAAGTGACGATTGCACAGGCCATCACGTTAGCCGTGCGGCTGAATCTGCGTGCCGGCGGGCAAGAGGAAGTCTTTAAGGCTGCCGACGGTGAAGCGTGGTATATGCCGTATATCCGCACAGCTCTTGAAAAGCATATCATCAAAGACGGTGAATATGCGGATTACGAAGCCTATGCGGTTCGCCGGGACGTGGCAAAGCTTTTGGCAAAGGCACTGCCCGGTTCTTGGTTCAAGAAAATCAATTATTTCACCGAGATTCCGGACATAGACAGCAAAGACGATGTGTATGCGTCGGTGCTTCGTTTGTACAACGCCGGTATTCTCACTGGCTTCGATTCCAAATATCGCTTCTATCCGGATACGGATATTGACCGAGCGCAAATGGCGGCTATGATCAACCGCATTGCCTTTGAGGACAGCCGCAAGCGTGTGGTTACCGAAGCGGAGCGCAATTTGTTGCGGCGCACCTTCACGGCGGAGGAGATTAAAGACGCGGCCGTGTGCGAATCCTGTGCGGCGGTAACCTTCGAGGTGAAAAACGGCTTTGCCTGCAATACGTCTGTCGGCGGCGACCCGATCGTTTATTTCATGAATCTGCTTGACGATTTGGATAAAACGCTGTATTCGCGCATTCGGATCGGTATGCGCTGGGACAGAGAGCGCATGGAAAATCCGATTCCGGTCGGTTGTCAGATTTTCTATACCACACCGTCGAGCGGCTGGTCGGGCAATCAGTGCGTGGTTCCGTCGTGGAACGGCGAAGTGGATGAAAACGGTGTCGGTGAGTTTGTGTTCGATTTTGATCCGAAGACCAAACCGTTTTCGTCGGTCAAATCGTTCCGTTTGGATCCGTTTGATGTGGCGAATACCGACTTTGCCATTGCCTATATTATTGTAGAATAAGGAAACGAACCGTCTTTTGCAGTTCTGCAAAAGACGGTTTTTCCGGCCGCCGAGGTCGGCGGCCGGTTGCCGCAGGCAACAAAAAAAGCGGCATAGCCGCCGAAAGGCGGCAAAAGGTTTTAATTTTGTTAGTGCGTGGTCGTTGTTTGGGTGTGCTGAATCGAGGTTTGGAAAACCTCGAAGCTCCCTGCAAGGGAACGTTTTTTGGTACTTT
>OIWM01001056.1_pt1 | contig 29553 bp, 27 predicted proteins | sample 1587451 | NCBI WGS metagenome assembly OIWM01 (sample SAMEA3888907, study PRJEB22519) | human gut metagenome | biome: human gut; feature: human-associated habitat; material: faeces | place: Denmark | collected 2011
AAAATCAAGGAGGAGAAAAGAAATGGAAGAAAAGAAAAAGTTCAAGCTCGGGCTTCTGCCCAAACTCATCATCGCCATCATCATCGGCATCCTGTTCGGCCAGTTCCTGCCGGAGGGCTTCTGCCGCTTTGTGGTGACGCTCTCGTCGTTCTTCAGCCAGTTCCTGTCGTTCATCATTCCGCTGATGATCCTCGCCTACGTCACCATGGGCATCGCGAACCTCAAGAGCGGCGCAGGCAGGCTGCTGCTCATCACGGTCGCGCTCGCCTACTGCTCGACCCTGATCGCAGGCTCGGCCTCGTTCTTCGTCGCCGACACCCTGTTCCCGCATTTCATGAGCGCTGACGCGCTCGACAGGATCGCCGCGACTGCCGGCAACTCGCTCGAGCCGTATTTCAGCCTGGAGATCCCGGCGCTGATGAACACGCTGTCCGCCGTCGTGCTCGCGTTCGTGCTCGGCCTGTGCATGTCCAGCCTGCGCGGCAGGACCATCGGCGACACGCTCTACAACGGCGTTTCCGATTTCTCCGGCATCATCGACTGCGTCCTGCACAACGTCATCATCCCGCTGCTGCCGCTCTACATCTGCGGCACGTTCACCGACATGACCAAGTCCGGCAAGACCTTCGCCATCCTCGGCATTCTCTGGAAGGTATTCATCGTCGTTATCATCATGCACCTGATCTGCATCTGCATCCAGTTCGTGATCGCCGGTCTCATCAGCCGCAAGAACCCGCTCACCCTCATCCGCAACCAAATCCCCGGCTACGCGACCGCGCTCGGCACGCAGTCCTCTGCGGCCACCATCCCGGTCAACCTCCAGTGCGCTGAGGCAGACGGCGTTTCCGCAGAGATCCGCAACTTCACCGTTCCGCTGTGCGCAAATATCCACATGGCAGGCTCGATGATCACCATCACCGCCTGCGCGACGGCGGTCTGCCTGATGAACCAGCTGCCGATCTCCATCGGCACGGTCATCCCGTTCATCATGACCCTCGGCATCGCCATGGTCGCCTCCCCCGGCGCGCCCGGCGGCTCCATCATGACCGCGCTGCCCTTCCTGTACATGATCTTCGGCACCGAGGCCGGCGACCCGAGCGGCCCGATCTGCGCGATCATGGTAGCGCTCTACATCACGCAGGACTCGTTCGGCACCGCCTGCAACGTTTCCGGCGACAACGCCATCGGCGTGATCGTGGAGACCATCTACCGCAGATTTATCTGCAAGACCTCTCAGCAGTAAGGAGCAGTCCCCATGTCCTTTATCAGTGTTTTTGATGTGCTGGGGCCGAACATGATCGGCCCCTCCAGCTCGCATACCGCCGGCGCGGCGGTCATCGCGTATCTCGCGCATAAGATGATCGCGCCGCCGCTCAAAAAGGCGGATTTCACCCTGTACGGCTCGTTCGCCAAGACCTACCACGGCCACGGCACCGACCGTGCCCTGCTCGGCGGCATCATGGGTTTCTCGACCGATGACACCCGTATCCGCGACTCGTTTTCCATCGCCGCCGAGCGCGGTCTGTCCTACTCGTTCACGCCCTGTGAAACCGAGACCGACGTCCACCCGAACACCGTGGACATCCGCATGGAGAACGCCGCCGGTCAGGTCATGACCATCCGCGGCGAGTCGCTCGGCGGCGGTAAATGCCGCATCGCGCGCATCAACGGCGTCGAGGTCGACTTCACCGGCGAGTACAGCACGGTCATCGTCGTGCAGCAGGACAAGCCGGGCGTCGTCGCGCACATCACCAGGGTGCTCAACGACAAGGGCGTCAACATCGCCTTCATGCGCCTGTTCCGCGAGGCGAAGGGACATACCGCCTACACCATCGTCGAGTCGGACGGCCGCTTCCCCGAGGGCATCGAGGAGCCGCTCCGCGACAACCCGAACGTCCGCGACGTCATGATCATCGAACCGTAAAGGAGAAGGGAACGTTATGGATTTCAAAAATGCCTCCGAGCTGCTCGCGCTGTGCGCACAGCAGCAGCTCCCTGTCTCCGAGATCATGCGCCGCCGCGAATGCGAGCTGGGCGAGAGCACGCGCGACGAGGTCACGCACCGCATGACGCACGCGCTCGAGATCATGCGCACCTCCGCCATGACGCCGCTCAAAACGCCCGTCAAGTCCATGGGCGGACTGATCGGCGGCGAAGCGAAAAAGCTCGCGCAGCACGATGCAAAGGGCCGCTCGATCTGCGGCGATGTGCTGCACAGGGCCGCGCAGTATGCGATGGCGGTGCTCGAGGTCAACGCCTCGATGGGTCTCATCGTGGCCGCGCCGACCGCAGGCAGCGCCGGCGTGCTGCCGGGTATGCTGTTCGCGCTTCAGGACTGCTACAGAATCTCGGACGAGCGTCTGATCGACGCGCTGTTCAACGCCGGCGCCATCGGCTATCTCGCCATGCGCAACGCGACTGTTGCCGGTGCGGTCGGCGGCTGTCAGGCCGAGATCGGCGTCGCTTCCGCCATGGCGGCGAGCGCTGCGGTCGAGCTGATGGGCGGCTCTCCCGAGCAGTGTCTCGACGCGGCGTCCACCGTGCTGATGAATATGCTCGGTCTGGTCTGCGACCCGGTCGGCGGTCTGGTCGAGTACCCGTGCCAGAACCGCAACGCGGCAGGCGTGGCGAACGCCCTCGTTGCCGCAGAGCTGTCGCTCGCCGGCATCCGCCAGTTCATCCCGTTCGACGAGATGCTCGACACGATGTATGCCGTCGGCCGCCGCATTCCGCTCGAGCTGCGCGAGACCGCTCTCGGCGGCTGCGCCGCCACCCCGTCCGCCTGCGAAAAGTGCGGACTGTGCTCATAAGCAAGACCACATCTGATACACTTTATATACAGCAGAAGGCCGTCCCCTCACATACTCCTCGGGAACGGCCTTTTGCGATTATGTACGTTTTCGCGACAGTCTAAAGGGCGCTCCCTGTTCGGGAGCGCCCTTTCGCTTATTTACTTGCAGAACTCGCTGCGGACTTCCATGTATCTGACGATCTCCTCGACCACGCCCTCAAAGCCGAGCACGCCGCTGTTGATCGAGAGGTCATAGTTTCTCGCATCGTACCAGTCGTGGCCCGTGTGGTGCTTGTAGTAGCGCGCACGGTAGTCGTCGATCTCGCTGATCTTCTTTCTGACCTCGTTTTCGGGGAGAGAATCGATCTTCATCGCCTGCTCGACGCAGAACTCCGGGTCTGCATGGACGAACACGCGCACGACATCCGGCCGGTTCCTGAGGATGTAGTCCGCGCAGCGGCCGATGAGCACGCACGGGCCCTGATCGGCGAGCCGCTCGATGATCTTGACCTGATAGGAGAACAGCGCCTCGTCCCTGAGGTAGGATTTCGAGGAATCGTTCGGCACCGGCATATCGCCGCGGTAACGGGCGTGCAGACGCGCGATGAAATCGCTCTTGAGGCGCTCATCGGAGAACAGCATCGCGTTTACGCCGCTGTCCTCGGAGGCCATGGTGATGATCTCACGGTTGTAAAACGGGATGCCGAGCCGCTCCGCCAGCATCTTGCCTACCGTCTTGCCGCCCGAGCCGTACTGCCGGGCGATCGTAATGATATAAGGCTTCATAAAACCAACCCTCTTTTCCAAATTACTCGCCGAGATAAGCCTTCTTGATCGAGTCGTCGTTCAGCAGATCGGAGGCTCTGCCGGTCTTGACGACCCTGCCGGTCTCGAGAACGTAGCCGCGGTCCGCGATGGACAGCGCCTTCTTCGCGTTCTGCTCGACCAGAAGCACGGTCGTGCCCGCCTTGGAGACGTCCTCGATGATCTTGAAGATCTCGCCGACGAACAGCGGGGACAGACCCATCGACGGCTCGTCGAGCAGCAGGATGCGCGGCTTGCTCATCAGCGCGCGGCCCATCGCGAGCATCTGCTGCTCGCCGCCGGACAGCGTGCCGGCCGCCTGATTTTTGCGCTCCTCCAGGCGCGGGAAGCGCTCGTAGACCATTTTCAGCGACTCGGGGATCTCGCCTGCCGGGCGGGTATATGCGCCCATGCGCAGGTTTTCCGCAACCGTCAGACCGGCGAACACGCGGCGGCCCTCGGGAACGTGGCTCATGCCGAGGCGCACGATGGCGTGGCCCGGCTTGCGGGTGATGTCCCTTCCCTCGAAGGTGACCGTGCCGCCCTTCGACGGCAGCAGGCCGGTGATGGTGTGCAGCGTGGTGGTCTTGCCGGCGCCGTTCGCGCCGATGAGCGCGACGACCTCGCCCTCGTTTACCTCGAAGGAAACGTCACGCAGCGCATGAATCAGGCCGTAGTAAACGTTGATGTCCTTGACTTCGAGCATTGCCATAAGCTTGTTTCCTCCTCTCTTATTCGCCCAGATAAGCCTTGACGACTTCCGGATTGCTCAGAACTTCCTTCGGCGTGCCCTCCGCGAGCAGACGGCCGAAGTTGAGTACATACAGATATTCGCAGATACCCGAGACCAGCTTCATGTCGTGCTCGATGAGCAGGACGGTGACGCCGAAGCGCTTGCGGACGACCTCGATGGTCTCCATCAGCTCCTCGGTCTCGTTCGGGTTCATGCCGGCTGCCGGCTCGTCGAGCAGCAGCAGCTTGGGCTCGGTCGCGAGCGCGCGTGCGATCTCGAGCTTGCGCTGCTTGCCGTAGGGCAGGTTGGCCGCGCGGTAGTCCGCGACGCTCTCCAGACCGAACACGCTCAGCAGCTCCATCGCCTTCTCGTCCATCTGCTTCTCCTTTTTGCGGTAGGAGCCGAGGTGGAACATGCTTTCCGCGAACGAGTAGGTGATCTGGTTGTGCAGACCAGTCTTTACGTTGTCCAGAACGCTCAGTTCGGAGAACAGGCGGATGTTCTGGAAGGTACGGGCAACGCCCATTTTGCAGATCTCGTGCGGCTTCTTGCCGATGAGGTTCTGTCCGTCCAGACGGATGCCGCCGTCAGTCGGGCGGTATACGCCGGTCAGCATATTGAAGACGGTAGTCTTGCCGGCGCCGTTCGGGCCGATGAGACCGACCAGACCGCCCTTTTCGATCTTCATGCTCAGCTCGTCAACGGCGCGAAGGCCGCCGAACGAAATGCCGAGCGAGGTTACTTCGAGCATAGCCATGAGTTACGCGCCCTCCTTTCCGGACTTCTCCGCTCTCTCGAGCTTTTCCATCTGCTTCATGCCGCGCTTTTCGAGCATGCGCTTTTTGAGCGAGGAGTTGTTGAACAGCATCATCGCGATCAGCAGGATCGCGTAGATGAGCATACGGTAGTTGCTCAGGCCGCGCAGCAGCTCAGGCAGCAGCGTGAGCAGCGCCGCCGCGATGATCGAGCCCCAGATGTTGCCGAGGCCGCCCAGAACGACGAATACGAGCACGAGGATGGAGGTGTTGAAGTCGAACTTTGCCGCGGTAACGGTCGAGAAGTTCATCGCGTACAGCGTGCCTGCCATGCCGGCGAAGGCCGCGGAAACGACGAAGGCGAGCAGCTTGTAGTGCGTGACCGAGATGCCGATGGAGTCGGCCGCGATCTTGTTGTCACGGACCGCCATGACTGCGCGGCCGGTGCGGCTGTTGATAAAGTTCAGCACGAAGAACAGGGTCACGAGGATGAGAACGACGCCCGAGGTGAACGTCGAGATCTTGGCAACGCCCGATACGCCGATCGGTCCGTTGATGATCATCTTGCCGCCGTCGCCGAGCTGAAAATTCTGCTCGACCAGGCTGAAATGCAGGCCGTCCGCATCCCTGCCGAGGTACATGACGTTGACGATGTTCTTGATGATCTCGCCGAAGGCGAGAGTAACGATGGCGAGGTAGTCGCCCTTGAGGCGGAGCACCGGCACGCCGACGATGACGCCGGCGAGCGCCGCGAAGGCCGCGCCGACGATCATGGCGACAGCCAGACGCAGCGGCGCGAGCGGGATGGCGTCCGCAAGGCAGGTCGTGGTGACGATGCCGGCGAACGCGCCGACCGACATGAAGCCGGCGTGGCCGAGCGACAGCTCGCCGAGGATACCGACGGTCATGTTGAGCGAGATCGCCATGACGACATACGCGCAGATCGGCACGAGCAGGCCCTTGATCTGACTCGAGATCATGCCGCCCGCAATGAGCGCCTGTACGATGATGAATGCAGCGATGACGATACCGAACGAAAGCAGGGTATCGCGTCCGCGTCTGGACGCCGCATAGGATTTTAACTTGTTCATATCCGATGCCTCCCCCTTAAACCTTTTCGCTCACGTGCTTGCCGAGCAGGCCGTCCGGCTTGACGAGCAGCACCACGATCAGCACGCCGAACACGATCGCGTCGGACAGCTGGGTGGAAATGTACGCCTTGGCGAAGATCTCGATGATGCCGAGCAGCACGCCGCCGACGAACGCGCCCGGGATCGAGCCGATGCCGCCGAATACGGCTGCGGTGAAGGCCTTGATGCCGGGCAGAGAGCCGGTCGTCGGCATCAGAGTCGGGTAGGCGGAGCAGAGCAGCACGCCTGCGATCGCCGCGAGGCCCGAGCCGATGGCGAAGGTGATGGAAATGGTCGTGTTGACGTTAATGCCCATCAGCTGTGCCGCGCCCTTGTCCTCGGATACCGCGCGCATCGCGGTGCCGACCTTGCTCTTGCCGGTGAACAGCATGAGCGCGACCATGATGACGACGCAGGCGAACACGGTGACGAGTGTCACGCGGGAAATCTGGAGCTGACCGCCGAACAGGCTGATCGCGCTGCCGCCGACGACCGAGCTGAAGCTCTTGGGATTGGAGGTCCAGATCAGCAGCGCCGCATTCTGGAGGAAGTAGGAAACGCCGATGGCGGTGATCAGAACGGCGAGCGACGGAGCCGCGCGCAGCGGCTTGTAGGCCAGTCTTTCGATCGCCATGCCGAGCACCGTGCAGACGATGATCGCGAGCACGACACCCATCCATGCCGGCCAGCCGAGATAGGTCGTCGCGCAGAAGCACATATAGCCGCCTACCATGATGACATCGCCGTGGGCAAAGTTCAGCATTTTCGCAATGCCGTAAACCATCGTATAGCCCAGTGCGATGATCGCGTAGATGCTGCCCAGACTGATGCCGCTGATCAAATGGTTCAAAAAGCTCATGTTTGGAACACCTCAAATCATATTTCTCTCAAAAATTGCTTATGAAATGGGGCGGTGGCTCGGCGAGCCGCGTCAAGCCGTCGCCCCACCCCATAAAAAACAGATGGAATGCAGAAGAATAGGCGGAAAGGAGGGCTTACAAAACAGCCCTCCTTCACTCGCCTTTGAGCAATCCGCTATGAAATATATTTCAGTGGATTATACGTTTACGTACTTGCCGTCCTTGATTACAGCAACGGTCGGGTCCTTGGTGACAGCGCCCTCGGTGCTCCAGGTTGCGCTGGTACCGGTCAGGCCGTCGAAGGTCATGGAGGTAAACTGCTCGATCATCTTGTCGCACAGGTCCTCAGCGGACATATCCGGAGTAGCGCCCGCGTTCTCGAGAGCCTGCTTGTAAGCGTATACGCAGTCGTAAGCGTCAGCTGCGAACTGGTTCGGGGTTTCGCCGAACTGCTCCTGATACTTCTTAACGAAGGAAGCGGTCTTTTCATCGGTGGAGTTTGCGTTGAACGGGGTCATCAGCATCAGGCCCTCAGCCAGAGAGGTATCAAAGCCTTCAAGGGTCAGGATGCCGTCCATGCCGTCTACGCCGAAGAAGGTGGTCTGGAAGCCCATGTCATGCGCCTGCGTCAGGATGAGGGAAGCCGGCTGGTAGTAGATCGGCAGGAACACGAGCTCCGCACCCTTGCTCTTCGCGTCGTTCAGCTGTACGGAGAAATCGTTCGCAGAGGAATCGGTAAAGGTCATGTCGGAAACGACCTCGAGACCCTTGGTCTTTGCCTCTTCTACGAACTTGTCGTGGATACCGGTGGAGTAAACGTCATCGTTCTTCCAGATGATAGCGATCTTGGTGCCGAGCTTCTTCTCTGCGATCTTGTCAGTAGCCAGAGTACCCTGCGCCGGGTCGATGAAGCACATCTGGAACATATTGTCCTTGCCCTCGGTGGTACCGGTGGAGGAAGCGGACGGGGTCAGAGCGAAAATGCGGTCGCTGTAAGTCTCTGCTGCGGTAGCCTCGCACGGCTTGGAGGTTACGGAGCCGAGCGACAGCTGCATGCCCCAGTCCTTCAGGGTGTTGTAGGCGTTGACAGCCTTCTCGGCGTCGCCCTCGTCGTCCTGATAGTTCAGCTCGAACTGAATATCGCCGCCCTCGGCGTTGATCTCGTCAACCGCGATCTGTGCGCCGTTCTTGCAGGCGTTGCCGTAAATTGCGTTTGCGCCGGTCAGCGGGCCGGTGCCGCCGAGCTTGAAGGCTGCGCCGGAAGCGGAGCTGTCGGTCGAGCTGTCTGCGTTGTCGGAGCCGGTGGAAGCGGAAGAACCGCAGCCGGTCAGCGCCGCAGCCAGCATTGCGCCGGCCAGAAGCATACTGAGTGTCTTTTTCATGGTGATTTCTCCTTTTCATCTCTGGAATGGATGTTTTCCTATCCATCCCGTCTGATTATTGTGTTTATTATACTACTCTCTCGGCTCACCGGCACGTTTTTTTTTGAGTTTTCAACAATTTCAGATAATCTACCGATTATTAAAAAATCAATTCGTTCATTTTTGTGTTTTCTGCATAAAGACATTTGTCCGTATCGCAAGGAAGGATGCAGTTTCCCCTCCCCGTGCAGTTTATTCTGCGATGTGTCCCGCAGGCGCGTTTTCCTGTCCGTTTCGGAGCTTTTCCTCTGCCAAAGGAAAAACCGGGGACAGGCTCCCCGGTTTTGATGCGTCTGCGCGGTTTTTACTCTTGCGCGAGCTCCCTGCCGAACGGCAGGATGTGCATACGGTATTTCTGCTTGTCGACCAGCAGCGTGCGGTCCGCGATCGGCATGAGGTCTGCGACCTTGTCCGGCGGCGTGCAGATGACCGCCTGAAGCCCCATCCCCCGCAGCAGGCGCACGCTTTCCACGATGCGCTCGCTGTCCATCTTGTTGAACGCCTCGTCGAACACCACGAGCCGCACGGTGTTGCCCAGACTCGAGGTATCGCTGACGCGGTAGAGCTGCGCGAAGGAGGCGAGGACCGAAATATAGAACGGCGTCTGCGTCTCGCCGCCCGATTTCGTGCCCATGGTCTGCGAAAGCAGCTGCTTCGAGCCGTTCTGGTCTGTGGTCTCGAGGTCAAATTTCAGGTAGGTGCGGAAATCCGTGAAGCGCTCGATGTTTTCCTGCAGTTCGCTCTGCCTGCGGGCGCTCGGCTGCGTATCGTCCGCCATCGTGATCTGGCTGAACAGCCTGTCGATCAGCGGACCGTATTTCTCCTGGAACTGCGCGGAGAACAGCGTAATGTCACCCTCCATCAGCTCGGGCGCCATGATCATGTCGTAGTAATCCGCGTAATCCGGACTGCGGTCGACGCGGAACTGATAGCTGTCCGTGCCGAACTGCGCCTGCCGCAGCGCCCGGTTCAGATTTCTCACCTGTGCCTGCACCTGCTCGATGCTGCTCTTGAGCCGGGAGAGGAAGTCGTTCTGGAACTGCTCCATCGCGCTCTCGCGCGCCGCCCTGATCTTGCGGCGGTAGCGCGGCAGCTCGCTCTCCTCGAGCGCACGGCGCTCCGCGTCGAATTCGTCGTTGTCGAGCGCCTCCGCGCGGAACGGGCACGGCGCAAAGCGCTCGGCATACGCGCGGCGCGCCGCGAACAGACGGCTGCGCGCGGTCTCCGTGTCCTTCTCGGCCTGCTCACGACTCTCGGAGAACGCATGGAGCACATTTTCCGGCTTTTTCAGCCGCGCAAGCTCCATGCGGTAGCGCGGCACGCCGGTTTCATCACGGTACGCCTCGGTGTACTCCCGCTCGAGCAGGGTCTGCATCTCGCTTTGCTCGCGGTACTGTCCGGGCAGGATCTCATCCGTCAGCTGACGGATGCGCTCGTCGAGCTGACCGCGGAGCGAGATCTGCTCCTCCTTCTGCCGGCTCAGCGCATGGATCTCCCCGCTCAGGCGCTCGATCAGCGCTTCCTGCTCCTCGATCCACATCAGATTGATATGCCCGCGCTGCTCCTCGAGCGCCGCATTTTCCTCGCGTATCTCCTCGACGCGCAGGTAATCACCCTGCCGTTCGGGCACGACCTTCTGCACAAAATACGGCAGCAGGAGCGGCTGCTTCTGCCGGGACAGCACGGAAAAGACCGGCTCCCTGCGTGCAAGCTCGTCCTCGAGCTGCGCTGTTTCCTCCTCGAGACGGTGGATGCGCAGCGTAACCGCGTAGCGGCCGATAAAGGCGTCATCCATCCTCTCGCGGCTGAGCGCACGGGCGGCATAGCCCTGATACAGCATGCCCTCCGCCGTGATCGCGGTCCTGTACTGCCGCAGCTCGTCGACCGACGCGCAGCACTTCACGCGCCCGAGCAGATAGTCCACATAGGTGCGCGCGAGTGGGTTTTCGGTCTCGACCTTTCCGGCAAGACTGCCGTCCATCGGACGGAGCTTCTCCTTTTCGCGCAGGCTGCCGATGTCGACAAGGCCGAAGGCGCGGAATTTCGGGTCGCGCCTGATACTGTCGTAAAGGCGCAGCGCCCGCGGATAATACGCCGGTTCGACAAGGAAATACAGCTTCTGACTGCCGAGATAGCCCTCGACCGCGCCGCGCCATGCCTCGTCCGCGATCTCAAGAACGTCCGCGAGGATGTTGACGGCGACCGGCGAGCCGACCTGCTGCGCAAGCTCGCTCTCGAGCCGCGACCGGCACGCCAGCAGGCCGCGCGGATAATCCTTGACGTTATCGCGCAGACCGGCGAGCACCTTTTTCCTCTTCCCGAGCTGCTCCCGCGCCTCCGTGAGGCGGTCTCCGAGCCGGTGAGAAGCCTCCTGCATGGCGTTCATCAGCGCGTCCGTCGCCTCCTGCGCCGCCTCGAACACGCTCTGCGGCTGCGCGAAAATGCTCATTTCGCCGATCTTCAGCGGCTCATATGCGCCGCGCACCTGCTGCGCCGCCGCGCAGACGGCGTCGAGGGAGCCTTCCTCGTCCCAGCTCAGGACCGTTTCTCCGAGATGCTCCAGACGCAGCGCCTCGCGCTTGATCTCGAGCGCCTCGTTCTCCAGCCTGCGCGTCAGCTTTTCCTGCTCGTCGAGCAGACGGCGGCCTGCCCTGTCCAGCTCCTCAAGCTCCCGGCAGGCATTGCTGCTGTCCTTTTTGCGGATGTATTCCTGCCGCTGCGCCTCCTTCTGCTGCACCTCGGCCGCCAGACGGTCGATCTTCTGCTGCGCCGCCGCGCGTTTCTCGCTGCACGTGCGCTTTTCCTGCTCGCGGCCGTCGATCTGCGCCTGAAGCGTCTCGCTGCGCGACCAGTGCACAAGGAACGACTCGAGCTTCCAGCGCCCGGCTGTGTCCCGCATCTCCCCGTACAGCTTCGCGATCTCGTTCAGCGCGGCGAGCTTTTCCTCCTGCCGCTGCGCCATCTGCTCATGACGCTTGTAGTCGCGGATATTCTGCTGCATCGCCTCGATGTCCGGCTTGTCCGGAACATCGCAGATATTCTCGGTGATAAACTGCTGGATATCGACGATCGGGCGGAAGGAGACCGCCTTTTTCAGCATGCGGAACACCTGCTCGGTATGTACATTCCAGCGCGAGAGCAGATTGCGGCGGTATTCCCACTGGGTCTCGCAGACCTCCGCCCGGCGGCAGTTCTCCTTGAGAAAGCGGCGCAGGCTCGGCAGGTCGATGGCCTCCCCGTTCTCGATGAAGCAGTTTTCCGGCAGCGTGCCGGTGTAGATAAAGAAATGGTCGCGGCGGCTGCCGTCGCGGCGGCAGTCGAACATGACGCCGCACACGAAGCTGCTGCGCTCCGCATCATCATAAAACTCGCAGGCGATATAGCTCGAAAAATCCTTTCCGCGGCGCGAGCGCGGATTGTTCTCGTCCATGTCGGCGCGCAGATAGCCGTCCAGCGTGCGCTGCGAGCGCTCGTTCGCGGCGAGATTGAAGTTCCGCGCGTTGGTCTCGCCGAGGAGCACGATCTGGAGCGCGTCGATGACGGTGGACTTGCCGGCGCCGTTCCTGCCGGTCAGAAAGTTCACGTCCCCTACCTCGATCAGCTCCCTGTCGAAATACAGCCAGTTAATCAGCAGTATTTTCTTCAACTTCTTCATCGGCGTTCTCCTCCTTTCTCAGCACAGCCGCCGCCTCGTGCAGTCTCTCCGCGGAAACGGCGGTCAGAATGGTCGGCAGAATGGCAAAGCGGCAGTCCGCCTGATTGTATCTGCCTTCGATGCGCTGGATGACGGCGTGGTTCTCGAACACGAGCATCGCGCGCCTGAATTCATCCATGTTCGGCTTTGCCGGGAGGATGGCGTAGTCGGTCACGACCTTTTCGAGCACCTCGCGCACGGTGCACAGCGCGTCCTGCTCCAGCCCCAGACGCTCCTGACTTTCGTCGTACAGCATGCGCAGCGCGAGCAGGATGGCGGTCTCTCTCTTGGAGAGGATGAGGCGGTTTGCCTCGTCCGTGTTGATGACGTAAAAGCAGCCGTTCGCCTCGTCGTGCCGCAGATCCCAGTCGAGCAGACTGAGATAATCGCGCACGGCCTCAAAATGGATGGACAGAAAGGTATAGTCCGGGTTGTTCAGGCGTTCCCTGCCCGGGCGGTACAGCGTGCGCACGACAAAGGTGCGGCTGAGCAGCTGATTGCAGACCGACTTGAACTGCTGAAGCTCCTTCGCGGTCGCGCTGCTTATAAAATCCAGATTCATTTCTCGTTCTCCTTCCGGCTGAACTGCACCTTTGGAATAGAATATCCGTTTTCACAGACCGAGCCGCCGAGCTCCTCGACCTGATACGCCGCCCGCCTCGAGCCGCCGGACAGCACGGCGAGCAGGCTCATCACATAGTCCCTGTCATTCTCGAGCGGAATGTCCGCCGACAGGCAGGTATCCCGGTCTCCCAGCCAGCCCCGCACGCAGGCGGCAACGGCGGCGCGGCCGTATTCCGAGTGCAGCAGCGCGGCCGCCTGTGCGGCGGAGGCGGCGTCGGTTTCGTTCTCCTCGATCAGCACCGCAGCGGCTCTCGACCGCTTTCCCGGGCGTTTCCGGTACCACAGGCTCTTTTCCGACAGATACGACTGCTCATACAGCTGAAACACCGGCCGCAGCCTGTCGGTCAGGCCGTCCGCCCTGCGGCTGTGCGAGAGCGCGGTCAGCACGGCGTCGAGGTCGCCGCGAACGTTCTGCTCCCGGCTCGTGAGGTTTTCGATCTTCTGCGTCGCGGCGCGGGTATAGCGGCGCACCTGTGCGTCGATCTCATCGAGATAGTCGTGCTCCAGATCGTCATAGCACTCCTGCACCCAGAATATCCGGCGCAGGATGTCCGCGCGGCAGTCCTCCATCGTGCCGCCGCGACGCTCCTGCTGCGCCGCCCTCGCCATGGCAGCGAGCTGCTCGTCGTCCTCCGCCCAGCGCATGAGCACCGTGCGGATGGGCACGCGGTATTTCGGCACGGAGTCCTTGATCTTGAGCGGACGGATGTACGCCTCGATGACCTTCTGACCGAAATCATCGAAATAGGACGAAAGCACCTCGCCGACGTCGTGCAGCTCGAGCTGCATCTGAAAATAGTGCTTTACGTTGTGATAGACCAGCCGAAGCAGGCGGATGAGTGCCTGTGTATTGTCGAAGGCCGTATAGACCGCCGCCATCTTCTCATAGGCAGAGCCGGTCTCGTCCGCGACCCGGAGCGCGGAATAGGTGCCGAACACATAGGAAAAGCCGCGCGCCGGCCTGTCATCGCGCAGCTCATGGAACAGCTCGAGCAGACGGCTCGCGTAGCCCGGCACGGTGATGTACTCCCGGAAATCCGGGCCGCGCTCCTTCTCGAACCAGCCCTTCGCACACAGCTTGCGGATGAGAAAGCGCGCGCGGCCGGAAATATCGCGCAGCTCGTTTTCGTCGATGTCCTCGCCCTCGAAGGTCGCGTCCGCGAGCTGCTGCTCCAGACGGCTGCGCAGCATGGAGTACAGCTCGTCCTCGGGCAGCCTGAGCTTTTGCCGGTATGCCATGCAGAGCACATCGAGCGCGTCCGCGTACAGCGCCCGGTTCGGGGACGCGAGCGGCGAGAACAGCTCGTCCGGCACGGCTTCAAAAAATTTCATAAACGGTATCCTCCTGCGGAAGAAGCCCTTCCGCTCGTTTTTCGTCTGATACAATTATACGGTTTCCGCGCAGATTTTACAATGTGCAGCTTGTCGGAAAAGTTCCTTTCCACGCAAAGGCAGTCCGGTCTCCGCCGCCGAGGCGCACAGGGACGAGATCGCGCTGCGCGATCTCCTGCTGAGCTGCCGCAGAGCGCCCTCGGCGGGCGCATCAGAAAAACGAAAGCGGCCCGCCGTCCGCGTTTTGCAGACAGCAGGCCGTTCCCGGAGGAGCATCCGCGTCAAAGTCCGGCCCCGGAGGCCGCAAGCGCGTCCATCTCCTCCTGAAGATAACGGAAGAACAGCGCAGCGTGATAGCCGTCCGCAACGGCGTGCGCGATCGACAGCGCGACCGGCATTCTGACCGCGCCGCCGCTCTCCTCATATCTTCCCATCACGATAATGGGAAAGAAGGCCGGTTCGCTGCTGCCCGTCACGCGGCTGCCGCAGCCGGTGAACGAGACCCATGGCGTGCAGGACACGCAGTAGAAGTTCGCCGGCTGACCCGGCTTCGCCTTGATGCCGTGATTGCCGCCGAAGGTCTGCATATCCGCCGTGACCGCGCGGTAGAACGTGCCGAAATCGTCGGAGAAATCCGTCCAGCAGTCGGAAAACGTGCAGTCATCCGCGTGAAAGATCGTGTAGTTGGGAACGACCCGGTCCCAGACGCACAGCTCGCCGTCCGCATTCCGGAACATGCGGAAATTCTCGATGCGGCCGAGCGTCCGGGTGACGCAGTAGATCGCCGCAGGGTAAAAGCGGTATCCGTTCGCGCGGCAGAAACCGAGCAGATTTTTCACGTTTACGGGTGCGGTCATATTGAATTCGACCTTGAGCGTCTGACTGTAATAGCGGTAGTGCTCACGGCGCGGCCAGGTTGCCATGTCGATTTTTGTGTAGTGCTCCATTTTCGGCTGTATCTCCTTTTGTACTGCGGCAGATCGGATGGATATTATACTTTCATCATACCGCAAACACACGGAAACGCAAGCGTTTTTTGCGGCGGATCTCCCGAAGGACAGAAAAACGCCGCTTCCCGGCTGTCTCCTGCGCAATATGGAGAACGATTGAAAAAGGGCGCACTGTCGTGCTATAATAACAGCAGAATATCCCGAAGGAGGAAGTTTGATGATTGAGGTAAATGCGATGGGCGAGGCATGCCCGATCCCGGTCGTAAAAACACTGCACGCGCTGCAGGAGCTGAACGGCGCCGGCACGGTGCAGACGCTCGTGGACAACGAGATCGCGGTGCAGAATCTGACGCGCCTTGCGGAGAGCAAGGGCTGCGCCATCCGGACCGAAAAGCGCGGCGAAAAGGAGTTCTGCGTGACCATCACGACCGAGGGCGCGGTCGCAGAGAGCGGAGACAAGGAAATTTCCTGCACCGTACCGGCCGCGCAGAAAAAGACCGTCGTTGTCATTTCCGCCGACCACATGGGCGAGGGCGACGACGAGCTGGGCCGCATCCTCCTCAAGGGCTTCCTGTTCGCGCTCACCCAGCAGGAAAAGCTGCCGTCGACCCTCCTGTTCTACAACGGCGGAGCGCGCGTTACCTGCGAGGGCTCGCCGTCGCTCGAGGATCTGAAAAATCTCGCCGCGCTCGGCGTCGAGATCCTGACCTGCGGCACCTGCCTGAGCCACTACGGCCTGACTGACCGGCTTCAGGTCGGCGGCGTTACCAACATGTACGTTATCACCGAAAAGCAGATGCAGGCCGATCTGGTCCTTCGTCCGTGATGCGGCGCAGAAGGCCGGTGCTCGTGATCGCGTTTTCCTCGACCGAGCAGGCGCTTGCCGCAGAGGCGCTGTTTACGAACAGCGGCCTGCCCGGGCGCATGATCCCCATCCCGTCGCAGGTCAGCGCCGGCTGCGGTCTCGCATGGAAGGCGGAGGTCGACGAAAGGCCGCAGCTCCTTGCGGCTCTGGCGCAGGCAGGCTGCGGCTACGAAACGGACGCGGTCGTCCAAATGTACGGCTGACAAATGGAGACAGACATGATCTATCTGGATAATGCGGCGACAACGCTGCACAAGCCGCCGGAGGTTGCCGAGGCGGTGAAAAACGCGATACTGACCGCCGGGAATGCCGCGCGGGGCGCGCACGGCGCGTCGCTGTCTGCGTCGCGCATGGTATTCGAGACGCGGAGCAGACTGGCGGAGCTGTTCGGCTGTCCGCGCGCGGACCATGTCGTTTTCACGGCAAACTCGACTGAGGCGCTGAATATCGCGGTCTATGGACTGATTTCGGCGGGCGATCACGTCATTTCGACCGATCTCGAGCATAATTCCGTGCTGCGCCCGCTGTACGATATGCAGACGCGCGGTGCGGCGGTCGATTTTGTCCGCGCGGACCGCCGCGGAAACATCCGATACGAGGACATGGAGGCGCTGTTCCGCCCGAACACAAAGGCGGTCGTCTGCACTCACGCCTCCAATCTGACCGGAAATATGCTCGATATTGCCCGGATCGGCGCGATGGCGCACGCGCACGGCGCGCTTCTGGTGATCGACGCCTCGCAGACCGCCGGGGCGGCGCCGATCGATATGCAGAAAATGGGCATTGATGTGCTCTGCTTTACCGGCCACAAGGGTCTGATGGGGCCGCAGGGCACCGGCGGCCTGTGCATCCGGCCGGGCGTGGAGCTGCGGCCGCTGCTGCGCGGCGGCACGGGCGTGCATTCCTACGACCGGGAACAGCCGAAGGAATATCCGGCGCGGCTCGAAGCCGGAACGCTCAACGGTCACGGCCTTGCCGGACTGCACGCGGCGCTCGATTTTATCCTGCGGCAGGGCGCGGAGTCCATCGGCGCACGGGAGCGGCAGCTGATGCGCCGGTTTTATGAGGGCGTCCGCAGCATTCCCGGCGTGACGGTCTACGGCGACTTCACCGCACCGGAGCGCGCTGCGATCGTGACGCTCAACATCCGGGATTACGACTCGGCCGAGATTGCGGATATTCTGGCCGAGGACTACGGCATCGCGACACGGGCCGGAGCGCACTGTGCGCCGCGTATGCACGAGGCGCTCGGCACGGTACAGCAGGGCGCGGTGCGGTTCAGCTTTTCCTTTTTTAATACGGAAGAGGAAGCGGACGCTGCCGTTTCCGCCGTCCGGGAGCTTGCCGAGGAATAAAGCGCAAACCGTGGGCGTGCACCTCGGTTTTCGAACGTCCGTGTTCTGCGAAGGCAAAACACGGATTGTCGGAAGAACGAAGTTTGTCGACAATCTCAAAGCCCCCGTTCTCGTAAACGGGGGCTTTGCTGTATCAAACAGAAAAGTGAACTATGCTCCGGTTTCTGTTTTCCTTATCGATCCGCGCAGACAGGATGCAGATCATCCGGAATACGAGATTATCTGTTTTTCCGGGCGTAGCCGATCAGGTAGCAGACAGCGGCTACGATCATGCCGTTGATGGAGGCGATGCCCCAGGACACAACATTTGCAACCACGGCGCCCAGGATGACGCCTGCGACCGCATACCAGTTGACCGTCTCGGTGACTTCGACGTCCCGGTACTTCTCGCGGTCCATGAAGAAGCTCATGACGAGGATGATGCCGACCGGGGGCAGCGTGCAGTTCAGAATATTCAGCCAGCCGCAGAAGTTCCAGTACAGCCAGACGGCGAGCGCCGTGCCGACGATGCCAGAGATGAGGACCATCGGCTTTTTCTTCTGACCGAAGATGTTCGCGAGACCCAGACCGGCCGAGTAGAGCGCGTTGTCGTTGGTCGTCCAGATATTGAGGCCGAGCACCAGAATAGCCAGATAGAACAGACCGAGGTTGATCATGACCTCGAAAATGTCGTTGCCGCCGACGTAGACCGAGGAGATCGCGCCGAAGAAGAACATCAGCGAGTTGCCGATGAAGAAGGCGATGACGGTCGTGATGGCGCCGATCCTGCCGTTTCGCGCAAAACGGGAGAAATTCGGGGTCGCCGTGCCGCCGGAGACAAACGAGCCGATGACCAGACCCGCGCCGCCGATGACGGTCAGCGTGCCGCTGGATTTCGCGAACTGGTCGATAATCATGCCGTCACCGCGCGAGACCGCCATGACCATGGCGATCGTGCCGAGAATGGCGACGAGCGGAACCGCGATGTAGCTGATGAGTGTCAGCGACTTGATGCCGAAGTACGCCGAAGCAGTCATGCACGCGCCGGCGATGATGACGAGCGCCCATTCCGCCGCGGTGCTGCCGCCGAGCAGCTCGTTTGCGACCGGAATGGCGAACATGGCGATGCCGACGCCGAACCAGCCGATCTGCGTGAAGGAGATCATCGCCGAGGGCAGATACGAGCCCTTGCTGCCGAAGGCCTTGCGCGCGAGCAGATCAAGGCTCATGCCGGTCTCCGCGCCGACGTAGCCGAGCAGGCCGGTGTACAGGCTGAGGATGAGGCCGCCGATGATGAGCGAGACGAGGAAGCCGCCGAAATCCAGACCGTCGGCCAGCTCCTGACCGACCCACATGCTCGCCGAGAAAAAGGTGAAGCCGAGCATGATCATAAACATGGTCACGATGCCGCGGCGCGCGTACTGCGGCACCGCCGCCTCCGCAAAGTCGATATCTACCGTCGTTTGTTCTTTTTTCATTGATTACCGTCCAATCTTTTGCTGTGAATCTGTTACAGGATGTACTTTTGGAGCGTCGAGGTGAACTCCTCGATGCGCTGAAGGGCGATTTGCTCGAGCGAGATGCCGCGCAGGCTCTCGACGAAGCCGCGCTCCTGCTGATACAGCCAGCGCGTCAGCTTTTCGTCGAGTTTTCCGTAGTGGCAGTCCCTGACCCAGTCCTCGTAGGAGATCGGCAGAGCGTGGCCGAGCTTTTCCTCGAGCAGCGCCTGCTTGTCGATCTTATCCGCACGCTCGAGAATGCCGTTCCAGAATTCGAGTACCTCGTCGATGTGCTCATGGATCTCGTAGCGGCGCGCGCCGCCGTCATAGATCGTGCACTTTTCGAACAGCGGGTTCTGCATGGAAAGTGTCTCGCGGCGGAACGCCGGGGCGATGATGCCGCCCTTCCAGTAGAAGTCGATGAGCGCGCGGTTGATGCCGGAAACGCCCTTGTCGCCCTCCTCGTAGCAGCTGAACACGCCCTCGTAGTACACGGTAATGAAGCCCTCGAAGTCCGGCCAGTAGGTGCGGATCTCGCGGGTCAGTTTTTCGAGGATCTCGATGCCCTGCGTGCCGCCGATGGTGAACAGCACGATGTTGCGCAGCTGCGCGCCCTGTCTGCGGTAGTAGTCGGTGACGTAGCGCAGGCACTGCACGAGCGTTTCGCCCGAGGCGATGATGTCGCCGATCATGAGCGTGCTGTTGGGCACCATGGTCAGCTTGCAGTATTTGATGTCGAGCGACATCTCGTCGTTCTCGCCGAACACGCGCTCGCTGGACATGAAGCTGATGTCGTGCACGCGGATGTGCTCCTTGTAGCAGCTCTCCTCGAGCGGATAGTTGAGCGCGCCGCGCAGGATGGAGAGAATGTTGGCGGACGTAATCTTCTTCTGCTCCTTTAGGTAGTACATCATCTGCGAGGTCGCGGTGACGAGCGAGGCATAGACCTCGTAGCCGACGACCTCGGGATGGTTCATCAGCTTGCGCGTCTCCGCCTCGGAAACGATATAGTACTCGTTGAGAAAGCTGCCGCCCTTGAGGCGGTAGCAGTCCACGCCCTGGTCGCAGAATTCCGGGACAATGTGGACGTCGTTCCAGTTTTCGATCATTTCATTTTCCTCCCACAAAAAAGGACCGGCTGCCGTTTGGGGGGCAGGGGGTCCTTGGTCATACAGGTCTGTTCAGGGAAACGGGCGGGTGTCCGCATGATGTGTATTCGTGCCGCATATCCGTGCGCCTCCCTTTTTTCGACTACTTTATTATACGGGACAGAGCGTGCGGTTGTCAATAAGGGGAGTGTATTATGTCTATCGTAAAGAGAAGAAGCCCCCGACGGGCATCGAAATACGATAATCCGCCGGGGGTTCAGCTGGTGATTATGCCTTCAGATTGCCGTCCTTGTCGACGGTGAAGGTAAGAGTTTTATTGTCGTTGGTGGTAATGGTGATTGTGGTATCAGAAGTATCGGAGAAACCGTTTGCCGCAAGATTCAGTCTGTCGAATGCAGTAGCAGTCCAGCCTTCTGCAACACTGAGAGAGAAAGTATTATCCTCAGTCGCATTGCTTGCCTTGGTATAGGTTTCAGAACCAACAGTGACGGAAGCAATGCTGTTCAGGACATTGGTCAGCTCCGTACCACTTGGATTGCTGAATTTAATCTGATAGTATTTTCCGAATAAGGAGTCCTGTAACGTGCAGGACTCTACGGCAGCATCCAGAGGCGATTCGCTATCGGAATTACCGCCGCTCGTTCCGTTGTTTTTAAGAGATACGGTTGGATCGGAGAAATAACTAGCCTGTTCGGCAATAAGAGTCAGAGTACCGTTGTTTTCTGTGGAGAGCACGATTTCGAAAGGATAATTAGCTAACGAAGACCAGAGCAAAGCAATACTGCCATTCTCAGAATTAATGAGGTAGTTGCCAGTGCTCATATCGTCGACAGAGGTAACGGTCTTGTAGGATTGTCCGCTTACGGTGATGCCAGATACCTTGCTGACCCATACCTTGTCAGACTCTTTGAAAACAAGCGAATAATAAGTGTTTCCGGACAAATTGGAGAGCTTTTCTAATGTCGGTGCAGTCGTCGGTACCTTTACCTCTCCCTCGCTCGGCTTTTCCGGCTTAGTCGGCTCAGTCGGTTCGGTCGTTTTTTCCTTCGTGACGGTAATTTCCTTGTCCTCGTAGCCGTCTGCGGAAATGACAACGGTATTGTCGCCGTCCTTGAAAGCGCCGCCGCCGAGAACCAGCTCATAGCCGCCGTAAGAACCGATTTTGAACTCGTAATTGGTCGAAGTTTTGCTCGGATGGGTGCTGTAATCATTGTCAGCAATCTTGCTGTACTGCGTACCCTGAACAGAAATCGTCTGGACTTTAGACTTCCACTCATTAATCTGTCTGTCCGTGGTCGTGTTGTTTGCTTCGTCCTTTACGCCCTGAATAGAGACGGTAAACACGCCATCCTTCTCGCTCGAGGTCACTTCCATCTCCGGCACAGCCTTAACCTCAACCGTGCCGGGCATCGTAACCCCGGTTTCCAGCGTATCATAATACTCCGCTGCGATCTTTACGGTGTAAGTACCCGGCTTGACGTTGTGCAGGGTGAGGCTCTTGTTATCCTCCGCGACCACGTAGTAAACCGCATCGCTGCTCTCGACACCCTTAGCATAAACCGTATCTTCGCCGAGCTTTACGGATGTCAGATTTTTCAGAAAATCGCCATTCGAGCCGTTGACGGTCAGGGTAACGGTCTGCGCGTCCTTATTGACATCTGCCGAGAGCGAGAGATTTTCCTCGTTCACCTTGCCGTAAGTAAACTCGACCGTCTGCGTCTTATAGCCGTTCGATACGATCTTGAGTGCATTCTCGCCGACATGCAGCAGGTCCTTGCTGAGGGTGATGACGCTGCCCTCGATGGAATAATACTTCTCGTCCAGCTCGCGCCAGTCGCCGTTAAGATAAAGCGCGGAGATTTTGCCGAGGTAGTCCGTGCCGTTTTCGAAGGTCAGCACAGCATCACTGCCCTGCTGATTGCCGGAAACGGTCGGCACGACGTAATCCAGTCGGCCGGATACGGTGCTGTCCTGAATGTCGCCGAGCAGACCGTCCTCAAGGACTGCCTTTGTGGCGTGCGGCGGGTAAACGCCTGCCTTAGCGGTCTTGATGAACTCGGAGAACGGAACCCAGAGCGCCTTGTTCGTCGCGTCGATGTAGTCCGTGCCGTCATAATACATGGTATCGCCCTTGTTGAATACCGAGTCGAGCGTGGATGCGCTGTAATTCCAGTATTCGAGGACGGCGGCGGAGTCCGCAGTATCGCGGCCGAGCTTGTTCAGCACGCAGGCATTCGCGACAAGGTCGCTGTCGAACAGGAAATCGGTCGAGACGGCGTAACCGCCCGAGCTGTCGCTGCTGCCGCTGCCCGAGGAGGTGCTGCCGGTTGCGCGGCTGACGGCGTCATAGGTGACGGCCTTGAGCTGAGCGGGCTGCGCGCCCTCCTTGACGTTGAAGGTGCAGGAGAAGGTCTTAAAGCCGTTCGCCTGAATGGTCAGCGTGTACTCGCCCTGATACTTCAGATGGTCGCTCGCGCCGCTTTCAGCATTGGTGTCGTTGTACAGCACGAACAGATCCTGACTGAACAGGTAGTAGTCGGTAATCTTTTCAAGCGCGGTGGTCTTGCCGGTCGGGTCGGTCAGCGTGACCTTTTCGATCGGGTCGGTGATGCCGTAGACCAGATCGCTGACGGCAAAGTGCAGGTTCTTGCCCGATTCCGGATTTTCCTTGATCCTGAGCTTCGGCGTGTCATGGTTCTGCACGTGGATGGACGCGAGTGCGGAGGACTTGACGCCCTGTGCGTTCGCGGAGGTCACGCGGACGAAATAGCGGCCGTTCGAGCGGAAATTGCTCTGACCGAACGGAATGGTCAGCGTCGCGACCTTATTGCCATGGTGATCGTCAAAGCCCTTGGTGAACTGAAGGTTGCGGTTCCATGTGTTCTTTTCCTGATCGTATGCGACCAGCTGCACCGCGCCTTCCGTGTTATCCTCGTTGAAGGCCGCAATGCTGTCGAACCACGCCTTTTCTTCCGCGGTATTGTAGTTGAACATGATAACCACGCTGCCCTCGCCCTTCTCGTCCAGAACGAGCGGCTCGGAATAGCTCGGGTGCTCGCTACGGACAGCGGAAGTGCCGAAGGTCGTCTTGGCGGGCAGGACGCGGACGCTGCCTGCGTCGTCGTAGTTGGTCAGGTAATAATCCCACATGGCGAGCGGGCCGTGCTTGATGAAGTAGTCCGGCAGGTAGTCCTCGCCGGTGTAGACGGCGTTCGCCTGCGCCGCGCCGAGAGAGATCGTCTGGGTCCTGCCGCCGGAGGTCAGCGTGACCGAGCCCGGATTTGCCGTCAACGGCAGCTTGGAGACCGCGCCGTCGTCCGTTACCTTGGAGACCGCCGCCGTCACATCCGCGCCGTCGACCGTTACAGTGGTGGCGTCCGCCTTGAAGCCGTCCTTGAACGAAAGCGCAAGGTAAGCGCCTGCATCGGTGGTGACGACCTTGGCGTCCGCAATCTCTGCGTTTACGTTCTGGTCGTTATTCGAAGAACTGCCGCCGCCATTGGACGAGCCGCCATTCGAGGAACCGCCCGAGGACGAACCTCCGCCCGAGGACGAGCCTCCGCCGGAGGACGAGCCGCCCGAGGATGCGCCGCCGGAGGATGCGCCGCCCAAAGTCTGGGAAACCGTCTCGGTCTTGCCTGCCGCAACGGTCTTGCTGCCTGCCTGCACGCCGGAAACGTCCTCGGACGCCGAAACGCGGGTGCCGGAGGTGGAAACGCTCACGTTATCGGCGTTCGCCCTGACCTCACCGACCTTGCCGGCGCCGGTGATCTTCGCGTTCTCTGCGTTTACCGTGATGGAGCCGACAGACGCGCCGCTCTGCACGGTAACGGCAGCCGCGCCGGCGACCGTGATGCTGTCCGCCGCGCCTGCGATCGAAACATCGCTGTGCACAATGATGCCCCTGCCTGCGCTCGTGTTCCCGAAGGTCACGCCGTCCGCGCCGCCGCGGATCAGGATGCGTCCGGTGACGGTGACGTTCGTCAGGTCAGCCTGTGCTGCGCCGTCTGCGAGGATGAGGTCGCCGTTGATGGTCTTGCCGGCGAGAGACGCGCCGCTGCAGCGCACGATGACGTTGCCGTCTACGGTATCGGACAGGCCGTTATCCGCGAACGTGTTCGCCATGCCGCTGATGACCTTGGCGAATTCCGCACGGGTGATGCTGCTCCGGGGATTGAGTCTGCCGTTCGCGCCGTTGACGAAGCCGCTGTCGATCAGCGCGGAGACCGCGCTCTTTGCCCACGGGGAAACGCTGCCGCCGTCGGTGTAGTCCGACAGAGCGGAAGCGTCGCCGTCCAGACCGAAGGCGCGCGCCAGTACGGCAAAGGCTTCCTCACGGGTGATGGGAGACTCCGGGTTCAGCTTTCCGTTCGCGCCCTGGAACGCGCCCATCGCGACAGAGACCGCCATATCATTGTGGTACCATGCGTCCGGCCGGACATCGGTAAATCCGGAGAGGTCAGCGGCTTTGTCCGCGCCGAAGGCGCGGTTTACGATTGCCGCGAGCTGGGCGCGCGTCAGCAGACCGTTTCCATTGATCTCGCCGTTTGAGCCGTTCAGCAGACCGTTCTGGACAGCGCTGCGCAGACCGGCGGCGGACCAGTCGGTCGGGAAATCGTGAAAATCCTCGGGGGACGCGGCGAATGCGTTCGGTACGAGCATCGCGCCGGCCAGCAGCAGAGCGAGGGTTTGTTTCTTCTTCAAGGGTTATATCCTCCTTATCAGTTGCAGTTACCTAAAGCTAACCGTTTCAGCAAAAAATGTCCTTTCCCGTCGGAAAGGATGGAAGGCAGTACCGCATGCCTGCGAAGCGCTCTGCGGGCAGATCATGCGGTTAAAGTTAACGCGCGCTAACTCAAAGTGCTAATAACATACCATATGTCCTTTGCGTTGTCAACTCCTGCATTTTACAGCAGTCAACAGACCTGTCACGCAAACGACACACAAAGTACAAAATTTGCGGCAAGCAAGTTAGATTACGCTAACTTGCTTGCCGCACAATGCCGATAAAAATTTTTCGTCCGGTTCAGTCCTCATCATCCGGCTCATCCTGACGGCGGCGTTCGTCCGCGCCGCGCAGCCGGTACAGCAGCACGGTCACGCAGACGCCGAGCAGAAAGGCGAACAACCCCACCAGAATGCAGCCGAGCGCCCCGTTTTCCGCGATCAGACTGGCCGTGCCCGACGCATGGCTGACGCCGCCGCTCGAGACATTTTCCATCAGCATGGGCATGAGCGCGCCGATGCCGGTGACGAGCAGCAGACAAGCCGCCATGCAGACTGCGTTCAGACGGCGGCGCCGTCTCGCGCGCATTTCGCGCCGGAGCGCCGCGGTTCTCTCATGCACCAGACGGGCGCGTTCCCTATTCGTCCGCATATACAAATCCCTCCCGTTCGAGAATGGTTTTCAGATTCTGCTTGCCGCGATAGACCAGACTGGTGATCTGCTGCTCGGTCTTTCGCATGACCGAGGCCGCCTCGCGATAGGACATGCTCTCGAAATATACGAGATAGAGCGCTTCGCGGTATTCCGCTTTGAGCTGCTCGAGCGCGGCGTAGAGATGGCTCCTGCGCTCGCTTTGGATGAGCGCGGCATCGCTCAACAGCTCACTCTGCGGCTCAAAGTCCAGATCGTCCATGTGCAGAAAGGGGATGCGGTGCTTTCGGCTGTGCCGCAGGGCAAGATTTCGGGCGGTTTTGTACAGATACGCCTTGAAGCTGCCGCTTCCGGTGATCGGGCGCTCCTTTGCGAAGATCAGCGAAAACGCCTCGATCATCAGATCCTCCGCCTCGTGCGCATCCCGGATGCGCGCATTGATGTACAGCGTCAGCGCGTCGCCGTACCGTTCCACGAGCAGATCGGCGGCCTGCTCCTCGCCGTTCAGATACCGTCGGTATGCGGTCTCGTCCGAGATCATGCCGGCCGCCCCCCTTCCGCGTTTTTTCTACCCGTTATTATACAGGAACCGGCAGCGCATTACAAGAAGGACAGATATTTCGACCGCTCTTTTGTGTGCTACGGCATAACGTTACGCTCGACATTTTCTGCATATCAGGTATAATGCAAGCAATACAAGAACAGCCAGCCGATTTGATTTTCCTCACCCGTCGGACATATGCAAGGCTCATTCTTCTGCGCCGGCTGACGCTGATGGCGCTGTTCTTCATCCCGAAGTATTTCAATCGCGGCATCGTGCTCTGCCTCGCGTCCATCGTCATCGCGCCGTTCCTGCTCGCCGCGATGTACACCGTATTCTCTCCCATCGGCCTCGGCGGATAAAAGGCTGTCGAGAAACTGCATAAATCAAGGCCCCGCCTGTATGGCGGGGCCTCGATTTATGCCCTGGCCTCCACGAACCACCGGCTGCCCTCTTGAAACAGGTAGGTCTCCCGGCCGTTTATCCGGACGGTATAGCGGATGCCGCCGCCGCCCACCTTCGCCGAGGACGCGCGGCATTTATACCCGAGCTGCTCGATCGCGAACACGCGCCCGTTCATCCACCGGATCAGGCGCGGAAGCATCGTGCCGTCCTCATCAATATCCACGTTGACGGAAACATAGGTTTTGGTGTATCTTTCAGCCATACTGCCACCTCCGATGTGCTGCTGCCGCGCTCTCTCTTGACGAGATGCGCAATTTATTGTATGATAAATGCGTAAACAGTTTACGCTTTTATTATACGCATTTGTTTTACGCATGTCAATGGAAATTTCGATCATTCATGCAATCCGTTTACGCATTACAAAACAAGGAGGCAGCACGATGAGGTTTGGCGAAAAGCTCCGAAAGCTGCGCAAGGACAGCCATCTGACACAGGCGGAACTGGCGAAGCGCGCCGGTCTGGGACTGAAGACCATTACAAATTACGAAAAAGGCACTACTTATCCGCAGGACCGCAGGGTCTACGGCGTGCTCGCCGAGATCCTCGGCACGAGCGCGGACTACCTGCACAACGAGAACGATGATTTCGTTTCGATGGCCGGAAAGGAATTCGGCTATCGCGGCCGCGTCGGCGCGGAAAAGCTCGTCGGCGAGCTGACCGGTCTGTTCGCCGGCGGCGAGATGGCCGAGGAGGACATGGACGAGCTTATGCTCGCCATTCAGGAGGCCTATGTCGACGCCAAGCGGCGCAACAAGAAATATACGCCGAAAAAATATCAGCAGCAGCCTTGAAGCGGGGTGAGTCACTTGCTGAAAAACCATAACGAGGCCGTCCGCACCGCCGACCGGCTGGTCCGGAAATACGGCACGCGGAACGCCGACCATCTGGCCGAGGCGCTCGGCCTCATCGTCATGCCGCGTGCCTTCAAGCATCAGAAGGGCGTATACAAGGTCATCGAACGCAACCGCTATATCTTCATCAAGCAGGACCTGCATCCGGTCATGCACAATATCGTCCTTTTGCACGAGATCGGCCACGACCAGCTGCACCGCAGCGCCGCCATCGCCGCCGGTGGCTTTCAGGAATTCAACCTCTTCAACATGGCCGACCGCGCGATGGAATACGAGGCCAACATGTTCGCCGCACAGGTCGCGCTGCCCGACGAGGAAATCCTCGAGTATATCATGCGCGGCTGCGACGTCGCGCAGATCGCACAGCTGATGCACTCGGACATCAACCTTGTCGCGCTCAAGACCGCCGAGCTCAACCGGCAGGGCCGCCGCTTCCGTCAGCCCGAGCACCGCTGCGACTTTCTGAAGTGAGGTGGCCGCTGTGAATACCGCATATTTTCATCTGCCCGGCCTGTTCGAGTTCTACGAGCTGTACCGCGTATTTCTGCCGCTGTTCCGCGAGCACCGGGAATACTTCTACGACTGGTGCGAAATCGGCTCGATCTACGGCGCGCCTGCGGACTGTCTCTGGGGCGGCGGCCGCGCCGGGTTCGGAGAGGCTTCGCCGCGCGATGTGCTCGCGCTCATGCAGGAATACGGCATCTCCGCGCGTCTGACGTTCAGCAATTCCCTGCTCCGCGAGGAGCACCTGTCCGACCGGAAATGCAATGCACTGTGCCGCCTGTTCGCGGAGGGCGGCGGCGTGCAGAACGGCGTCATCGTCCACTCCGACCTGCTGCTCGAGTATCTGGCGCAGCGCTGGCCGGGTCTTTACTTCGTGTCCTCGACCACCAAGGTGCTCACCGATTTCCGCGAGCTCAAAAGCGAGCTCGATCGCGCGGATTTCCGTTATGTCGTGCCGGATTTTCGCTTGAACCGGCAGTTTGACGCACTTTCTGCCCTCACGCAGGCGCAGAAGGACAAGATCGAATTTCTGTGCAACGAGTGCTGCTGGTTCGGCTGCACCGACCGGAAGCGCTGCTACGAGACCGTCAGCCGCATGAACCTCGGCGAGGACTGCCCGGAGCACCGCTGCGCCGCACCGGACGCAGACGGCGGCTACCGCTTCTCGAAGGCGATGAAAAATCCGGGGTTTATCGGCGTGGGCGACATTCAAAACGTCTATCTGCCGATGGGCTTTTCCCATTTCAAAATCGAAGGGCGCGGGCTGGGAAGCGCGCTGATTCTGGAATTTTTGCTGCATTACATGACCCGGCCGGAATATCAGCTGCACGTCCGGGAGGCGGTCTATCTGGATAACGCGCTGGATTTGTTTTGAGCGAAGGAAGGCGGCTTGAACCTTTTTTGACATACGGAAAGTGATAAAACGCATCGGGGGTTGACGGGCGGAATGGGCGCGTATATACTATTCATGGTATAAACAATATACTTTTGCGGCAGACGTATGTATGAAGGGAAGGATGATTCGATGATGAAGAAATTCATGGCCTTGTTCCTTGCGCTGATGTTTGCTTTGCTGTGCACCGCGGCGATGGCTGAGGGCAGCACGGAGAGCGTCGTTTCGATCCCGAACGGCGACCACGAGGTTCCCGCGACGGTCTGCATGCCTTCCGGCGAAGGGAAGTTCCCTGTCGTGGTGATGCTCCACGGAACGGGCTCCAATCGCGACGAAGCGGGAAACGGCTACAAGATGGCCGCGCCCGTGCTGGCGGAAAAATACGGCATTGCGACTGTCCGCATTGACTTTATGGGCAGCGGCGATTCCACCGCGGATTACACCGGCTACACCTTCGAAAGCGCCGTGAGCGACGCTGTGGCGGCCGCGAACTACGCCAAGACGCTCGAACAGATCGACGGCGAGCACATCGGCGTGATGGGCTGGAGCCAGGGCGGCACGGACGCGCTGCTTTGCGCGGCTCGCGCGGCGGATGTGTTCACCTCCGTGGTGACTTGGGCGGGCGCGCCGGATCTGAGCGACATGCTCACCGACGAGTTGTATGAGCAGGCGAAGGCGAACGGCTATTTCGTTATGGATTTTGGCTGGCGCGAGCCGCTGAACGTGTCCTTGCAGTGGTGCGAGGATGTAAAGAACACGGACGTGCTGGGCGAGTTCGAGGCGGGCTATACCGGCCCGGTGCTGGCGATTGCCGGCAAGGAAGACACGACCGTTGATCCCGAATGGAGCAACAAGATCGTCGCCGCCAGCAAGAACCCGGCCTCCAAGACCTGCTTCATCGAGGGGATGGATCACACCTTCAATGTGTTTGCCGAGGAGGATCTCCACTCCCTGTATCAGGCGGTGGACGAGACGGGCAAATTCTTCAGCGAGACGCTGCGCTGATTTTCCGTAACCCAAAA
>OIWM01001057.1_pt1 | contig 29500 bp, 23 predicted proteins | sample 1587451 | NCBI WGS metagenome assembly OIWM01 (sample SAMEA3888907, study PRJEB22519) | human gut metagenome | biome: human gut; feature: human-associated habitat; material: faeces | place: Denmark | collected 2011
GGACGGAGTCCCGTGTGCTTTTTGGTTACTTTTTGCACAATGCAAAAAGTGACAATCCGTTCTCTTTGCAGAGAACATCGAGGTTTTCCAAACCTCGAATCAGTGAACCCGAACAACAACTTTCCACTAACAAAATTAAAACCTTCCCAAAGGGAGCTTCGAGGTTCTGCAAACCTCGAATCAGCATACAAACCCAAAATTTCCATACAAAGCAGAAAATTTCACATTCATGTGCTATACTACTGTAAAACTCCCGACAAAATCCCTCTCCCAATCGTTATACTGACAGAAGGAGTCGCTTATGCCAATAATTACAGCCGATAACGGCTTTGAACAATTCTATGAACGGCATTATAAAATGGTGTACCGTATCTGCTTTACGTATATGAAGAATCAATCCGAAGCCGAAGATTGCACCGAGGATGTTTTCGTCAAGGTGCTGACCGGCGAAATCTCTTTTCAGGACGAAACACACGAGAAAAAATGGCTGACCGTGACAGCCATCAACCTCTGTAAAGACCGCTTAAAGCATTGGTTCCGACGTATGGTGTCACCCATTGAAGACGTCGAAGAACCGGCAGGGGAGGGCATTCCCGAACCGGACGAAACGCTTGAGATCGTAAAAAAGCTTCCAACAAAGTATAAAGACGTCATCTACCTGCACTATTATATGGGCTATAAAACCGATGAAATCGCCGCCATGCTTCATAAACCGCCGTCAACCGTCCGCAACCATTTGGCCGAAGCACGCGCACTTCTCAAAAAGCAGTTAGGAGAAATCGCCGTATGAAAGATACAATCAAAAATACCATCCATTCCATTGAACCGTCCGAGACCGCGAAAGACCGTATGTACCGGAATATCCTGCAAAAGGCCTCCGCTCAAACCGAAACTAAAACGGCTAAACCGCGCTTTTCGCCGGCACGCGCCGCACGAATCGCCCTGCCGCTTGCCGCCTGCGTTTGCATCGTGCTTCTCGGCGTGACACGCTTTTTGCCGGGTAAGGTGTCGGAGGATACACGCTTTGACGACCCGCCGGTTTTCGAGGGCAATCCCTATGTCGAAGCCGACAGCGCCGAAGATTTTTTGGCACTCGGCATTACACTCGACGCGCCGCTTGATGCGGAAAACAAACAGTATGCCGTTATCGGCGGTGAGCTTTGTGAGGTGGAATTCGATTATGCCGGCCATCGCTACACACTGCGCGCCGCAAAGGACGGCGATCCGTCCGGCATCAATGGCCAAAAGCTGTCCGAAGAACCGGTTGAAAATGGCGGCAACGCCTCCCTTGTCACACTTCAGGTGGAGGGAAAAGGCGAATGCTCCTTGATCCTCTGGTCGGAGAGCGATGTTTATTATTCGCTTGCCAACACCGACGGCGCGGCCGCCGATGAGATCAAAGCTGTGTTCGAAAAAATTATTTTATAAATTTTGATTTTTTCCCGACAATTCCCTTTTCTGAATCGTTATACGTATGGAAGCGCAAGAAAAGCTTCCGCGTATAACGATTTTTTATTGGTAAAGGAGATACTGTCATGAAAAAAACAACACTCATTCTTGCAACCCTTCTCTTAGCGGCATCCCTCACGGCCTGCGGCAAGAAAGCGGATCTGCCCGTTCCGAAGCCGGATACAAATGCGGCCGACACGAACAAAACGAATGATCCCAAAACGGATTCCGAAATCACGCCTGCTTCCATCGAAAAAGTCGTTGCCGATGCCATCGGCACGGATAACTACCTCTGCGACACGGATATCGACGAGGATTGGATCAAAAACTCTTTCGGGCTTGATATGACAAAAATCAAATCCTATGTCGCTAAGCAGAACGCCATTTCCGCCGTCAATCTCGATACCGTCATCGTGCTTGAGGTCGAAGACGGCTATGCCGATACCGCCGTCGGGATTCTCAATGATTCCTACGCACAGACAGTAGGCTACATCCGTCAGTATGCGTTTGGTGTCGGCAAGGTCATGAACGCGCGCATTTACAAAGAAGGTAACTTCGTCATGTACATTCTCGCCGGAGCAAGCTATGACGGCGACGATGCGGAAAAAGAAGATGCCTTTGCCGTTTCGGAATATGCCAAGATTGACGCCGCACTAAACACGCTCTTCGGCGAAACGCCTAAAAATCTTGCCATTGTTCCGGAGGACGACGGCAACAGCGGCGGCCTCATTTTTTGATGATGAAGACGACGATATCCCGATGCTCGGAGGACATTAAACCATGGTTTTCTCGAGCTTAACGTTTTTGCTTTTCTATCTTCCGGCCGTGCTTGCGGTCTATTATCTCGTTCCAGCAAAGCTCAAAAATCCGGTTCTGTTTGTGTTCAGCCTGCTATTCTATGCGTGGGGCGAACCGGTATATGTGGGACTCATGATTTTCTCGACGGTTCTCGATTATTGCTGCGGACGCGCCGCCGAAGCCTATCGCGGCACGAAAAAGGCCAAAGCCGCGTTGATTGTATCGGTCGTGGTCAATCTCGGGCTTCTCTGCTTTTTCAAGTACACCGATTTTCTGTTAACGACCATAAACGGCGTTTTCGGGCTTTCGATTCCGCTTTTGAATCTGCCGCTGCCGATCGGCATTTCCTTTTATACGTTTCAGACGATGAGCTATACCATCGATGTCTATCGCGGCGACACCAAGGCGCAAAAGAACCTTATTTCGTTCGGCGCGTATGTTTCGCTGTTCCCGCAGCTGATCGCCGGTCCCATTGTCCGTTATCAGACGATTGCCGCGCAGATCGATCACCGCGTTCATACCGCCGACCTGTTTTCCTCTGGCGTGAAGCGGTTTGTCTGCGGCCTTGCCAAAAAAGTGCTGCTTGCCAACAATATCGGCCTTTTGTGGAACACGATCTCGCAGACGGAGCTGTCAGGACTGACGGTCGTTTCGGCATGGCTCGGGCTTATCGCATTCGGCTTCCAGGGGTACTTTGATTTTTCGGGTTATTCCGATATGGCCATCGGCCTTGGCCGAATGTTTGGCTTTTCGTTTTGCGAAAACTTTGAGTATCCCTACATTTCTGCGAGCGTCACCGAATTTTGGCGCCGATGGCATATCTCCATGGGTACATGGTTCCGCGATTACGTCTATATTCCGCTTGGCGGCAACCGGCGCGGCTTCAAAATCCAGCTGCGCAACATCGCAATCGTCTGGCTGCTGACCGGCTTTTGGCACGGTGCGGCGTGGAATTACGTGCTGTGGGGCATCTTTTACGGGCTGCTCCTCATGCTCGAGAAATTCTTCTTGCTTGAGAAGCTAAAAAAGTTCCCGGCCGCTGTCGCACGACTGTATACACTGCTTTGTGTTCTTGTCGGCTGGGGACTGTTTGCCATCGAAGACTTTTCCAAGCTCGGCGGCTATTTCGGTGCGATGTTCGGCGCCGGAGCCGGCTTTTGCGACAACAACACTCTGTGGCAGCTTTCCTCCTATCTGCCGCTCTTAGGGATCTGTCTTGTCGCTTCAACGCCGCTTGCGTCAAAGCTGTATGGATGGCTTCGCGAAAAATGCGTTCCTGCCGCTATGACAGCCGCCGATTCCTGCGGCATTGTCTGCGGAATGCTGCTTTCGACGGCATATCTTGTCAGCGGCTCTTATAATCCGTTTCTCTATTTCAGATTTTGAGGTGATGGTATGTTCGGAAATAAATTCACAAGCGGCCTTTTTTGCGCCTTGCTTCTTGCCGGAACGGTATCGGGGCTGATACTGCCTGACAAGACCTATTCGGCTCTTGAAAAGCGCAAACTCGTGCAAAAGCCGGTTTTTTCTGCCAAAAATCTCTTTTCGGGAGGCTTCGGCAGCGATCTTGAAAGCTACCTTGCCGATCAGTTCCCGGCACGCGACAGCTGGGTCACGGCGAAAACCTTTGCGGAGCTTGCGTCTGGAAAACGGGAAAGCGGCGGCGTTTATTTTGCCGAGGACGGCTATCTCATCGATCGGTTTGTCAGCTATAAAGCGAAGCAGTTCAAATCGAATGTCGCCGCGCTGAACGGGCTTTCCGAAAAATTAGATATCCCGATGAAGGTCATGCTTGTGCCGACGGCGGCGCAGATCCTTTCGGACAAGCTGCCGCAGTTTGCGCCGAATCTCGATCAAAAGAAGCTTCTCGATTACGCAAACGCGCAAGGACTTGATACGGTGAATGTTTTCGATGCGCTTTCGGCACATAAGGAGGAATATATCTATTACAAGACCGACCATCATTTCACAAGCCTTGGTGCATACGACTGTTATTCAGCATGGAAAGCGGCGAAAGGAGAGTCTGCCGACCCGATCACTGCGTGGAAAAGCGAGATTCTGTGTGACGATTTTCGCGGAACGACCTATGCCAAGGTGAATGATCCGTTTGCGCCGTATGATACCATCACGGCCTATTACAAAACGGAACACTCCGTGAACTACAACAACGGTGCGTATACGGCGGATTCGCTTTATGAGCGGAAATACCTTGATGGAAGCGATCAATATGCCGTTTTTCTGAATTCCAATCAAGCGCAAACAGTCGTGCAGGGAAGCGGAGAGGGAAAGTTACTCATCCTCAAGGATTCGTATGCGAATACCTTTGCACAGTTTGTTGCGGACGAATACGCCGAGATTCATTTGATTGACCCGCGGTTCTATCGCGGCAGTGTTTCGGCGTATGCCACGGCAAACGGCATCGATGAGGTGTTGGTGCTGTATAACATCCCGAATTTCGCGGAAGATACCGCTGTCGCTTTGCTGTCATAAGGCCGGTGTGTATCCCGTTTGACGTGAATTCCCAAAGTGATTTCTGCTTTGATGTGGATTTCGAGGTGATTTCCGCGGCGGAATGTCCTTTGAAAATTCATTTGCTATTTTTGCTTCGGAAAAGTTTGAAAAAGGGCTTGACAAAATCGATAAAGTCATGTATAATATAAAAGCTGTGTGAAAGCACAGGACAATCTATGGACAGGTATCGAAGTGGTCATAACGGCCCTGACTCGAAATCAGGTAGTCGCGCAAGCGGCTCGTGGGTTCGAATCCCACCCTGTCCGCCAGAAAAAAGATCTGCTTTTCAGTAGGTCTTTTTTTAATAATTTGACTCGCGACGAGTGAAGTAGCTTTGTTATGAATAATTTGGCTTTATCAAAGAGTAAAAGAATATATTTACATCTTACAGGTTTATAAAAAACTCAAAAATACGGCTCCGATGAACTATGTGGTGTGAAATGCTGTGAACTCAAAAAAAGATTAAGGAATGTTTGTTATGATGATAGATTTTCAATATTCTGTGATTTTTGATTTGGTGTATCATATATTGGCTCATATGAAAGTTGAAAATGCATCTAATTTATATTCTGAAGATTATATCAACCTTATTTCAAGAAGTAAAAATGAAACTGAAAGTTCACTTTTAAAAGAGGTTGAAAAAATCACAGGATTTTATAATGATAACTTTGAAAGGTTAGCAATTGTAAACTTTCTTCCGTGTTACTGTTCCACGTTGGAGGAATTGAAAAACGTGCTTTTAACCTACAACGATTTTACCGTCGAAGACGAAGATAGGTTTATTGTGCCGTTATATAATATTATGAAGAAAGAATTTAATTTTTACGAAAGTTACTGGCTCAATGTGTATTCAGAAACAAGGGCGGACAGAATTTATTTGGAGGAATGGATGAAAGCTCGTTTTTTCAAATATGAGCCGCTATTTTTATACTTTAAAATGCAAGCCAATATCGGTTTTTCCTATTCTTTGACTTGTAACGGAAGAGGCTATTATCAAAAAAATTCATTTAATGCTATTGCGCCGTTTGTATTAGATCAAAATAAGTATAATAATACATTTTATCAATTGTTGCACGAATTTACCCATCAATTCACTGACCGCATGGTTGCCACAAAGATTAAAATGAAAGACGGAACACATACCGTTTCTGAAAATACAGTCATACTCTTTGATTATTATTTAATAAGAACGCTATATCCCGAAGATTTGGCTTCTTACTGCGAGTGGATAGGAACAACGGTAAATTGTAATTGTTTTGATGAAAATTCAATTGTTCATTGTTTTTCTGTGGATAACAGTATAAATGAGAGCTTGTTAAAATTGACAGGTGATATTAAGGAATATTTGGTAAGACCCATATGATGAACCTTTGAATTTTTCATTATCGCTATAAAGCTCAAACATTAAGGTAATATCTTTGTTGTCGTCACAGCTGATTCCCTGAAAAACCAGTGTTTTCTTCTATCCGACAAACTTTTTTGCATTTGATTTTTTGTATTTTCGCTGCATTTCCGAGATGATCTTATTCTCTTTTCCGCCCGTGAATATTAGAATAAATAATCTTCAAATACCGCATATAATAAGCCTTCTCAGGACTTGCGTATTTTTCATGGCATTAGAATATTTTTTCACTGACGGATAATTGCCAATTTTCAAAATGACCGGTTGAGGACAATTGCACTTTGCTTCTTTTCGTTTTGACATTATACAGAGAGATCTGTTTGATGAATCTGATTGTGTGAAATTCTTATTGCAAAAACGCTTAATATGTGATATAATATATTTGTTAAGAGGTAATGTGTTCCCCAACATTGATTATTCGTATCATGAGAGTACGAATTAGGTTGGGAGGAATTTGGCCTTTTATAGGCAAGAGTAAATCATTGAAACTATTGATTTCTTTCAAATTCTCATTATGAAATCAAGAAAGCGGCTGTGTGTTGACTTTTGTTGTCCCCCTGCTGTTTCACTGCTTTACACCACAATTCGAACCGATGTGTTTGCGTCGGTCTTGTTTTGTTGCGTGTAAAGCGATTGTATAATCTGAAATCGTAGTCCACGCACGATGCAAGTGCGTGGATTTTTTCGGATCAGAAAGGAGGAGGCAATGAAAAAAGTATCCGGAAAAACGCATACCCAAAAGCAGTTGGATGATTGGGCAAATCAGAATAATCCGAACAACAAGGCTTATAAAGCAAACAAGGATAATCATTCAAGCCAAATGAATCCCAATCATAAGACGCATCAGCAGGTTCACAATTCTCGCCGAAGAAGCAAAGCACAGCTTTGGCCTGATTGGGCTCCCGACTATCCCGATTATGACGATTAAACATTTTAAGGAGGCAAATCTATGAGTAAGCATTTCTTTGATTATGATGATGGCGATTTCGCGCACACCATTTCTGATAATATGGCTATTGACTCCGACGGTAATATGATGATGCGCATGGGCGACAATATGGCTATGGATATGGACAGCGGAGAACTTCACATCATCTCGTCATGGGAAGATGAAGACGAGGACGATTAAAAAGGGAGATCACTGTAACTGAACACCGCAGCCTCACACCTCATTCCAAAAATGCGGGGCTACGGTGTTGTGCCGTAAAAACTATTTTAATCGATAGTAGCGGGTGCTTTTTCCTTTGCCCTCTTTTTTCAGTTCACCGCCTGATACAAGCTTGCGCAAAGCACCCTCGATGGAGCTGTCGCTGAGGGTCGGGCATAACTCACGGATATCCTGCTTGTTGAACCGCCCGATTTTATTTTTGCTTGCTCTGCGCACCATTTCAAGTGCGGGCAGTTTGGTTTCCACAAGCGCTACACGCTCATCCAGGTCCTTGTATGCAGCCAAAATTGTACCGAGCAGATACTTGATAAAGGGCAGAGCATTTTCCGTCCCCTCATGCCAGCCGTTTTGGGACTGCACCAGCGCATCGTAGTATAAATCTTTATTTTGGGCAATCTTGGCTTCAAGCGAAATATACTTGCCCACGAAAAACCCGTTTTGGTATAAAAGCAGTGTGGTGAGCAGACGGCTCATTCTGCCGTTGCCGTCGTTGAACGGATGAATACACAGAAAATCATGGATAAAAATCGGAATCGCAATCAGCGGTTCCAGCTCCATATTTCCGATGACACGGTTGTATTCTTCGCAGATTTTGTCAAGCGCCTCCGGCGTTTCAAAGGGAGAAAGCGGCGTAAACAGAATCTCCGTATACCCGTCCGGATAGGTGGCGCTGATATAGTTCTGCACAGTTTTTGTGCGCCCCGCAACCGGGTTGTTCATGTGACTGTACAAGATTTTATGAAACTGCAAAATGTAGTTTTGCGTAATGGGAATTGCATCAAAATCATTGTGAATGATGTTCAGCACATCACGGTATCCTGCGATTTCCTGCTCGTCACGGTTTTTCGGCGCAGTCTTTTCCTCAACAAGTTGCCGTATCCTCGTGTTCGTGGTAACGATGCCCTCAATGGCGTTTGATGCCTCGGTGCTTTGTATTTTGGCAATTTCAACGAGCTTTTCAAGTTCCTGCGGGCGCTGTTTCAGATACAGCTCCTGTTTTCCGGCTTCCTTGTATATGGCTGCAATCAATCCTAAGATATCCGAATCCCACTTCTGCTCTTTGATTGCGGAATAGTTGAAGGTTCTCATTCCCTTACCTCCGTTGTGTTTCCCTTAAATAATAGCACAAAACAAGGGAACAGTCAATAGATTGTGCGAATTTTCCCTTATTATTGTATCAGAAATAAGGAAATTATACTCCGTTGTTGCTCGGTTTGTCCCGCCAGAAACAAAAAATGCTGCCCCACCGTTTCTGATATAATCCCCATAGTGTAGACTTGAAAATTTTTTGTTTTTTCAAGTGTCTACTCTATGGGGATTATATCAGGAATTTCCTGATAAATTATTTTTGTTTTTTTCACTGTCTACTTGACAGGGGGCACATCAACTTGCTCGGGGTTTGTTACTTGGTGTTTTATCAATTCCGGGTTTAATGCGTCAAGCATAGGACACGGAACGAAAGGACAAATCGCAAAGTGCAGCCGAATATCTTGGAGCAGCGCTCAAGCCGGGGATTTAGCCTTTTACGGTGATTTATCGCACGTCGGAATCATTGCCGGAAAGGACGCTGCCGGAAACATTCTTGTTATCCATTGTTCAAGCGGCGGGAATAATGTCGTTATCACAACAAACAGCGGTTTCGGCTTTGCGGCAAGACCGAGGTGCTATTAAAAAAACATAAGACAGCGATGAGCATTTCTATATGCCTTTCGCTGTCTGTATGAAAGAACCACACAACTGAGAATTATTCTCTGCTGTGTGGCTCTGTTATTATTTTTCCTGTGCATACAGTGCCGCAAAATTAAGAAGCTGCTTTTTTGAGGAAACGCCGAGCTTGCTGTAAATATTGCCGTTATGGTATTTAAGCGTACTTTCTTTAACTTCTGCAATCTGTAAAATTTCAGGAACGGTTTTTCCCTCCAGATAGAGGTCAAATATTGTTCTCTCCTTGGGAGTAAGGCTGCGTAAACCCGAACAGAAATGATCATAATCATCCTGTATGATGATATTTTTATGCTCTTTCATCAAACGCTTGTTTTCGGTTCTGATGCGTTCAATCTCGCTTTGCAGACTCTCGTTTTTTTCGGAATGCTCATCGAAGATTTTTTGATATTCGTTATCCTTTCCGGCAAGAAATGCAAAAAGGTCGTCAATTTCCATAATACCGCTTTGGCTTTCATCGGAATATGTCTTTTCGGATTGCTTTATTTTGTCAAGCGATTTTTTTATCGGAAGGATAAATCGTTTTGAAAAATACAGGCTAAGGCTTAAAACAGCAAATCCCAAAATCAGAATTATGAGTATAAGCTGTACGGTGTTTTTCGTTTCCAGCCCGGAATAATCCGCATATGGCATCATAACCGTGATCGAATAAGGCGTGTTTTCGGAATAAAGAGTTGTGTTTCTCGTCATGCCGATATATGCGCCGTATTCATTTTTTAAAGCGACAAGACCCTTTTTCAGCGGCTTGATTTTGAGGGAATCCTTAGGTGCAAGAAAATATCCGTTTTTTGCTCCGCAGCTTAATCCCTCTTTGATATTGATTTCTTTATCGTCCGAGCGGGAGAATATGCAGGTTATGTGCGGAAGCGTGGACGGCTGTGCGTGTGCGGACTTAAAAACGCTTTCGTTTACTTCAAAGCCGCAGATGCCGTAAACGCTGCCTTCCGCACCTCTGATTGGAAGCGCTACAAGCATAACACGCTCCGACGTTCCGGGAAGCGTTATAATATTACAAATGTGAGCGGCTTTTTCAAGCGGCTCGGCGGTATCCGAAAGAATTTCCTCAAAATTCGGGAATCCCGCAGAGTCAAATTCCAAATGCCATTTCCGGTGAGGCATAATGCCTTTGTTTATGGCAGCCTTCACATTTCCTCTGTAAAGGAGCATTGTTTCCTTGTTCGTTGTTCCGAACAGATCCTGATTAAGATACACGCCTGCTTTTGAGCCGCTTTCGCCGGTTTGAGATGCGTTAATCAGAATAAAAGCGCCAGAACAGCGTGCCTTTAAAAGCTCGTTCTTCAATAAATCAATATAGCGTTCCTCAAGAGCGTTGATATGCAAAGAAGAATTCTGAACGACGCCAAAATCTGTATTTTCCGCATTAAGATATTTCTCGGTAAGCTGTGCGGCTTTTTCGGAAAGCTGCGCGCCGCGCAAGGTAATATCATTGTAGTAAGACGTCATTTCACGGTCGAAAAACTCAATCTGAAGGCTTAATATATCCGATATTTTATCCTCGGTTGTCGAAAAACGTCCGAACAGGAAAAGAAAAGCCGCAAATATAAGCAATAAAACGATAGCCAGGATAAACATATATCCAAACAGCTTTTTTTGCATAGATTGTCTTTTGTTTCTTACCGATATTTGCATAAAAATCCCCCGTCTATTTTTCGCAGAGCTTTTGCCAAAGTCCCTCGGCAAGTGTTTCGGGCGGCGTGTTGCTTAATATAAATTGTTTCTGTTCGTTTCTTAAATAATCGTAAAATGCGTAAACTCTGCTGTAATATTCGGGACTTTGCTGTTCCGACAAAACCTCCGAGCTTTCCTTAACTTTTTTTAGGGCTGCATAGAGTTTTTCATAATCGGCTGTCTTGAAACGGCAGTCGTCTATTTTGTCAAACGCACCGTTTGTAACCGGCATATAACCTGTTTGGCATACGAACTCAAGATTTCTCTCCGGCTCGGTGAGCCATTTGGCAAAAATCACTGCCGCCTCTGCTTTTTGACTTGATGTTTTATATGCGCAAAGACCGACTCCGGCTTGCGTGATATACGGCTTTTTTCCGCTTTCTGCGGGCAGAGGCAGTATCTCCAGATCCATCGGCTCGCTCGTTCCGTCCTCATATGTCACGGTATCATTATAGTAAAGAATGGCGGCGGACGAGCCTATGCCGGCTACAACCTCGCCTGTCATCACCTGTGTGTTTGAATAGAGATTTGAAAGCATAATATGCCCTTTTGCAAGCGAATCCGCAAATTTCATGAAGGTTTGCTTAAAAATCACGTTTGACGGGTCATAGAATCCGTTGTCGGCAAAAATATTTCCTGCGCCGCTTTCCGCAGCCGCAAGCTCAATGGCGCGCAGCGGATAATCGAAAGCGCAGAACGGTTTTCCGCCGGACCAGTCGTAGAATTTTGCAGCAGCGTCAAAAAATCCGTTCCAATCGGACAGTGATTCATAGGTAACGCCCGTATCGGCTGAAAAGCGTTCAAACTGACCGCCGGCGATGAATAAAAGATGCGTGGATTTGGACACCGGGAACACGGACAGCTTTCCGTCTGCCGTACCGTCCTCCAAAAACCCCGGAACGTATGCCGCAAGCTCTTTTTCGGAAAAATATTCGTTCCAGTCAAGTAAACAATCCGTTCCAAGCTCTAACGCATTGCTTTTGTGCGCAAAGAAAAGGTCGGGCATTTCGGCGGAACCGGGAATCTTGTTATGTGCGTCAAGCAGCTTTTCGCCTATTTTGGAGGCGTTGGACATTGCCGTGACATTGATAATGATACCTTTTTCCATGCCGACTGTTTCGTTAAATTCATCAATAAGCCGGTTCATCGGCGAATCCGACTGTTCCCCGTACACGTGCCAGAGAGAAAGAGTAACGGGATTGTTTTTGTCAAGCTCCGACTTTTTGCAGCCGGAAAGACAGTAAGCCGATAGGATAAATACGAGTAAAAGCAAAATAGTTTTTCTTATCTGCCGCATACCAAAAGCCCTCCGTGATAAGTTCTGCTGATTTTTATCCGTTCCTGCGGTTTTACACCGGAATTTTGCCGAAAAATACAATTATCCTATACTTTTTCCCCTACTTTTTCAAAAAAACTTTGTTTATTTTGAAATTTCTCCTATACTTTTGGAAAAAAGTAGGGGGACAAAAAGATATTTTTATATATAATGTAAATATGTAAAAACAACAATTTGCAGCACCGGAAAGAATTATCTGCAAAAAAAGATAAAGGGGGACCTTTTACGTATGTGTTTCAAGCTATTATAAAGTAATCGCAGTTTCTTAAGTAAAAAGACGGGTTCTTTTTTAGCAGACATATCCAACACAAGCATATCACATTTTTGGCAATTAGTCAACGGTTTGCGGATAATTTGCGTAGGTTTGTGCAAAAGAAATGGGTTTATAAGTTTTTCAGAGAGGAGGCGAGGCGTATGATAAATGAGAAGCATAAAACGGCTGCATACAAAATTATTCCGTCACAGGGCGGAAACCGGTACAGCTTTTTCTGCGAATTGTCGGGGATGCTTGTCTGTACCACAGGAATATATTCTGCAGACGATCCGGAGGCGGAGCTTTCGGCGGCATGGGAAGCGGAGGGCAAGAAAAATTTTAATTTATGCCACTTGTGCGGCAGATGGGTTGATTCGATTGTATACAATCCGGATACGCTTACGTGCGTAAATTGTGCGCCTCTCGAGGAAGAAGCAAAGTATTGCAAGCACTGCGGAGCCAAAGCAAACGGCGGAGACATAATCTGCTCTGTATGCGGCAAGAAATTGTTATATGGGGAAGGTGATGACCATGACGAGCTATAAACTGACAAAAAAGGATGCTTTGGAGTATTTCGGCTTCGGTACGAAAAAAATGAAAAGCTTTAAAATCTGCCCGTGCTGCGGCAATGCGCAGAATGCAAAAAACAGATCTTGTGAGGTTTGCCGCACGAGGCTGCCCGGTGAGACGGTTTTTGATATTTACAAATCAAAGCACCGCTGCTGTGAAAAATGCGGAAACGTTCTCCCGAACGATGCTGAGTATTGCCCTATGTGCGGAGCAAAGCAAATTCATGAAAGAGAGGCGATTTGATTATGAAGATTATGAAAAGAAATCATGTGAAACATGCCGTTGTTCTTTTTGCCGTTGCCCTTTTAGCAGCCATTTTCAGCTTTACGGCAGCTGCAGACTATTCCGACGGTCAGAACTGCGGAAGCTGCGGTCACTACCACTGGGACAGCTATTGCTGCGGAAACTGCGGCCGCTGCACGGAGGACTGTACCAATAGTGAATGTTATGAAACCACTCATTGCCACAGCTGCGGAGAATGTTTTGCCGATATGAGCGAAAACGAATACTGCACCGAGTGCTGGAATTGTATCTCCTGCGGCGAAAACGAACACTGCAAATATTGCGGAGAGTGCGGCAGGGATATCTGCAGCGACTGTCATATCTGCGAAGACTGCCGCCAGACGAACGGCGCCATTTGTCCGTACTGCGACGCCTGTCTGACTTGTCTTTACGGCGAGGGAAACCTTTCGGAGGAGGAATTGTGCAAGACCTGCCGTGCAACTCTTGCCTGCTGTCTGGAAATCGTTTGCCAGCAATGTCTGTCCTCCTGCAACCAATGTAAATCCCTCGATGAATTCTGCGATTCCTGCAAGAGATGCGTCGACTGTATTCCGGACGGGCTCATCTGCGTGCAATGCGGCACGTGTAAGGATTGCTGGTCGGATGCACACTGTACGGAATGTAACAGCTGCGAATATGAATACCACGATACCTGCGAACTGTGCGATAATTGCGCCGAAAAAGACGACAGAATCTGCGCAAGCTGCGGAGGCTGCGGTTTTTGCAACGACTGGGAGCCGAGCGAAATTTGTACCAACTGCGACGCTTGCCCCCAAGAATACGACAGACTCTGTGAGGAAGGGGAGCACTGTAATCTTTGCTGGGAGTGGATTTGTGAAAACTGTAATCAGTGCAGCTACGACGGCTACATACTGTGTTCGGATTGCGGAGAGTGCTGCAGCTCGTGCGAAAATTTTTGCGACGAATGTGAAAAATGCGAGGAATGCTGCCGCAGAACCAGCGAAGAAAACGGCTGCTACCACGATATATGCGTGGAAAGCAGTGACTGGGATGATCCTTCTCACCGCTGTCAATCCTGCGAAAACTGCTTTGAAGAAGATGAATTGTGCGACTACTGCGGCGTTTGCGCGGATTGTTGTCTTAACGAAAGCCAGGTGAATGGCTGTGACCACGGCATATGCGTAGAAAGCGCAGAGTGGGATGCGGAGGATCATCGTTGCGGCGGCTGCGGCGATTGCTTTGAAGAAAACGAATTCTGCCCCAGCTGCGGATACTGCCTGGATTGCTGTTTGAACAATGCCGACCTTGCCGGATGCGTCCACGGCATCTGCATTGAAAGCGGTGAATGGCTAACCCATTTCTGCGGTCAGCATGGCGGCTGTGTGGAGGTTTTGTGTGACATCTGCGGCGGCTGTGCCGGCTGCTGCGATAAAACACGTGTACAGCAGAATTGTACACACACGCACGTTTGCCCGGGCTCCTCGGGCTGGAGCAAGCATTTCTGCAAAACGTGCAATAAGTGCTTTGCGCCCGGCGAGATGTGCCAATACTGCGGCAAGTGCCTTGTCTGCTGCAAGGCGGCAACGCCCTGCTCCTGCGGAAACGACATATGTCCGAGTGACCCGAAATGGGTCGACCACTATTGCACATCGCACGGAACCTGCTTCTCGAAATGCCCTCACGGTGCACATACACATACGCCGGGAAGCACCTATGTGCAGGAGGACGCCAACAGGCATTATCAGACCTGTACCATTTGCGGTATGGCGATGAACCGAAACAGACACAGATTCGGAGAAGGGGTTCGTGAAAACTTTTCCGAAGTTTTTGGAAAGCCTACCGCAATCATGCGTTTTACCTGCCTTGACTGCGGATACTCTGAGAGAAAGATGAACTCGGTTTCGTCTGCCTGCGTAAACGGAACGTGTGAAGGCAGTGAAGTACTGGCGTATAACACAACGCACCACTGGAGACAATGCAGCCGTTGCGGTGACGTGAAAGTCAACACAAAAACAACGCACGATTTTTCGAAGAACCCCTATGCCTGCGGCGCTTTGAACTGTTATTATAAGAAAATTGCCGCACCGGGAATCGATACGGTCGGCGGCAAAGATCTTGAATGGGACTATGTTACCTATGTCAACGGCAAAGAAAAATATTACGCTGCGGTCGAATTTACGGCGATATTCGGTGAAAAACTGATAATTCCGTATACGCTGCTATGCGGCGAAAATGTTAAAATGTCGATTATCGACCCCGAAACAGGTATGAAAATAATTCCGCAGCAGATGGTGTCCTACACAAAGGATAGCGTTATTATGGATTTCCAGACGCCGCAGTTCCAGACCCAGTTTGAAAATCAGTACGGTAAGTGCGGCAGATATGAATTTATCCTGCGCGCACATAACGAGCTTGGAAATTATGAGGCATACTACAACAGCGACGTGCGGTTCTTTATCAACCTGCCGCACGAAACGGCGGAATGGCAGATGAACGAAACGCAGCACTGGAAGATCTGCTCCAATCCGAATTGCCCCGACGGCGGCAAGCGCGTGAATATCGGCGCACACGACTGGCGCCACGGCGACTCCTGCGTTGCCTGCGGAAGGATCCGCCCCGTGCGCATCACCTGGCAGACGGCCGATCCGAAGCCGACCTATCGGCACGGACGCGATGACAAAAACTTCGTTAAGCTTTCGGTCAAGGCGCGCGGAAGTAATCTTACTTATCAGTGGTACAACGCTTATTACGATGCCAACGGAGGTGTTAAGTTGTATAAAGCTCCCGACATAGAGGAACACCCCGAAAACGGTCATGCGGGCACAAAAACCGATACGCTGACCGTTGGACTGTATGACGCAATGTGCGGCGAGGTTTTGCAATATGAGGATGAATTCATGTTTGTCTGCGTTGTTACCGGCGACGGCGGCACGGCGCAGTCCAAGCCGATTCGCATTACTCCGCAGCACGACACCTCGTCTTATGAGTACAGAAATAGTGTGGCATATACAGGCAGTCGGACAGACAGACATATGGTAATATGCAAAAACTGTTACGAAGAATTTTATTTGCAGGCGCACACGCCGGGTTATTGGAAAACCACCAAGGAGCCCACGGTTGACGCCGAGGGCGAGCAGACCTATTACTGCGCCGACTGCGGCTTAACAAGGCAAAAGCAGAGCATTCCAAAGCTTGCCGCACCGCATACGCACAACTTCACCGTGGTGGCGCATGACAACATTGCGCACTGGAATACTTGCTCCGACGAATCCTGCAGACGTTCCGACAACTCCTACGTTCGCCATACATACAGCGACTGGGTGACTGTGACAGCACCGACGACAACTGCGCCGGGTCTTAAGAAACGCATCTGCTCGCAAGCCGGCTGCTGGAACGAACAAACCGCGCCGATAGCAGCGTTGACGCATGTCTGCTCCTTTGTCAACAGTTCATATGCGCACGACGAAACGAGTCACTGGCTGGAATGCGAGAGCCCGGACTGCTCCGAAAAGCTCCGCGTGATACCGCACCATTACGGACAGATGGTATTTCCCAAAAAACCGACTCTGACTGAGGAGGGAATCGGCCATCACGTCTGCGACGTATGCCTTTACGAAGAAAATGTAACGATTCCGAAGCTTGTCGAAGAACCTGTATTGCAGTTGCTCGGTCAAAACGGTGAATATCGTATTCACGCTTCCAACGGCGGACTCTCTGCCTATGTTTGGATAGCAAGCTACAAAAACGGACGGATAATTGACGTAAAAAAAGAATTTATCCGCTACACGGATATGCCGGTACTCGACGCTTCCGTCGGCACCCTTGAGCTGAACATTTCGGATGCGGATGAGATTAGGGCGTTTATGTTCAGCTATGATAATAAGATAAAGCCTCTTTTGCCGATGGCAAGACTGAAATTGACAAGCAATTCGTAAGGAACGGTTGATCGTGAATATGAAACAAAAACTATTGTCCTTTTGCCTTATTTTCCTCATAGCGGCAACGCTGCTGCCTGTTTTGGCAGCAGCGGACAGTGAGGCGGCGGAAACGCCGCCTCAGGATACAGACGGTTATTATCTTTTGGACAGCGCGGAGGATCTTTATTGGTTTTCTTCCTATGTAAACGGGAGAGAAACGAATGCAGACGCGGTCAATGCGCGCCTTACGAAGGATATCGATTTGAATCCGGGCGTTTCCTTTGCCTATGACGCGGAAACGGGCAAAATAACCGTTTCGAAAGGCGGAAAAAGTTTTCATCTCGGATCGGGACTGAAAGGCACGGTCCTCGGCGCACTTGACGACGGCGAAACGGCGTTCAGCCTGAATCCGTGGACGCCGATCGGCACGGCGGCAATGACATATGTCGGCACCTTTGACGGAAACGGTCATACCGTGGACGGCGTTTATGTCAATGACGAAAATCTCGGCTACGCCGGCTTTTTCGGCCTTATCGGCGACAAAAACGCGAATAACCATTACAGCGGTCACGTAAAAGACCTTGCGGTCGGAGAAAACTCCCTTATTCTCGGTTATAAATGCGGAGGCAGCGGTTCTACAGGCGGAATAGCTGCAATGGCAATGAGTATCGATACGCTTACTAACTGCGTCAACCGTGCGGCGATTGTCGGAAGAAGCAGCTATGTTTCATTCAACAGCAATGCGTCGAGTGTGGGTATGGTTGGCGGCATTGTCGGATGTATGGCGGGAAAAGCGGAAAACTGCGAAAACTACGGTACGGTTGTCAGTGACAATTATGCCGGAGGCATTGCCGGAAATTTGACCGGCGGCAGAACAAATACCTATGCGCAGGCATATGTATCGCTTGAAAACTGCCGAAACTACGGTGAGGTTTACGGTAATGAAGCCCTTGTATCCGCAACCGAAACAAGCGGTCATGCAGGCGGCATTGTTGGAAATTCGGGCGGCGGTGATACGTTCGGCTGTGACGGCGGCATTATTGCAGGCTGTATCAATTTCGGAAAGGTTCGCGCAAGCGGTGCTGCCGGAGTTGTATATCAGGCGCGGGAGGGAACACGGATTCAATACTGCGCAAACAGAAACGAGATTACGGCGTCTATGGTTGCCGCAGGGCTTGTCGGCTATATCGACTGGGGCGGATGCACTTTAGAGTCAAGCTATACCGCCGGAAAGTTGACCTTGACCGGAGAGGGCGGCGAAGCGGCGATTGCATATCCGATTGCCGGTTTGCTGAGAAATTTCCTCGGAAATTTTCCAAGCTATACTGTACGAAAATGTTATAACGACAGCACCGTATATCCGTGTGAGGACAACGCTCTTGCCGGTGCAAACATCAACATGAACGCGTGCAGCAGTGTTGCGACTTCTGTTTTTGCAACCGGTGAGCCGGCCTATAAAATGGGCTCGTGGTATGATCTGCGTTGGAAACAAAATATTCCGGAGCCTTACGAAGAAGGAAAAATTCCCGAAGATTATCCGAATATAACGGGAACAAGAATTGTTTCATATATTACACACTATTGCTGTCATACTGACGCAACAAACAAAAATGCACACAAAAAATCGTTTTATTCAAATTCAACCGAGAATATTACCGATGAACACACTCCAAACGAAAACGGTATCTGTACGCACTGCAACAAGGATCTGAGAAAGCCGATTTTCTCTAAAGACGTGCTTTACGAAGCAAAGGTGGGAAAATCGTACAATGTGAGAATCAGCGTAAGCGAAGATCCGCCAAGCTTAAAAGATGACATCAAGGCGGTTGTCAGTGAAACAGACGATACGGCATACAGCTTTACGCATGGGCTTACCGGAAAAGCGGATAATAACTGGCGTTACGGCTATTATTACGATATTTTCGGAGTTCCGACCGAAACGGGAACGCTTCGGTTCACGCTTTCTGCGGAAAACGAAAACGGCATCACCCGGAAAACATACACATTAATAATAAATGAAAGCGATCCGCTTGAAATTACAACGCAAAGCAGGCTGGACAATGCAACGGTCGGGTCGGAATATTCGCGCAGCCTATCGGTCAATTCGGATATTGCCGCAGCATGGGGCGTCGCGGACGGTTCATCCCTTCCGGCAGGACTTTCGCTTAACCGCGAAACGGGCGCGATCAACGGCACACCGACAGAAAGCGGCAAATATACCTTTTCGGTAACTGCCGAATGTGCAGATATGATAACCTCAAAGGAGTTTAATCTTACGGTTTTGCCGGAGGGCGGCTGTTTGCATGAGGAATTGACGCGTATTCCGGGTACGGCGGCAACATGTATGAAAGACGGCGTTGCGGATTATTATTACTGCGGCTTTTGTGACCGGTATTATAAGGACGAACAGTGCAAAAAACAGATTTGGGATATTGAGTACGCGCTGAAAGCGGAACTTAAAACCGCCGCTCGGCACACCGACGAAAACAATGACGGCGTGTGCGACTTTTGCAATAAGCCTATGCCGGTATTTATAAAAGTAACGGACGAAAAAGATATTGTTTACGGCGGTACATATATATTTGTCGCTGAAATCGGCGGTAAATATTACGCGCTTATGGCACCGCCGGAGGACGGAAAAACCGGCGAAAGACAATATCGCAATATTATGGGCGTTGCCGAGATAATGCCCGATGCAAACGGCAATTTTGCTTTTAACGCGCTTTGCGCAGCCGAGGCTGTAATGCTGAAAACGGAGTTTGCCGCCGAGTGCGGTCCGCTTGACGCAGGAAAACCGCGCTACGGACTAAGTACGGTTTTTGAAAATGCTCGTTACGGACTTATGGGCGACTACAATGTTTACAATATGTATCCCAACGAACCTGCAAAATATGGCTACCGCATTGTGCTGGAACCAAACAAGACCGCAAAAATTGCTTCTGTCTATAACGAATGCTGGAATGTCGGCTCGGACGGCAAGGGCGAAAAAAGCGGGGATACCTTGCCATATGGAATATTGCGTGCGTTCGATATGAATTATAATGATGAAAATACAAAATTCATGACAATGCAGACTGAAAGCTATTACAACGGTGAAAAGCAGCTTTACAGCGGTGCGCAAATGACGCAATATCCGATTTATCTGTACAAAATGACCGTTTGCGGCACAGTCGGCGAGAAAAGCTATACGGTATCTGACGGTCAAAACAATGTTAACACCGCGGAGCTTCCGGGAATGCTTTCCAATTATCAAGGCTTGGGACTTTCAAATGTCAGCGGACTGACGAATGCGGTAAATATTGCTTTTATCACCGATACGGTCGCTAATGCGCAGACGGAGGTAACAGCACTGGATACAAGGGCATATGCTACGATATCTGTAAACGGATATACAGCCGTAACCGATGAAAAGGGCAACGAAATCGCTACTTCGATCACCTATTCGGTAACGCCGCATTTGAGTGTTGCCGGTGCGGACGGGGAGGAAATTGCCGGCTGCGAAATTACAGATGAAAGCCTGAACGGTGCAGAGCTGACCGTCAATTTGCATACAGGCGGCATTGAACCGCAGCAGGTCATCCATTACAAAAAAGACGGCACAAAGGAGTTTTTCTATCCGGAGTATTCTGAAAAGGCAGCAAACGGCGCAAAAACCTTCGAATATGAATCGGACGGGCGCGGCGGCGGCTTTGTGACAATCCGCATCACAGATTTTTCGGATATCAAAATCCTTGCGGAAGCCGAGCCGGAAACGGATTATGCAATACGCTATGACGGAAAAACGCTTGCGATAGATTGTGGAAAAGACGGTGCATATACGGTTGTATTTGCGAGCTATGATGCGAGCGGAAAAATGACGGCTGTCAAAACGCTCACAACGGAATTTAACGCAGGCGTAAATTCGGAGATTGAACTTCCCGAGGGGGTAACGCTTGAAGCAGGCGACAGAATATTCCTTTTGGAAGATCTTAAAACGCTAAGACCGCTTTGTGATGCATTTGCGGTAAAAAAACAGTAATATCCATTTTGTAAAAATGTGGATATAAATAATTTTTTTAAGGAGGTCCATTATGAAAGGGAAAATGTTTTTGAAGGTCACGGGGATTCTGATGATCATCGGCGGAGCGTTTGGTATCATCGGAGGCTTTGTCGCACTGATCGGAGCAAGTGCTTTGGCGGCGGTTCTTGAAACAAGTGCCGGCGGACTTGTGTTTTCAAGCGTGCTGATTCTGGCAAGCGCAATATTTCAGCTGATTGCCGGAATTATGGGCGTGAAAAATTGCGAAAAGCCCGAAAAGGCGCAAAGCTGCCTGATTATGGGTGTCGTTGTGGCAATTTTAAGCGTAGCCGGAAATGTTATCTCAAATGTGCTTGGCAGCCAATTTAGTATTATTAACTACGCTACCGGCCTGATCATTCCGGTTCTGTACATAATCGGTGCGGCCAAGAATAAAGAGACGGTATAAGTCAAATATTCCGGATATTCCCGCCGTCGTTTTTCGGCGGCGGGAGCAACCGGGTAAAGAGAAAGCGAAACAATGCACGCGGTGTAAAACCATAAGTATCCTTGCTGCGGCGATGCGGCTGTTATAAAAAAGCGGCGTTTTTGCCGGACAATTTAAGCTTAAGAAAAATAAAAAGAATTTGGCGCGTTTTAGGATGCATAAAAACTCTGCGCAATGAAAACGGCGGTTAAAAATGACATTTCCGGAAATTATATGAAGCCGGACAGTATGAATTTTGATTTTTTCAAGGGATATATTCCTTTGCAGCGCCGTAACAAAAACGGAAAAACCGAAATCGGATTCCGGCGGCCATACGTCGTCTTCGGACACAAGCTGCGGCGGAAGGAGCGGCAGCTTAAAAAACAAATTTTAAGGAGAAATAATTATGGGAATCGGTGATTTTTTCAAGAATATTTTCGGTAAGAAGAGCTGTGCGTTATGCGGGAAGGAATGCGGCATGATGCACCGTTCAAAGATCAAGAACAAAGAATTCCTTTGCTCTGACTGCGGAAATTTATGTTCAAAATATATTCGCTTGAGTGAACTCACATTAGATGAAATCAAGGAACATATAGAGTATATGAAGCGGCAGAACAGGCTTTATGAGGAGGTTTATGCAAAAGAGGGCAAAAAAAGCACCTGCCCCTCCACTCTTAAAGAGATGGGAATTGAGTTCTGTGACGATTTGGGAATGTTTCGGATCGTATACAGGAGCGATGCGAGCAGAGGCAAGCTGAAAGAGCTGTTCCGCTATGATCAGGTGGCGAGCTATGAGGAATACATAGAAGAAACGACCGCAACCGAACAGGGAAAAGCTCCTGAATTTAAGCAATGCGGATTAAAAATCAAGCTTTTGGGTGGAAATATGAGCAAGGTGAATACAGACAATAAAAAAGGACTCCGCCCTCATCCGTATATTAAGCAGGAGATTAAAGTCTGCTTCAGCAAAAACAATCGGTCGGATATGCAGTATGTACTTAATGCAAAGCGTCATTTTGATTATATTTTCGGTGTTCATGACGACGAAAGAGGCTTGTTCGGCTTCGGCAGAAGCAAGGCGGAAAAGAGAGAGGACGCGGCAGCTATAGGAATGGCGGCAGCCTTCGGAACGGCATTTAAGGCGGCGACCAAGGGGGAGGACGCAATAACGGAGGCGGATAAAGAAAAACTGAAAGAAGGCATGAATGCCGTAAACGATGCGGCAACCGGCGGCATGGCGGTTTATACAAGACGTGCGGACGAAGCAGAGGCGAGGATAAATTAACGGACGGCGAGGCGTATGAAAAGAACGTCCTGAGGATTCGTTTCAATTCAACATGCATGCCTGATACAGGGAATATAACAGCGTATAAAAAATAAAAATTGAGAGGAGAACGGAGTTATGGGACTTTTAAAAGCGGGCGTAGGCGCTCTCGGCGGCGTTTTAGCTGATCAATGGAGAGAGTTTTTCTACTGTGAAAGCTTAGATGCCGATACACTTGTTGCAAAGGGCGAAAAGCGCACGGGAAAAAGAAGCTCTAACACAAAGGGCAGCGACAACATTATTTCAAACGGCTCAATCATTTCGGTAAATGAGGGGCAGAGCATGATTATCGTGGAATCGGGCAAAATTGTTGAATTTTGCGCCGAGGCGGGCGAGTTTGTCTATGACAATTCAACAGAGCCGAGCATTTTCTGCGGCAAGTTAGGCGAAAGCATAAAACAGAGCTTTGCACAGGTTGGCAAACGCTTTACCTTTGGCGGTGAGCCGGGAAAAGATCAGAGAGTTTATTACTTCAACACCAAGGAAATCACGGGCAACAAGTTCGGAACGTCTTCTCCGGTGCCTTTCCGGGTGACGATTGACGAGTCAATGAACTATAAGCTGTCGGTGGATTTAAGGTGTAACGGCGTGTATTCCTATAAAATAGCCGACCCTGTTATGTTTTATACCAATGTAAGCGGTAATGTGGAAGCCGTATACAGCCGCTCGGCAATTGACGAAATGTTAAAGAGCGAGCTTTTGGACGCATTAAGACCTGCGTTTGCGCAGATTTCGGCGATGAAAATCATGTATTCCGAAATACCGGCGCATACAAAAGAGGTTACGAAGGCTCTTTCGGAGGAGCTTAAAGCCGAGTGGAGGGAAAAGCGCGGAATCGAGCTTTTCGCCGTAAGCATTAACGGCGTGTCTATCCCCGAGGATCAGAGAAAAAAGATTACCGAATGGGAAGAAAACGTTATGACAACAAATCCGAATATTGCGGCGGCTCGCATTGTAGGAGGTCAGACAGACGCTATGAGAACGGCTGCGGCAAACGAAGGCGGAATGGGCGCAATGGGCGGATTTTTCGGAATGAATATGGCGCAGAATGTAGGCGGCATGAATGCCGGCAATCTGTTTGCAATGGGTCAGCAGCAACAGCAGCAGGCTCAACAGCAGCAACAGCCGGCACCGCAGGCTCAACCGGCAGGCTGGAGCTGTGAATGCGGACAGACGGGCAACACCGGCAAATTCTGTATGAATTGCGGAAAACCGCAGCCGCAAACGAACGGCTGGACCTGCTCCTGCGGAGCGGTAAACAAGGGAAAATTCTGTCAGAACTGCGGAAAGCCCAAGCCTGCCGGTGCACCGCTGTATAAATGCGACAAATGCGGCTGGGAGCCTCAGGATCCGCAAAATCCGCCGAAATTCTGCCCGGAATGCGGCGACATATTTGATGATAATGATAAGCAGTAGAATTGCGGCAGCAAAATCCGTGTGATGAATGAAAAAGGAGCAAGCAGCAATGCAAGCGAAAGTTTCATCTGTTCCGGTAACATGGAAAGAATTATCTGCTTTGCCGTAATTCTATAAAAAAAAGAAAACTGTTCTGAAAACACACCGCTGGAAGGCGGCGGTGTGTTTTGAAAATAAAAAACAAACAATAACAGTGGGGGTTTTTATATCATGAAAAAGCTATTTGCATTGATTTTAGCAATCGGTATGGTGTTCTCGCTTGCGGCATGCGGCAGAGACAAAACCGGAAACGACGAGGAAAACAACAAGGAAACGAATCAGGAAATAAACCAGGAAACGAATAAAGAAACAAATCAAGAAGCAAATCCGGACGCCGATCCGGCACCGAAAAAGCTTGATTATGCCAATATGACTGAGGATGATCTGATCAAAGAGTTTATCAAGGATGAGACAGAGGTATCCTTGGATGAATTTGTGAATCTTGTCTCTACATACTCGTATGCAACAATCAATGACAAGCTGGAGCTTGATGAAAATATAACCGATAAAGCGATCCGAAAATTGAAGGATAATAAAGCAAAGCTGCCTGCAGCAGCGGATTTTGTCGCTCCCTTGCTCGAAAGCGACGCACCGCAGGTAAGAGGCTATGCTTTTTCAAATATCGCCACGTTTTTGGGAGCAAGTGATGCGCATAAAGCGGCGGCAAAGGAGGTTCTGAAAAACGAAAAGGAGCCTTATGTTATTAAATGTGCGGTCAAAGCTCTTGCCAACGAAGGCGGCAGTGATGCAGAAATCGGCCAATTCCTGCTTGATGCGGCAAAGAACGAAAACGCAGTTGTAAGAAGACAGGCAGCATCCGCTCTCAACAGCTCGTGGAACAAGACTCTTGACGGAGCGGTTGAGGCAGAGATCGAGCTGATGAAGGATTCGGATAACGAGGTCCGGAAAGCGGCCTATGAGTATGCCGGCAGACTCGGCGATGACAGAGTGGTTGAGCCTATCTCGGAAATGCTGAAAAACGAGGATGACGCAGACCTCCATTCAAGCGGCATAAGAGGACTTGTCTGGCTGTGGTACGATTATCCGGCGCACGAAAGCACAAGCGAAGCGGCATACAGGGCTACGATAGACTACTTTAAGACCACCCCGGGCAGCGACAAGGTTCCTGCATGGGCAGCTGTGACAAGCTTTATAAACAAATCCGATAAAAATTATGACGCATGGAAGGAAAAGGCAACCTATTTTAACACCGATGAGCTTTATGAGGTTATGCTGGGGTTAGTCAAAAACGAGAATTTAAACCGTATGACGCGCGGTTATGCCTGCAAGCCCGTCGCGGTACACTGCACAAAAGAACAGTTTGAAGAGTTTGGCAAAGTCGTAAACGATCTTACTGACAAAGATGCGAAATTTATACAGGACGAGTATCAAAATCAGGCTAAAAAGCTTGATGAATAGCAAACAGGAGTAACGATCATGAAAAAAATAATCGGCGTTATACTGATTATTGGCGGCATACTTTTTGCCTCACTTGCCGTAAAAGCCCTTATGTCGGCACCGCAGACCTACGAGAAAATCATAGCTGCGGCAACGATTAAAGACGGCAAGGTTATCCCCGAAAACGAGGGAAAGCTTGTGGTTGTCTCGGGAACTCTTAAACCTGCCGAACAGCTTCAAGACCCCATAACGGGTGTGAAGCTTCCCGGAGTAACGGCGAAAAGAACGGTTTGGACTTATGAACGGGATACCAACAGCGATGATGAAACAGTGTGGGACTGGAAGCCGGAGAATACCGACTACAGCGAAAAGGCAAATTTCGGAATCAATGCCGAAATACTTACAACAACCATGCTTGCCGCGCCTACTTTGCTCGGTGAGTTTAAGGTGGAGAGCGAGCTGCTCAATCCTCTTATAAGAAACACGGAATTTACGCAATATGACGAGGAGAGCCTTAAAGACGGCTGGAATGTACTTTCGGGCGGAAAAGAAAGCCGCTACTGCGTTTCAAAAGAACATTGGCTGCCGAAAAAATCGACAGGTATGTACTCAACGACGGGATACGGAGCTCAAAAAATATCCTACGGTATTGTTTCACCCGACGATCTGCTTGAATATACGATTATCGGCGTACAAAAAGGCGATACCCTGATAAAGAGCGAAGATGTCGATTCGGTTACAACCGTTAAGGGAATTATGACGGCACAAGAGTTTGCCGAGGAGAACAAAAAAGGCGTGCGCGGCGGCTCGATTTTCGGCATCGTGGCAGGAATATTGCTCGCAATAATCGGTGTTGGAATGATGGCATTCCGGAGGCAGTGAAAATGAAGACGAATACAAAATTATTCTCCGGCGGCGGAACATACATTTCAAGAGTGGCAATTGCAAGGCTTACATTAAAGAAACACATACAAATGATTATAGGCGGATTCTTCACGGCGGTTTTTCTGTTCGGAATTATTTCGGGGGTTACGGGGTACAACGAAAAACTTCGTGATAACCTGATTACCAATGTAGTCATGATTGTTCCGTCCGCACTCCTTTTGTTAAACGGTATTAAAAACGGCAGAATGGCGGCGCGTGCATATCGCTACAACTCAATCTTTATGTGCGATATTGACGGCACGGTGACAATTGACGAGCTTGCAAAGCAATCCGGGAAACCGCCGTTCAAGGTACTTTCAGAACTTGAGAAGCTTTTCGGAAAAGGGGTATTCTGTGGATGTACTCTGCAAAAGCAAGGATCTCCGTGTGTTATTCTTTCGGGCAGAGAAGGCAGTAAAACAAGCTTTGTTAATGTTGTGTGTGAAAAATGCAACGGAACAACAAGAATCCGCGCCGGAAGCTCCGGTAAATGTGAGTATTGCGGAAATGCAATTTCAAGTCGGAATATCGGATAAATGTAAATCTGAAAAGAAAGGAGATGCAAAGTTATATCGAAAGATATTAACGCAGACAAAGAAATCTGAAGTTCGGATTATACTGTTAACGCGACCTGTCAGCTCTCCGCCGTGAAGGAGCCCGTCAACGCAGTGGGCAGCCTGACTTGGGCGAGCGACACGCCCGCAGTCGCGGAGGTTGATACTACCGGCAAGGTGACCGCTAAGACACAGGGTACGGCAATTATCACAGTTACCTGCGGCAGCAAATCCGCAAGCTGCACCGTAACGGTCGGTCATACCCACGATACCGACGGGCAGGATTGGGTGTACATGGATCCCGGCACGCATATCAAGACCTGCACAGCGGGCGACGATTTCAAGGTGGAAGCCCACGACTTCTCCGCATGGACGAAGGTTGACGACACCACCCATAGCCGTACCTGCTCCAAGTGCAAAAAGACCGGAGAAACCGCAAACTACACCGAAACCGCCAACCACAACTGGCAGTGGGTGGTAGACATTGCGACAACTCCCAATGCAGATGGCAAGCAGCATGAGGAGTGTGCAGACTGCCATGCTGTGAAGGCAGGAAGCGAAACTGTGATCCCTGCGCTGACCAGCATCAAGGTAGAGAATCTGACCGTTGCCAAGCCCGTCAGGGATGTTGCTGCAGCAACAGCTGCCACCACCGACAGTACATATTATGTGGAGAGCACCGAGTGGAAGGCTGCGGACGGTACCACTCTTGCCATTGGCGATACATTCCGTTCCCGTACGGTCTACACAGTGAATATTACTCTTAAGACCGCCGGCACAGACGTATTTTCCGAAAAGTCCACCTATAACGATATCGAAGGCAAGACGGCTGCGGTCACCCCCGTGCTGACCGGCGATGCCCATGCAGACAGCGTTATTCTGACCTATACCTTTGACTCCACCGGTGGATTCGGCGGAGGCGGCGGACGAAGCACTTCACGCTACACCGTATCGTTTGAATCGAACGGCGGCAGCAAGGTTTCAAATCAGACCGTTACAAGAAACAGCGTTATGAAAGAGCCGACAGCGCCGACAAAGGAAAACTTTGATTTTGACGGTTGGTACTCGGATAAGGAACTCAAAACCAAGTACGATTTTTCCGCAAAGGTAACAAAGAGCTTCACGCTCTATGCAAAATGGACGGAAAAGGATAATTCGGTGAATCAGATTATCTTAACAATCGGCAAAAAGGACGCACAGGTATTCGTCAAGGCGAAATCAAATGATGTTGCTCCGAAAATCGAAAACGACCGCACCTATACCCCTATCCGCTTTATTTCCGAAAACTTGGGAGCAAGCGTCGAATGGGTTGAAAAGGAGCAGAAGGTAATTATCACAAAGCCCGAAATCAAAAAGGCTGAAACAAAATAACACTAAATAAAGCTTTCCGAACAGGAAATTGGTGACGGCATAGCAGGTCGCCCGGTATAGAGGCAAAACGCCTTTATTGCCGGGCGGCTTTTTTGTGCCTTTTTATATGATATTACAAAGCAAAGGAAGCGAAAGCGATTACCGCATAAATAAAAAATTGCCCTGCATAGGACAAAATTATGCTTTTTGTCGGATATGCCCTGCGGCACGGAGGACACTTTATGAAGCACAGAGCAAAACGCAAAAAGCATAAGCCTAAAGGACATCACCGCAAATCTTCGGGAAAACATCACAGAAAACCGCCACCGTATCATAGCCGTGCTCCGCCTCTCTCTTTTGTGCAAATTCAACAAAATTTACACAAAAGGGTGAAATTGTGAAATTATTTTTTGAAAGTTACAATGGACTTGTGACATTAGGTGCTACAATGAATTTCGGAAGGAGGTAAATTTTATGTATAACGCTACAAAATATCTTCGCTTATCCTACACAAGCGACAGAGCAAACGAAAGCGACAGTATTGCAAATCAACGAAAATACATTGATGAATTTGTCGAACGAAACCCCGATATTAAAACTGTTAATGAACAGGTGGATGACGGTTATTCCGGAATTGTTTTTGACCGTCCTGCATTTAAGGCAATGATTGAGGACATTAAAAGCGGAAAAATAAATTGTGTAATCGTTAAGGACTTCTTACGCCTTGGAAGAAAGAGCATTGAGGTCGGATATTTTACACAGCAGATATTTCCTCTGTTCGGAGTAAGGTTTATATCTGTCAGCGATAATTATGACAGCGATGAACATAAGGGTGATACGGGCGGTATTGCTGTTGCTGTTAAATGCCTTGTAAATGAGTATTACAGCCGTGATTTATCTGTTAAAACAAAGAGTGCCAAATACACAAAAATGCGGCGTGGCGAATATAAATC